>ENA-OSET01003215-OSET01003215.1-sediment-metagenome-genome-assembly--contig:-NODE-3215-length-15194-cov-2.670173_pt1 | contig 15194 bp, 13 predicted proteins | sample MGYA00237882_ERZ534229 | MGnify/ENA primary metagenome ERZ534229 (study PRJEB26408, sample SAMN06266212) | sediment metagenome | isolation source: Hudson Canyon methane seep mesocosm | place... | reverse complement strand
TACTATAGTGTTATTATCCATAAGTTCTAAAGCCCAGACAACCCGAGAATGTCCTTTTAGAACTTTTTTACTAGAACCAGTTAATTCAAATAAAATGATCTTGTTTTTCTCGGTACCACATGCTAACCATTTATCATCTTCGCTTAAAGCTAAAGAACGATTTATCTCTTTGGTATTTCCAATTAATAATCCCTCCTTTGGAGATTTTAAATCCCAAGAAAAAATGTTTCCATCAGAACCTGTGGTAATTAATTTGTCACTTTTTTGATTAGATGTAATTGCTCTAACAGAAGATTTATGACCTATTAAATTATTATAATCTTTAGGAGATTTAGCTTTTAAAACGTCATATAAACCAGCATAAATATCCCCATGATGATCTTCACCTTCATACTTTTTATTAAACTTAAATTTGTTTTTTCTAATTTCCATTCTAATTTTTTTTAAGCCATTGATTATTTTAACGCCTCTTTTTTTGTTAATTATTTTTTGTTTAATCAACATTTTAGTGTGAACGATAGAACCAAAGATATCCTCTTCAAATAATCTTTTATCAATATCAATCGATGCGCCGATTTTTTCAAAAATTTTTGATGTAGCATTATTGAATCTAGTACTCCAAACAGTTTTATTTTTGTTTTTCATGTGTTAGGTTCTTATTTTTAATGTTTATAAATCAAAAAATTGCAAAGTTTCTATTTTTCTTATTTTGCCTTAGTATTTTTTCATCAATATCACAAACAAATGAAGATGTTCCACTCAATAATATAGCTATAAATGAAATTCCAAAGCCAATTTCATCACTTATATTTGAAGATTTTTTAGGCAATCAAATTGAATCTGTTCTACTCTTTGCTATATTTATTCCTATTTCAGCAGTACTTGCTGATCGCTATGGAAGAAAGTTAATTTTAATTATGGCATCATTGGGCATTATTTTATTCGGAATAGTACTTGGCCCATTACTAGATACCAGCCTTCTTTTGACCCTTTCTATTGGGATGGCTTTAATGGGATTTACCTATGGTCCTTTAGGAACCATCCTATCAGAACTTTATCCGACGAATGTAAGGTATACAGGCTCTTCTTTATCATTTAATTTCGCTGGCATTGTGGGCGCTTCATTTGCACCATTTATCGCTCTCTGGCTCTCGAGCAATTTTGGTGTGCATTACGTAGGTTATTACCTAGCACTTGCCGCTATAATATCTCTGATAGCTACATATTTATCTTCAAAAGCTAAATAAATTATATGCATAAATTTCTTGAATTATATGAGTATGTTTTAAAACTAGCTGGTCATGCTAAGGCTAAATATTATTTATTTATTTTAAGTGTTTCAGAGTCATCTTTTTTTCCAATTCCACCCGATGTGATGTTGTTACCCATGTGCTTATCGAGGCCAACAAAAGCATGGAGATTTGCCCTTATTACAACGGTTGGTTCAGTCCTTGGGGGTATTATTGGTTACTTCATAGGTGTTTATGCATTTGGATTTATTGAGCCTTATTTATATGATTGGGGTTATATGCCAGCCTACGAAAGAGCTGTGATGTGGTTTGAGGAGTGGGGTTTCTGGGCTATTTTTATTGCTGGATTTTCACCTATACCTTATAAAGTATTTACGATTGCAGGAGGCGCTCTCTTGATGCCAATCCTGCCTTTTATTCTGGCTTCAATTATAGGGAGAGGTGCTAGGTTTTACTTGGTTGCATTATTTGTCATTATGTTTGGAAAGCAGGCAGATGATTTAATCAGAAAGCACATGGGTAAACTTGTTTGGAGTATGGTTTTATTAATTATCTTTTTCCTACCAGTAATAATTCAGATTAAATATGTGATGCCTCTCCAGCATGGCGTAATCCAAAACGCTGGCGATACTCGTTCATAGTTAGGCCCGATTCCCGCTTGAATAAACGTCTAAATGAACTTACATCTTCATAACCGGCCTGCCAGATAATTGTGTTGGCCGCATCATGACTACTTTCAAGGGTGCGCTTAACAAATTCGATTCGAAGTTTTTGCACATAATTTCCAGGTGTTTCCCCAGTCGATTTTTTAAATCGGCGAGAGAGCTGCCGCTCACTAATGTTCCATTTAGAGGCGAGACTTGCGATGTTTGTTGGTTTCTGAAAGTTTTCTTCCATCCATAATTGAACGCCCTTAATCACCTTATCGTTATGGCGTTTATTGGGTTGAAATACCGCAAATGAAGACTGTGGACTGATATCCTGTTCTACCAGCATGAGTTTGCCTGTCATTAATGCCAACTCTCTGCTGACCTCGCGCTCGATTAAATAGATAACAAAATTACTTACAGCCGCAGCACCACCTACGCTAATCAGGTCACCATGATCAATTAATATTTTGTCTGTAAAAAAAAGTTCATCAGGGAATAATTCCTCCATTGCTGGTTGGCTTATCCAGTGGCAGGTTAAGGGACGGCCGTTCGCCAAATTGGCTGCGGCGACCAATAGATTACCGCTGCATGTTGAAGCAATCAAAGTACCTTGTTTATGCCAGATTTGTAATTTTGTTAACCAGCATTGGTAGGGCTTAAGAAACTCCTCAAAGTTTTTTCGGCTAAGTACTGATTCGGAAATTCCAGGAATAATAACCACATCAGGCTGTTCTACATCAGAGATGTTTGTCAGTGGGCCAATAGTATGGCCGTTGTAAGCTTTTTGCTGTTTTTTGAGACCGATTAGCTCATAGCTGAAGACATCATAGTGTTTACCTAACAGCTTTCCATTGGCGTAGTTCGCTGCAAGAAGTATATCAATAACTGAAAAAACCGATGAAGCCTGGCATCGATTGGTCACTAATATGGCAACCTTAATCATAAATATTACTCGCTATAAAATCGGCCACCGGCCCTGCTGGAATTAATTATAACGTAAATAGCCCAGCGTATGATGGTGGCAATAACAGCATATTAGATGCCATTTAGGTCACAAATACAAATTTGTTAAAAATTGTCCTGATTCACCATAATATGGTCGATATTGCCCATTCTATTTTTATTTTACGATGCGATAATTCTGTCTCAATACTAACCAAGACAGAGGAATTTATCATGATAACGCGTATTGCGGAGTGGCTCATCGGCCATCGTTGGTGGGTAATGGTATGTTCCTTATTGCTAATAGCTATTTTGGCTGTAGGTGCGAAAAGGCTAAGTTTTAGCATCGATTATGAATATTTTTTCGATAAAGGGAATCCAGAGCTAAGTGCTTATGAGGGCCTAAAGTCTCAATATACCGATACCGATAATATGGTATTTATCGTATCGCCGAATTCAGGGGATGTCTTTAATCGTGAAGTACTGACCGTGGTAGAAAAGCTAACCGAATTGGCCTGGCTTTTACCTTATGCCAATCGAGTAGATTCTATTTCGAATTTTCAGTACACCTATGCTGAGGAAGACGATTTAATTGTTGAGCCTTTAGTTGAAAATGCATCGAAATTAAGCGATGAGGATATTTCAAAAATCAGAAAAGTTGCACTCACTGAACCTATTTTACTTAATCAATTTCAGGCAGCAGATGGCAACTCAACAGCGGTATTTACCACCTTTAACTTGCCTAATGATAGTCCTCAAGAAATTCGGGATATTGTCACGCAAGCAAAATTGATCATCAGTGAGTTGCACACAGACTTCCCGAACGTTGATATCAGTCCTATTGGGCTAACCATGCTGAGTTACACCTATGGTCAGGCAAGTAAACAGGATATTACGCAATTAACGCCGTTGATGTTTTTGTTTATTTTGCTCTTGGTTGCCGTGCTTACCCGCTCGGTTTGGGGGACTGTAGTGACAATGGTGATTATTGGATTGGTTAACTTTGCTTCCTATGGTGCTATTGGCTGGATGGGAGTTCCAATCACAACGGTTACGGCCATTGCGCCAACCATTATTATGGCGATCGTCGTGGCCCACGCTGTTCATGTGATAGAAACTTATTCTCAGGAGTGGGTAAGAATTGGCAATAAAAATCAGGCGCTTGTAAACAGTATTGTGCTGAACAGTCCACCTATATTCATCACGAGCTTAACCACTTTAATTGGTTTTCTAGCGATGAACTTTAATGCCGTGCCACCTTATCGTGATCTGGGCAATTTAATCGCTATCTCAGTCTGCTTGGCATTTGTCTTGTGTCTTGGATTTTTGCCAGCAGTGCTGTCATTGCTACCAGTAAAACAGCGGTCAAACAATAGGTTTTCGGCTTGGCTTGATAAGCTAGGTATTTGGGTTGTGGGGCACCGGAAAGCGATTTTGGCAGTGAGTAGTTTATTGTTTATAACGTCTGCTTTATTTGTCCCAAAAATCGCATTGAACGAAAAATTCGTAGAACAGTTTGATGAGCGCTTTGAATTCAGAAAAGATAGTGATTTTTTCACAGAAAATATTAGCGGCATCTACTCTATTGAATACGGCATTACCCCATTGCCCAAAGCAGAAAATAGTATTTCCAGCCCCCAAACATTAGCGAAAGTAGATGAATTTGTTAGCTGGTTAAGGCAACAAACAGAAATACGTCATGTGTTCAGTATTACTGATACCTTCAAGAGACTAAATAAAAACTTACATGAAGATCAGGAACAGTGGTACCGGTTGCCCGCAGATCCTGAACTCTCGGCACAATATCTATTGTTGTATGAGCTATCCCTACCTTATGGCTTGGACCTTAATAATCAACTAACGCTAAAGAAAGATGGCACTAGAGTGGTTGTACGCTTTGATGACTTGGACTCCGAAGACCTTATTAAAGTGGAGCAACGTATTGCGCAATGGTGGCAAACAAATGGCGTTGATTATCAGGTAACCGGTGCAAGTACCACATTGATGTTTACGCATATTGTGGAACGAGCCGTGACGAGCATGATAAGCGGAACATTGGTGGCGTTTATAGTAATAACGCTGGTTATGATGCTGGCTTTACGCTCGGTAAAACTTGGGCTGATAAGTATGATCCCCAATATCGTGCCGATCATTATTGGCTTAGGCGCATGGTACTTTTTTGATGGCCAAGTGGGGATGTCGTTTGCGATCGTAGTTGTGCTTACGCTGGGTATCATCGTTGATGATACGGTTCATTTCCTTAGTAAGTATCGCCATAGTCGAAATGCTCTTGGTTTGGCGCCAACGCAAGCGGTTCGTTATACCTTCAAGACAGTAGGCGTTGCACTTTGCATCACGACTTTTGCATTGGTCGCAGGCTTCCTGGTGCTGTCTCTTTCAGGCTTTGCCCGTAATGCTGACATGGGGCTGATGTCGGCCATCACCATCAGTATCGCGTTACTAGTGGATCTTTTTATGCTGCCTGCCTTATTGCTTTGGTTAGACGCCGACAATGATGAGCGAGCAGAAAACCCAGTAAATTTAACAAACAATTCAAGCTTTGAAGCGGAACGCATTCTGCAAAATTAATCTTAATATAGCGAGAGATAAACATGTACTCAGAATCGATGGCAATGAGCGAAATAGTGAATAAACAAATTAACCAACAGGGGGCAGCACCTTTCCCTTTAGTCGCAATTAGGCAGTCAATTAAAGCTATGGCTCTTGTATCAAACGACTTGGCCGCGAAATGGGTGAACCACCTTTGGTTTAAAACAGGAGCGAAAGCGATAAAGAAGGAGCATTACCAGTGGATCAAGCAGGCCAATGTTTCTTATTTAACCGTAGATGAGGAGACTGTACCCGTTTATCGCTGGGGTGCAGGACCAACAATATTGTTTGTTCATGGATGGTCTGGGTTTGGTGCTCAGGTTACCCCTATGGCCAAGTACTTGGTGGCTAAGGGTTATGAGGTGATCGCGTTTGACGGACCCGGTCATGGGGATGCATCAGGCAAAAGTGCAAATTTGGTACAGTTTGAGAAAATAATTACTCAATTAGATAAGCAAATTGGTGTGCCATACAACCTTGTTGCGCACTCAATCGGTAGTATTGCGTCGGTGAGTGCCATTGTTAAGGGTGCAAATGTAAAGTCGCTGACCTTAGTGGGTGCGCCAATTAGTATGGAATATTGTGTAGAGTATTTCCAAACTCAGCTAGACCTCCCCGAAAAAGTGGTTGCTAAAAACAGGGGGATGATCGAACAAAAATTCGGTCATCATGTTTGGCATCGCTTCGGGATTGATAAAGCGGGTGCTCACCTAGAACTGCCCACCTTGCTGATTCATGATAAAAAAGATAGGCAGGTAGACGTCTCTAATACTCAAAAATTACTTAAAAAGTGGCCACATGCAGAATCGTTATTAACGGAAGGTCTCGGTCATAACCGTACTTTAGCGGATGCCAAAACAATTAAGACAATCGAACAGTTTGTCGAAAAAATACAAGGAGGCGATGCGTGATGTTGAAAATGAACGGCTAGAGCGAAACCAGTGGGGCAGATATAAGATGGGAAGACCTGTCTTGTATTTGCTTAGATGGTTAGTTCATTTCGACGCTCATGAAGACATTAACGTTTAAAAAATTTAGTGGGGCACTTCACGTCTATATAAGGCTTCAAAATTCAGCCTAAGTATTTGCAGTTAATTGAAGTACTTTTTTGTTATATCTCGAAAACTATCTTCTCGAAGAGTCGCCACCGCATCCCATATTTTGTTGGCTAACTTGATGTTCTTTTCTTTGAACTGGTTTGAAATCATTAGGTAATATGGCTTGGTTTTAATGGGTGGATATACCTTTTCTAAACGTTCAAATTCGGAACTTCCTTTTAGAAAGTAATCGCCCGTGACCTCTTGTAATGCAACCGCAGAAACTCTACTCGCAAGCAATTTTTTAAGATTAGCTTCAGTAGAATGGGCTTCTGAAACCTCAAGACCGAGTTCCTTCAAATCACCTACAATAGAATACCCTCGTGGCGCACCAATGATGGGACTGCCAGATACATTTGTACCATCCCATGAGAATTCAGAACCTTTTTGTTTGTAGAAATGATATGCAATCGTTGTCAACCTTCGATCTACATCGACAGATCCTGCCTTCCAGGGATAAGCGCCAAGCTTTAGTCGACTTTCTTTAAATGAGGCATTAAACAGGGCATCTACGTTTCCTTGTGCTATTTCAAGTAAGCAGCGTTTCCATGGGCACCGTTTAAATTCAACTTTAACCCCTGGAACCCTGCTTTCTATGAGTTTAACAAGCTCAACGGCTGTCCCTGGCTTATCAATCAAGACCTCCAATGACTCACCCATATAATAGGGGAATTGAATTTTATCTTCATAGGCGACGGTGAATACGGTTTTTGCTTGAGCAAAGAAGGGTATTGAAAGTAGCAAAATCAAAAATACAGACCTAACTTGCATAGGATGTCTCAATGAGGATTGTTTTCTTAAGTGATGTAATGGTACTTATTATTTATGATAGTTTGGTCTTTCTGGATATCAACATGAAGAATGACCTTTTAGGCCTTCAATAAGTTCAATTATTTAAAGGTCTGTTTGGTTATCGTCATGAGTTCGACAGGTCAGTTCGTTCGGCAAAATTGTGATGCCCCCTAATTATTTTGAGCTCTAAAAGCCGCCTGATTTGGAGTGCAGGACAAGGTTGAGAAGAATGAAATATATGCTGCCCGTAAATTGAAGTACTGAATAATATCAACTATTTTAAAGTGATCTTATAGTTGATGGTGCCTCTTAATGCCGCTCAATAGATACAGGGAAGTCTTTCCACGAGAAGTTTCAAATCTGACATTTGCTGTAAAATTTTTTGTCGTTCTTATTCTTTCAATTGGTTCAGCCCAAATAAAAAGCGATGAACGGTCACTATTCGACTTGTCTTTAGAAGAGTTGCTTGAGGTTGAAGTCGAGGTCTCAAACCGAAATCCAACCTCGCTGATTAGGTCACCCTCGTCAGTTAGCGTTTATTCGAGAAATGAACTGCAACGCATGGGAGTAAGGTCGCTAGATGAGCTATTGAATTTTGTTCCGGGTTATGCTGTTAGCCGAACTGATGCAGAGGGACGAAGTAACGCGCCCACGATTCGCGGCAGAAGGTCTAATTCAGTGGGCCGGGAAATCCTCGTTCTTCTCGATGGCATTCGCCTCAACGACCCAGTTACTGGAGGCATTTTTTCCCAAGAACGGAGTTTAAGTTTAATAAATGTAAAACAGGTTGAGGTTATCAGGGGGCCTGGTTCTACACTTTACGGCGCCAATGCATTTTCAGGTGTGGTTAACATCATTACCGATACTGAGGATACTTTTTTAGAAGTAAGGGGCGGTTCCTTCGATGCAGCTGAAGGGACGGTGATGCTATCTCAAAATGAGGATGATTGGGGGGTTACTGCTACCATTTACCACTATAAAGATAATGGTGATGACTATGATGCGTTTTATGATTTCTTTGGTGTTACGGAAGAGACACAAGATCCGGAGAGGCTATCAGACGTTTATGTCAAAGCACATTTGGACTCGTTTTCCTTTGTGTTTCGCCGTAACGAGCGATCAAGTGCCGACTTTATTATTGCGGGTGGACAAGCAAAAGAAAGGCAACGTCACCGAGTAGAGAATAGGTCTCTAAGGCTTATGTATGACGAGAAGATTAATCATTTGCACACGTCCTGGTTTGCAGAGTATTCAGAAAGTGACACGGATTCATTATTTGCTTTGTTCCCAGAAAGCCCATCGCCTCCGCTAGCGGGTAATCCTTTTTATTGGTCGGATGGATCAACCATTGAAATGTTAGGCGGAAATGTACGTACTGTAGAACAGCAGCGATATGGACTTGATGCGAGACTGGATACTGTCGGTAGTCATACCGTTAATTTCGGTGCGCTTTATCGAAAAGAATCTGTCAGCTTAAACCCTTTTCAATCCAATATTGATGTTGAGACTGTCAAAAACATGCTCGGCATTGTGCCTACCCCTCAGGATGATTTTATTCAAACGGGGTTCTATATCGCAGGCGAGCGCTTTGACTTACTGGAGGCATCTGATCGCGAGAGTATTGGTGTTTACCTACAAGATAGCTGGGATGCGACAAGCGATATTGTGATTACCTCTGGTCTCCGCTACGACAATTATCAGGACTTTGGCGGGAACTTCAGCTTTAGGGCTGGTTTGGTTGATAGCTGGGATGATAATACAACTTTCAAACTTCTATACGGCGATGCATTTCGGGCGCCTTCGTTTATTGAAACGCGGGCCGGCATAGCAACGGGGGGGATCTCTAACCCGGACCTCAAACCAGAAAAAGTGAAGACCTATGAGTTTAGTTGGATTGAGACATATCAATCTTTAAGTTCGGTACTTACTCTTTTCCACAACCAATATAGAGATCTAGTAGAGCCGGTTTTGGTGAGTGATGTTGTGCAAGGGTTTACAGCGTTTCAACCTCAGAATAAAGCCAGCGAGGAAACTAATGGCGTCGAATGGGAGGTGAGTGGCGACATCTTTACAAACACTCGTCTGCGAGGTGGTTTGAGTCGCATGTTCAAAAAAATCACTATGGAGCCTGTTGGCGACACGAGCTTTTTTATCGTGGGTAATTATCAGCTGAATTCCTACAACGTAAATATGAGCGCCTATTATCACGATGATGTTGTTTCAAGACCGGCGACAAATGTTTTTTTGGATAGTTATTGGATTAGCAACATAGCTTTGCGATATGCATTGCTACCACAACTTGAGCTAAGCCTAGATATTCATAATGTATTCAATCAATCCTATCAAACATGGAGTCCTCAAACAGGGCTTGAAGAGGGATTGCCTGGAAGGGGGCGGTCGATCTTGGTAGGTATAAAGTTAACGGGTCTATAAGGTAGTAGCCTATGAGGCGTCGAGTAGCATTTATTTCTTTGGACTTGGTTTATCTGGGCCGACCAGGAAAACCCTTATGAAGCCGATGATGACGTCGCCTTCCTGAATAATTTCTTGGCACAACTAGGGCTGAATAGCGTACATCTGGTCGGCAGCTCTCTCGGCGGTAGGATAGCCTGGGAATATAGGTCTGTAAGCAATGCGCGCGTCCAAGTGTCATACCTGCGTGAATTTTCATTTAGAATGTTTTGCCCCGTTAATTTGATACCTTAAAACGACTCGCTGGTTTGCTAGGAAATTTGACAACCAATTTAAGTGTATATACACTTAAATTATTCATTGAAAGGGAGAATGTCATGAGTCGTAGTGTTAAGAGTATTTCAAACTGCACTAACATGAATTTACGTAAGGCAACTCGTTTAGTGACGCAGGCATATGACACTGAGATGCAAGTAGCAGGTATCAAATCTACACAGTTTACTTTGTTGGCTACGCTTAACGCGATGGGTAACCCAGCCATTACAAAGTTAGCAGAAGTGATGGTCATGGATAGAACAACTCTGTCACGTAATATAAAGCCCCTAATAAACAAAGGGTTAATTACTAGTGGTTCAGAGCAAGACCAGCGTGTTAGGCAAATTGGTTTAACGGCTGAAGGTAAGGCACTATTAAGTGAAGCAATGCCTCATTGGCAACAAATTCAAGACACTATTGTGGAAAGAATGGGGGAGGCGAGATGGGATCAGTTTCTAAGTGATCTCGAGATTGTAATAGACGTAATGAAAAAGAGGGCTTAGTTTTTTTTAGGAATATAGGTGTATATACACCTATATTAAAGGTCAATAATTGAGGGGGACTTAACGATGGAGTATGAAATTAAAATTAGTCACAAAGATAGATATACAGCACACAGAGTGTGGTTAACATATTGGGGTAAAGATGTATTTAAGCGCTCGTTAATACTGGCGCTAATCATTTGCGGCATGTTGACCTTAATCAACCAACCTACAGCCGTTTTTTCATCAGACAAATTTGTAAAACTGCAACTGATACTAGCGTTCATCACTCCCTTTGTGGTGATCACACTCTCTCAGTTAGGAGCTAAGCACCAAGCCGATATTGATCGAAGCAAAGGGCGTCTTTCAACCAATCCTGAACGCTTTATTACAATGGTATTGAAACATAATATTCCTTTTCGAGCGTTGATAATTAGCATGGTAATCGGAAGTGTTAGTAGTGTGATTATTCTAACTAGTACCGTGATACAGACCGGCGGCGTTGAAAATATACCGTGGCCACAACTAGTTCAATCGTATGTATTGCCATTTATTTTCGGGGCATTCTCGCAAGCACTGACTTATCGAAGAAATATCGCCAAGTAAAAGCGAAGTAAATTCGAGTTCTTAATTTATAACGGAGATAATCTAATGAATACCACATACATCCAAACTTCACCCGAGCGGATAACGTCGATAGAAAATTCGGGTCATTTACTTCCAACAAAAAGTACAAAACTAGAAAAAGAAGGCATCAAAATACATTTTTCAGAAATGGGAGATCCTTCGAAGCCACCGTTAATTTTGCTTCATGGTGTGCCTGAAAATCTTCAGGCCTGGTATGCTGTGGCGCCACGTTTAGCTGAAAAATATCATGTGTTTGCTTTGGATTGGCCAGGATTTGGAGGGAGTGAGCCGCTGTCATCCACCGCGTTATACAACTCACAATACTTTGCTGAGGTGCTTGTGGATTTTATGGATACGCTCGATATTCCTAGAGCGAATATAGTGGCAACAGATATAGGTCTTCTTCCTGCATTTTTGGTCGGACTAGAACATCCAGATCGCGTATTGAAGTTGGCCGTTATGGATGGTATTCCTTTTCCTCGCCCAGAATACGTGTCGTGGGAGCTAAGAAGTTTTGCTAGAAAAGGGTCGATACTAGGTAAAGCCTTAGTGAATTGGTTTCCTGGTATTTCATCTAAGATTGCGCGTTTTAAAGGATTTTATCGAGGGAGTTCGATCCCTAAAGAAGTACGCCAAGCGTTCGACGAAGATGGTAATAGTAAGACCAATCAAGAGGCACTCTTATCGTATTTTCAGAACTTCCATATAAGCCAGGCTTATTTTGAAAAACACGCGAAAAAATTAAAGACTCAGGTTTTGGTCATTTGGGGTAAGCAAGATCACTTTATTGATAAAAAGCTAGCTTATGAGATAGTAAGTACGGTACCTAATGCCAAGCTAAAAATTATTGATAAAGCAGGGCACTACGTTCATATGGACAAACCGAATGAGTTGACACGTATTGTGTCTGATTACATCGGGTAATGCATTAACTGGAAAATTTATACTAAGTAAGAGAATTATAGGGGGGGAGCCTCAGCCCCCTTTAATTTGATTCCGTTATTTTCATTAATTCCCAGTTGCTGTAGTCGTAAGTAGGCTAGAAACGGAAGACGGTGGAAACTCCAAACATCGTATAAGTTGAATCCCTCGGTGATCGGCCAACGGTGTCGGTTATCTCATCGAATGAGCTATCATCTGCATAGATGCCTTCAACTCTAATGCCAAAGCCTTTTGTGAAAAAGTGCTCAATACCTAAGCCTATCTGGAGGACTGTGCCATTAACGGTTAGATCAGGATAAGATGTGTTATCGGGACCATAAATGGGAGTCTGGGACGTAAAGGCTGGCGCTGTTGCCTCTGAAATGCCAACGCCACCACGTACAAAGACAGCTGAGTTGTTGTTACCGTAAGGAAGCCGCGCGACGCCAAAACCTGATGCCCAATAGTTTATATCGTCATCTGAAAAGATGAACTCGCTACCGTTAGAAATGACCGTTCCAGTAGAAGCCTCTACTTCAAAACGGAAGTTCTCATTTATGTTATAACCGTATCGAAGGTTAGCCAGCACCGCTTCTCCGCCGCTTATTCCAATTCCAATTTCATGCTTTGAGGTCATGCTTGGTTGCTGGCTTTGCGCCTCAACGGTAAAACTGGTCAGTGCTATTGTTGCCAGAACGGCGCTTGATGTAATCGAAAAATATTCCATCTACTGCTTCCTACATTTTGTGATTTTTTATTTTTGAGTAGTCTAGTGGTCTACTCTCTATTTTTGGTTCTGAGCTCTGTCGCCATTGTGGGGCAACAAAGTTTCAATGCAAGTGTTATCCGTGCTCATTACTTCTTTCCAGTATTCTTCTCTATTTTTAATTTTTTATGCACAACTGGCCTTTAGGTATGGCTTAATAAACGTAGGCCGCAGAAAACAACAATAAGACACTAAAAGGTAATCAGAAATGCATTTGTTAAATTTCCCTATCGTCGACCCTCATTTACATCAATGGGACCCACTTAACACACCTCATGCGGCCGCATTTTTAGTTAAAGTTTTTGGGCGTTCCCCCGTCTTGATGGACAAAGTAGTTCGTTTGCTACAACCACGCGCATTGATGGAGTCCCTAGGTTTAACTGACTACGGCCTTTCTCCTTACCTTCCTGCGGACTTTATAAAAGATTGCGGCCCCTACGCTATTGAGAGTGTGGTGCATATCGAAGCTAGCTGGCATGAACATAAGGGCTACGGTGTCGTAAACGAAACTAAATGGGTAAATCAACTGCCATTTGCTGAGCAGGGCATCAAGCTAGGCGCAATTGTCGGAACCGCAGATCCAAGAAATAAACAATTTTCTGATATTTTGGCCGCGCACCAGATAAGTAGCCCACTGTTCAGTGGGATAAGAAAAATGGCGAGTTATCATGATGACAAAGGTGTACATAGGTGGAGCGATCAACCTGGTTTGTACGCTGATAAGAAGTTTCTAGCAGGCTTTGAGCATTTAGCCAAAACGAAGCTAACATTCGATGCGTGGGCCTATTCCACTCAATTAGCTGAAGTGTCTGTACTGGCTAAGACGTTTCCAGAAACGCCTATTGTTATTGACCACTTAGCGACTCCAGCTGGAATCTTTGGTGTCGTAGGAAAAGGAACAGGCAGAACAGAAAGTGAGAGAATGGATATTTTCGCAAGGTGGAAAGACGACATCTCGCATCTAGCCGAGTATCCGAACGTCCACGCAAAAATATCTGGATTGATGATGCCCGTATTAGGCCACTCCTTCCATAAGACTAGGCAATTGGCCACTGTCGAAGACATGGTTAACTTGTTGTCTCCCTTGGTAAATCATGCGATGAAAGTATTTGGACACGAGCGAATCCTTTATGCGTCTAATTTTCCAATGGACAAAGTGAGCGCTCAGTTAACCGACATTATTGAAGCCTATATCAAGATGATCCAACCCTACGGCAATATAGCCTTAGAAGCGGTATTTCGTAATAACGCAAAACAGTTCTACAGAATATAAAGAGGGCGATATATAAGAGGGGTTAGATATTTAGGGCCAGAAACGGCGGGCGCTTATTTCTTTGGACTTGGTTTACCTCTGTGAGTGATTTTCTCGATCAGTGCGGTATTAGAATAAGAGGTGTAGATGAATTTGACGTTAAAATTAGTATTCTAGGCTACGGAGATAGGACTTAGGCGTCATGTTAAACCACCGCTTAAAGGCCTTGTAGAAACTGCTTGTGTCCTTATAGCCTAAACGAAGACTTATGCTGGTAATGTTTTCTGACTGTGATTGAAGGAGTTTTAAGGCTTCTGCTTTTTTATAATCATCGCTTAGACTTTTATAATCACATCCTTCTTCTTTAAGTTTTCGGTAAAGCGTTTGTCTGCTTGTCGCTAGTTCATCGCACACGGCATCAATACTTATGGCACCTTTTCTCAAGAGTATTTTCTCAATAGCGATCTTAGTTTTGGACGTGACAGAATAGTCGTTAGTCAGGTCTTGCAATGCTGCTTTTGCTTTATCTTCAATGAGTGATTTAAGAAATTGATTGCCGTTTATTGTCGGTAGCTTGAGGAGTTGGCTATCAAAAATGAGGCAGTTTTCAGACGCATCAAAAGTCATCTTTTCACCGAATATTGAAACAAAGTGCTCAGGATAACTTGTGGCGGAAAATGAAAAGCGCGCTTCAATTAAAGGAAACTTATGCGCGCTTAACACTCGCCCCCATGAAATCATTGCACTCATGCTTCGTTCAATGGCTATATGTGGATAGTCTTTATCTTTTCGAAGCGAGAACTGAAGGCTGCATAGTCCGTCATGTTCCTGAATGTTCCAGCATTCGGAAGGGTTCATTAGTGAAATATTGCTACGAAATACTTCCAATGCTTCGCCTATTGACTCTGTTTGGCTCACCCAGCTAGCGAGCAGTCCCTTTGCAGAAGGGTTAATTGTTTGGCCAATTAATAAGCCAACATGTGGGAGAGAAGAGTTTTCAGCTATCCAGTTCCATAGTTCAATGAGTTTGTTTTCGGAAAAACGCAGCGCCGGATTATCTAGTGTGCCGCGATGTATC
>ENA-OSET01003214-OSET01003214.1-sediment-metagenome-genome-assembly--contig:-NODE-3214-length-15195-cov-3.449993_pt1 | contig 15195 bp, 16 predicted proteins | sample MGYA00237882_ERZ534229 | MGnify/ENA primary metagenome ERZ534229 (study PRJEB26408, sample SAMN06266212) | sediment metagenome | isolation source: Hudson Canyon methane seep mesocosm | place... | reverse complement strand
TTGTTATTTTATAAGATTTATAAATAAAAAAAGTTGTCATCAAAGATAACAACTTTTTTATAAATCTATAAGAAAAGAAGATTTAATTAAACTAGTATATTTCCGTTTGCTTTTGCTTCTGCCAAAACTGCAGAAATTCCTTTTTTATTAATTGTTCTGAGTGCATTTGCAGAAACTTTTAATATAACCCATTCTTTAGTTTCTGGTACAAAGAATTTTTTTGTGTGTAAATTCGGGTAAAATTTTCTTTTTGTATGGTTTTTTGCATGAGAAACATTGTTCCCTGACATCACCTTTTTTCCTGTTATTTCGCAAATTCTTGACATGATTCTTTATTTATTTTGAGGTCGCAAATATAAATAGTTTCTTTTATTTATCAGTATTATTTTTTAATTTTATTTCTAAAAGTAAAATCCGTAAGGATTCAAGAATTACTTGCTCACATATCTCACTTCTATTTCCTTCAAAAAAATACTCTTTTACTGTCACTTTTTCAGGAGTAGAAACAGAAATAAATACTTTTCCAACTTCTTTTCCGCTAGGACCAGTATATCCGCTTGTTGAAACTGAAAAATCTGTATTAAATTTTTCTCTTACCGCAACTGACATTTGACTTACCACCTGACTACTAACTGCAGAATACTTTTCAATATCTGCCAATTTTACATTTAACTCTCTTATTTTACTCTCATTGGAATAGGAAATAATTCCTCCCATAAAATAATTGGAACTCCCCGATACACTACAAATTCTGGATGCAATACCACCCGCACTGCAACTTTCGGCAACCGATAAAGTAAGTTTATTTTCTGACAATAAATTGCCAATTTGAGTTTCCATTGTTTAAAATCCGATAGTAGGACCTGTTAAATGCTTTCTGACTTTAGGATGAATTGACATTACAGGAATTTCGGAATTAAATATTAACGAACGAGCGGTAACCGACAAACTATCTGAAAGAGATTCCTCTTTCTTGGTCATAATCATAATTAAATCCGACTCAAATTTCTTTTCATAATCCAACACAACATCCGATAAAGTTCTTTTCTTTTCTCCTACCAAAAGTTCGGAAGTACAACTTACTCCCGCATTTGTTATAAATTCGTGCACTTGTTGCAAGTTTCTCTGCAAATGATTTTTCACCTGATCGTTGCCTTTCAACACAACTGAAACGATACGAATAGTAGAGTTCCAATACCTTGCATATTCAATAGCATAAGTTACTTTTTCCTTTGTTTCTTTTTCCAAATCGAGTGGTAAAATAATATTATCGCAACCGTCCTTATGTTGTTTTCCTTTAATAGTAACCACAGGACAATTTGAAGAACGAACTACTTTTTCGGCATTGGAACCAATAAACTTCTTTGTAATTCCTTTCGGACAACCATTTGTTCCCATTACAATTAAATCCGCATTTACCATGTCGGCAACTTCACAAACCTTATCGTAAACAAATCCTTTTGCCACCATTGTTTCTACTTCAACTCCATATTTTTCAGAATATTCCTCTGCAATTTCATTCAATTTTCCAATTACTTTTTCTTTCAATTGAGCAACTAGAAACCTAATATCTCCAACTGCGATGGGGTCAACGCCTGCAAACGGCTCATCTAATAAAATATACTTAGGGTTAGCCGCTAGACAGCGCGCTATTTCAACCCGTCTACGTTCTCCACCAGATAAAGAAATGGCGGGAGATTTGCGAATATGTGAAATTGAAAACTCATTTAATAATTCTTCGACACGCTCTTTAGATTCTGCTTTACTTTTTGCCCATAATTCAGAGACAGCTGAAATATTTTGTTCAACATTTAAGCCCCGAAAAATACTTGCTTCCTGTGGCAAGTATCCGAGACCTAATTGTGCCCTTCGATACATAGGTAGGTTTGTTGCATCAAAACCATCAACTGTGACACTACCTTTATCGGGACTTATTAGACCAGCAATTGAATAAAAGCATGTAGTTTTTCCTGCCCCATTGGGGCCTAATAATGCAACAACCTCACCTTTTTGAAGTTTAAGGTCAACGTTGTGCAAAACTTTCTTATTTTTATATGCTTTACCAATGCCTTGAACAATCAGGCCATCTGTAGGAATTTTTACTTCATCCATAACGCTAATTAGGGGCTAGTGTAGTTTTTACATTTCCAGATAAATTCGCAATATTTTTTAATATATCCATATCTAAATAATTTCCAGAAATTGTACTTTTGCCTTGAACTAAAAGAACGTTACCAGACATACTTAATAATCCACTATCAATCTTATAAATTGCACTTTCTGCTTCAGCAATATCTTCACCATTTGTAAATATTACTTTGCCTGTGGCCTCTACAGAAGTGACTTTCCCTGTATCTTGATTATAATTAACTACAATTTTATCAGCGCTTAAGCGTAATGAACCTTGACCAACATAAGCAGTTCCTTCGAATATTGCAGAGTTTGAAGATTGATTAATTGATAAGTTATTTGCAGTAATCTCAACAGGTAAATTAATATCATGGTTTGCACCACTTAAAGATAATGATGCATTTTGAGCAAAAACTTTTGGACTCAAAAGTAAAAGCCCTAAAGTAAATAATTTTAAATAAATTTTCATATCGCTACTTTGCTTATTTAACTGTTGAAGGCAAGTATATCAGCGTAACACCATCAGAAAAATTTAAATTTCCATTTACTTGTGATGTTTTATTATCAAAATCTTTGAATAATTCCATAGATCCAGCGATAATTTTTCCGTATGGCCCACTTGCTTCAACTGAACCTGGTGCAATTAGATTTCCAAGTTTAAGATTAAGTTGAATTTTTTCGCTTATTGCTTTGTAGCCATTTGTCATATCAATATAAACATTTCCATTTAATTCAGCAGATTGTTTGATAAAATTCACTGATCCATTTTTTGAGCTAATTTTAAACCCAACGCCTTGTAAGGCATCAAACTCTAGACTTGGTCCTATCAAATCAATTTTTTCAGGTGTGGGAGAGTCGGGCATTGCCTCGATCGCTTTAAGGATAAATGAATCACCAAGATTCGTTAAACCTGAAAACTGTGGATTAGTAATCTTTTGATCTGTGGTTAGATTTATTGTATCGGCATCGATTGATATAGTTCCTGACCTTAATGCGTCTTCTTTTCCAGAAATAAAAACACTAGCAAGTAACATAATTGCAATTACTGGCATTATAAATTTAGCCCACTTTACAGCTCTAGAATATGATTTAATAAAATTTTGCATTAACTATGAGAAAAAATATCATCTTCTGACCAACCTGCAAGGTCAAGAGTTGCGCGCATTGGTAGAAAATTAAAACAAGCTTCGGCTATTTCGTGTCTATTTTCTCTTTTTAAATTCAAGTTTAGTTTATCCATTAATTTATGTAGATATAAAACATCACTTGCAGCATATTCTATTTGTGCTTTAGTAAGTTCAGGGGCGCCCCAATCAGATGATTGCTGTTGTTTTGATATTTCAATTGATAGCATTTCACGAAGTAAATTTTTTAGCCCATGCTTATTCGTGTAGGTTCTAACTAATTTGGATGCAATTTTTGTGCAATAAACTGGTGAAATATTAATTTTAAAGTGATGTTTCAATATAGCAACATCAAACCGAGCGAAGTGAAAAAGCTTAATTTTATTTTGATCGAGTAGAATTTTACATATATTTGGTGCTTGCGGTGTGCCTGGTTCTATTTGAACAATGTGTGCATGACCATCTCCTGATGAAAATTGAATCACACACAATCTATCGCGCATTGGATTTAGACCCATGGTCTCAGTATCAATAGCAACGATAGGCCCAAGTTCCAAATTATCAGGTAAATCATTTTTATAAGTAAAATTTGTCATACTAATTACTATAGTATTTGTAGGATCGTGGGGAAAGTGGTTTTAAAGCATGTAAAATAAAATTTTAATACTGAAAAAAGCTTCATTATTGGTATAGTCACAAACACCATAAGTAGTGATAAAATGTCGAAAATCACTACTTTTAGTGTCATAAATACAATAAAAATATATATATCATATATCAACATTTTTTTAAGCCATTGATAAATATACACATTTTTTATTTTATATAAACTTTTTACATTTTTTTCTTGAAACATTTACCAAATTCTTGAAACAATCGAATTACGAGTAACAAAATTGAGTATAAATATAAAAAAAAATTTAGTTTGTTGAAGCAGTGTAATTAAATACTATCTCAACATGATATACTAAATAGTGGAGGATTATATGACGATTTTATCAAAAAAAGGCTTTAAAGTGGCCTTAGCAACAGTGGCGGCGGGTATTTTACCAGCTTCGGCACATGCTGCAACACTTGCGCCTAATGATTATGTTGGAATTTCATTCTGGTTGATATCAATGGCACTTATTGCTGCAACAGCATTTTTCTTTATTGAAACTACCAGAGTTGAAGGAAAATGGAAAACATCACTAACAGTATCCGGTTTGGTTACGTTAGTAGCTGCAGTGCACTATTTTTACATGCGTGATGTGTGGGTATCAACAGGTGAATCACCGACAGTATACCGATATATTGATTGGCTAATTACTGTTCCATTATTAATGGTTGAGTTTTATTTGATCCTTCGTGCAATCACTAAGGTATCAATTGGCATCTTCTGGCGCCTAATGATTGGTACTGTAGTCATGCTCGTTGGTGGGTATGCTGGTGAAATCGGTTATATTAGTGCTACTTTAGGATTTATTATTGGTATGCTTGGTTGGGCATACATATTATATGAAATCTTTGCAGGTGAAGCTAGTAAAGTTGCTGCAGATGAAGCTCCTGCTTCAGTACAATCTGCATTCTCAACAATGCGTTGGATTGTGACGATTGGTTGGGCAATTTATCCTTTAGGATATTTTATGGGTTACATGAACGGCGCTGTTAGCGACGAAGCATTAAACATAATCTATAACTTTGCTGATGTATGGAACAAAATAGCGTTCGGTGTAATTATCTGGAACGTTGCTGTAACTGAATCAGAATCTAAATAAATTTGAAAATGGGGGAGTAACTTATTTTGTTACTCTCCCATAATATTTACTACTTTTTTTATTAAATTTTTATCATCTAGGAGGCAGCTAATGGACAAACTTTCTACGTTTTCCGCCGATGCTGTCAATTTAAATGGTCTGATAACACATAATGAATTACCAAGTGTTAATCATGTCCATGAATTAATTCTTAATAGGTTGGAAAACGTTGATGCGTCTCTTTCAGAAGCTGCATTTTTTCATTTTAAAACTCCAGGCAAAATGCTCCGAGCCAAAATGGCTATACAAAGCGCATCATTGGCAGAGATTGATATTTCAATATCCTTACTTTGGGCTGGTGCAGTAGAAGTTTTACATAATGCTTCATTAATACATGATGATATTTGTGATGGTGACAAACAACGACGTGGTCGAGAATCTATATGGGTCAAATTTGGGCGTGATACTGCTTTGACACTTGGTGATTGGTTAATTGCCCTATCATTCGAATTGGCTTCAGAAGCTGCTGAAATGTCAAATACACCTAGATTAGTTGGAGTATTAGCAAGACATATGGCGACAACAACTGCTGGTCAGGCAATGGAGTTTGGGTGGAATAGTACAAAAAGTTGGGACGTGTATCTTAAAATAGCAGCAGATAAAACTGCACCATTACTAACTGCTCCTATTCATGGAGTTACTCTGATGAGTGGAACTAGTGGTCTAGGTTTTGCTATATCAGGATATTTCTGTGATCTGGGTAAGGCTTATCAGATTGCAAATGATATTCAAAATTTTAAAGGTACAGATGGAGCTAAATTAATAGCGGGCGATCTTGCACGGCGAGCACCAAATGCTGTAACGGTTTCTTTTGTTGAATCTTTAAATGAGCAAGATCACAATGAATTTACAATTTGGTATAATAATTCAGATAACAAAGATTTGAAACTTTGGAGAGATAAAATACTTGCGTCAAAAGCAATTGAAATATCTTCTGTAAGAATGTTAAAAATACTCAATGCAGCAGAGCGTAATATAAATACATTACCAAGCATAGCATTGGAAGCTGTTGTTCCTGTTCACACAATAATAAAACGTGTTTGTGCGCTTTCTATATAATAAAAAACTTTCTATAAATTATATGAGTTTTTCATATAGTTAAATATATTTGGAATTTATGAGTTGATAAAAAATAATAAAAAAATTCTTGTTATTGGGGCAGGATTTGGTGGTATTGCATCTGCGCTTCGTATGCGTGCCCTTGGGTATGATGTAACACTTATAGATAGATTAAGTGCTATTGGGGGGCGTGCTCAAGTTTTTAATCGTGGGGGATTTAAGCATGATGCTGGGCCTACTGTTATAACAGCACCATTTTTATTTGATGAACTATTTGAGCTTTTTGATGAAAACCGAGAAGACTATGTAGAGTTTAGAGCTCTTGATCCTTGGTATAGGTTTTACTTTCATACTGGTGAACAATTTGATTACAGACCATCAGTTGAAGACACAAATAAAGAAATAGCTCGATTTTCACCTAAAGATGTTAAAGGTTACAGCCGACTATTAAAAGCATCGCAAGCAATCTATGAGATTGGGTTCGAAAAGTTATCAGATAAGCCTTTTACAAAATTTTGGGATATGATGGCGCAGATACCAAGTTTAATAAAATTGCAAAGTTATTTTTCTGTATCTGGAATAGTAAACAAGTATATCAAACACCCACTCTTAAGGCAGGCCTTCTCAATCCACCCTCTTTTAGTAGGGGGCAATCCATTTAGTACTACTTCTATATATGCACTTATTCATTATTTAGAGCGCAGATGGGGTGTATTTTTCGCCATGGGTGGGACTGGAAAGTTAGTTCAATCGTTATATGATTTAATGAAGAAGAACGGTATTAAAATAGTTTTAGATACCGACATAGCTCAGATTGAAGTTAAGAATAATAAGGCATTAGGTGCAACCAGCACTGATGGCAGATTTTTTTCTGCAGATCGAATTATATGCAATGGTGATCCGCCAACTGTGTATTCTCAAATGTTACCAGGTGAAAAAAATCGCAGCAAACGTCTATTCCCTGAAAAATTAACTCAATACTCTATGGGATTATATGTGCTGTTTTTTGGTACAAAAAAAACCTACGAAGATATAGCTCACCATACAATATGGATGGGGCCAAGGTATAAAGAACTACTTTCAGATATTTTTGATCGAAAAATATTAGCAGACGATTTTTCTTTATATGTACATCGCCCAACAGCCACTGATAGTAGTTTTGCGCCAGATGGTTGTGACAGTTTTTATGTTCTTTGCCCCGTACCCAATTTGCGAGCAGATATTGACTGGGATGAAACTGGCCCAATTCTGCAAGAGCGTATAATCAATGAATTATCCAATACCATAATGCCTGATCTGAAGTCAGTCATAACTGATGATTTTTATATGACGCCTGTTGATTTCAAAGATGACTACAGATCAATGCATGGAGCTGGTTTTTCAATTGCACCAATTTTTTTACAATCTGCATGGTTCAGGTTTCACAATAGAGACCCACATATTGATAATCTATATTTTGCTGCAGCAGGTGCGCATCCTGGTGCAGGTATACCTGGAGTATTATCATCTGCTAAAGTTGTTGAAAGCTTGGTAATAGAAGATGAAAAAAAACAGCAGAGTTAATAAAAGTTCTTAAGATGTATAATGTTTGGTGAAATATTTTGGATAATATAGAAAGTGAGACGTTAACACCTTCAGCCGCACTTGCTTCATATGGTAAAAGTTTTAATTGGGCTAAAAAATTCCTTGGTAAAACAATGGGAACTGATGCTGCTATATTATATAGGTTTTGTAGAGTCCTGGATGATATGGCTGATGGTGATATTATTGATGGACCAGAAAGATTATTTAAAATACGTGATGGTTTATTAAAAAACTATCAAACAGATGATCCTTTATTAATTGAATTTGAACTTTTTATTACTTCAAAGAAATTACCAAAATTAGTAATAATCTCACTAATTGACGGGTTACTTGGTGATCAGGAAATTGTTTTAATAAAAAATGAGTTTGAACTACTCCGATATTGTTACCGTGTTGCTGGAACAGTCGGAATACTTATGTGTAATGTTTTGGATTGTGATGAAACTGATGCCACAGATTATGCTATAGATTTAGGTATAGCTATGCAGCTAACAAATATTGCTCGTGATATACTTGAGGATGCTCAAATGGGTAGACGTTATTTACCTGAAAGCTGGGTTGGAGATGTTACACCGGAAGAAATAGTTCAAATTAGTCAACATCCAAAATCAAAGAGAGCACAGGACATATGCATTGGATCAAAAAAACTTCTTAATCTTGCTGAACAATACTATACTAGCGGTTTAACAGGTTGTGCATACTTACCTTTAAGGGCCCATGCAGCGATTTCTATAGCTGCGTTGGTTTATCGTCAAATAGGTATTAAAACTAAAAATAAAAGATATCCTTGGTTTAATGGGAGAGAATTTACATCAATAAGTGAGAAAATTATATGCAGTTTTTTTGGTTTACTAATATTATACAAACGTCTTTTTAAAAAAGGTCAGCATAAATCTATTTTGCATGATGGCTTAAGAGGATTACCATATGTCAAATAATGTATTTGATAAAACTGATGTTACATTATTGGGTGCAGGCTGTGCGAGCCTTTCTCTTGCATCACGCGCAAGTGAACTTGAGGATTATGATTTCACGGTTATTGATCCTGAGACTTATTTGGCACAGGATCATATTTGGGGATTTTGGCAAATGCCGTGGCTTTCTGCTGCAGTATTAATTTCCCGTAAAAAATGGTATAATTGGAAAATTATTACTAAAGATAAGGCCGTGCTTCATACAACTGAGGTGTTTCCATATTCAGCCATTAACAGAAATGATTGGATTAGTGATTGTCTTGAAAAGGCTATTGATAATAATGTAAAATTTAAGCGTGAATTAACAAAAGAGTGTAGTTCCCAAGTTTTAGATAGTAGACCTCCAAAAATACCTAAGGACAACATGCTTCAACATTTTGTTGGCTACGAGATTCAAGCAGAAAAAGATGTGTTTGATGACACAACTGCAATTTTGATGGATTTTAGATGTGATCAAAGTTTAGGTATGCACTTTATATATTTTTTACCATTTTCAAAACGGCAAGCTCTTGTCGAGTCTACATTATTTAGCCCAACAAAAGCAGCACCTGAATTTTATGACAATGCAATTAAAACATATCTTGATAAAATTATGTCTACTAAAAGTTATAAGATATTGCGTAAAGAAAAAGGTGTTATACCTTTGGGTATTTTTGAAAAACGAAATCCATTATACGATGGGATTGGTGGAAACGGTGGAGCTATAAGGCCGTCAAGTGGTTATGCATTCAGCTTTATTCAAAAACAAATAGATAAAATTATTAAGTCTTCAAAAAAAACTAAAAAACTTATGGTTAGTTCACCACATAGTAAATTTGAATTGTGTATGGATCGGATATTTATAAAGGTACTTAGAAAATATCCATCAATTGCACCTGGTATATTTATTAAAATGGCAGAAAAGTTAACTGGGGACGAATTTGCTAAATTTTTAAGTGGTGAAGCAAACTATAAGACATGGCTTAAGGTTATATATTCTATGCCAAAAACTCCATTTATTAAAGCATCGCATGAAATCTTAAAAGGAACAGATCCAAAGTGGTAGATATAGTAATACTCGATCACTTAAGTGTCATTGCTTTGTTGATGATTGTATTAATTGGCCTTCCACATGGAGCTTTAGACGGTGCAATTGCTATGCATCTTGGTGCTGGAAGGAACATTTCATTTGTACTTCAATTTTTATTTTTATATCTACTCTGCGGTTTCATTGTTGTTGTGCTTTGGTATAATTTTCCACCCATATCACTTGCTATTTTCTTAATTATTTCGATGATTCATTTTGGATGGGGAGATGCAAATTCAAAAATTAAATTAGTATCTCTTTTACAAATAATTTGTCATGGTGGCATAGTAGTATTTGGTATTGTTTACTTTCATATTGATGAGGTAATTCCACTATTTGATATGCTTACACAAAGAAACTCAGATTTTCCAATCCAACTCTCAATATATATATTTTATGCTGTTTCGATTCTTACAATATTATATGTTTACTTAATCTATAGTATGCGGGATCTGCGACTAAGACTATTAGAGCTAGCTGTTGTATGGGCAATAGTAATTTTCCTACCACCTCTTTTTGGATTTGCTGTTTATTTTTGTTTTATACATACCACCAGGCATATTCGTAATATATGGATGGAAATAAAAATAAAAATGAGTGTTAAAGCACTAATTACTCAGGCATCAATTTTGACAATTGCAAGTTGGGGAATGGGAATTCTTGCATTTTATATTTTTGATTCTGGAGATTTAGATACAAATATAATCCGAATAATTTTTATAGGTTTAGCTGCATTAACAGTACCTCATATGATTTTAGTCGATGGGTTTTTCCGGAATAAGTGATTACCCAAATATTGGTAAAAACATCTCTGGGCTTTTAAACCATTTAAAAATCAGCATTGCTAAAAATAGAAACACAAAGATAATCGAAATCACTAAAATTGTCTTTCCAAGCTTGTCTTGTTTGAAAGTTCTTGGTTTCATATTATTTCCATTTAATATTGTTTCGCTTAAAAATAATGATAGATAACTTCAAAAGTAAAGTATCTATATTTAATATTATTAATAATTCAGTCTTGAAGAGACGTTCTACGCTCTGTAGATCTATAAAAAATTTTTAATGGAGACTAAGTATGTCTATTGCCCCTAAATTAGTTACTATTTTTGGCGGATCAGGCTTTGTTGGCCGATATGTAGCGCAGAGAATGGCAAAAGAAGGATGGCGAGTAAGGGTAGCTGTCCGGCGTCCAAATGAAGCTCTCTTTGTTAAGACATATGGTGATGTTGGGCAAGTGGAGCCTATATTGGCAAATATACGTGATGAAAAATCAACCCGTGCAGCTATAATTGGTGCTGATGCTGTAGTAAATTGTGTTGGAATTTTGAATGAAACAAGTAAGCAAAAGTTTACTGATTTACAGTCCAAAGGAGCATCGCAAATCGCAAAGCTTGCAACTGAGTGTGGTGTAAAAACTTTTGTACATTTTTCTGCAATTGGAGCTGACATTAAAAGCCAAAGTAAATATTTAAAATCAAAAGCAGAAGGTGAAGAATTGGTCAAAGCTTCATTTAAAAATGCTGTAATTTTGAGACCTTCAATTGTTTTTGGAGCTGAAGATCAGTTTTTTAATAGGTTTGCGACTATGGCAAAACTATCTCCTTTAATACCATTGGTTGGTGGTGAAACAAAGTTTCAACCGGTATACGTTGATGATATAGCTAAAGCAGCAGTTAAGGGTGTACTGGGGGAAGCTAAGCGTGGTATTTATGAATTAGGTGGGCCGCAAGCAGCTAGTTTTAAAGAGCTAATCATAATGCTTATGGGGATTATTCGCCGCAAACGAGCCATTGTAAACATTCCATTCTTTGCTGCTTCAATACAGGGTGGGATATTTGATGCTTTGCAAAAGTTTTCATTGGGATTGTTTACAAATACTATCTTAACGCGTGATCAAGTAATTGCTTTAAAAAAAGATAATATAACATCAAAAAATAAGATGGGTTTCAAAAATTTAGGAATTGCGCCAACTGCAATGGAAACAATTTTAGGTGAGTATTTGTACAGACACAGGCCTTATGGGCAATATACCGAGTTGACTGAAGCGGCTCGAGATCTTGACTCTTAAGTATATGAAATTGTTAAAATTATTATACCTAAAATAATTCTGTAAAATACATATGGTGAATAGCTTATAGTTTGTAGCATTTTCATCATTATGCTTAAAGCCGCAAAGCCAGAAAAAAATGAAAAAACGGCCGCAATAAGCCCAATCTTTGCAGATTGCCAATCTGCATTAAAAATTACTTCTGACCCCAGTAATGTACCAGATGCAATTATTGTTGGTATCGACATCAGCATAGATATATTTGCGCTATCTAAGCGATTGAAACCGAGCTGCCTTGCTCCAATTATTGTCATTCCAGAGCGTGATGATCCTGGTATTAAAGCGATTGCTTGCCACATACCAATTTTACAAGCATCTATAAAGTCCCAATCTTTTTTTACTCTGCCTTGTGGTGATTTCTGGTCTATAAAGTATAATAAAATACCAAATAAAAGCATTGCCCATCCTATTATACGTACAGATCTTATTGCTTCATTATATCCTGATAATTTCAGGATTAATCCACAAATAATAACTGGAAGTGTGGCAACAATAAGCAATCGTGCTAATTTTGAGCCTTTACTTGAGAAGTCCCCAACAAATAAACGAAAAAATCCAAAAAATGCTAGTTTCACATCTTGCCAAAAATATAAAATAACAGCGCCTAGTGTTCCGATATGAACAGCTACATCAATGAATTGTCCTTGGTCATTAGATTCAGTTATGTGTGGAATTAAAGCAAGATGACCAGACGAAGAAACTGGTAAAAATTCAGTAAGACCCTGAATAATTGCAAGAAGTAGGATATAATATAATGACATAGTGTTTCTTTGATTCGTTTAAAGAACCTTAAAAGTGTTTGATTAAAAATGGAATTAACTAAATAGGGATCTTATTATGACCTATTTTTTATATTTTTTTTGTAAAATAACAGTATTTTTAGAAGAATTTCAATTATAGGTCAGTATAGGTTACTTTTCTTTATGCTTTTGTTGGATTATATGTTTTTTCTTGATGTCACTGGAGATTTGTAAATGGCCGTTAATAAGATGCTTAAGTTTGTGAACGTAAGTCGTGATATGCCTACAAAGCGTATGCCAAAACTCAGAAGCAAAGATTATAACGAGGTTTATCAAGAATTTGCTGCTGAAAAGGCAGAAGAGCAATCGAGCAGATGTAGCCAGTGTGGCGTACCGTTTTGCCAAACACATTGCCCATTACATAATAATATTCCTGACTGGCTCCGCCTTACGGCTGAAGGCAGATTGAAAGAGGCCTATGAATTAAGCCAAGATACAAATACATTTCCTGAAATCTGTGGTCGGATTTGTCCACAAGATCGTTTGTGTGAAGGTAATTGTGTAATTGAGCAATCAGGCCATGAAACAGTAACAATAGGCTCTGTCGAAAAATATATTACTGATACTGCATGGGAAAAAGGCTGGGTAAAAGCCATAACTCCTAAAGTAGAGCGTAGTGAGAGTGTGGGAATTATAGGTGCAGGTCCAGCTGGGCTGGCAGCTGCTGACCGCTTACGTAAAATGGGCATTCAAGTTACTATATATGATCGTTATGATCGTGCTGGTGGATTACTAACTTATGGAATACCAGGATTTAAATTAGAAAAAGATGTTGTAATGCGCCGGAATGATCTTCTTTCTGAAGGTGGTGTAAATTTTGAATTAAATACGAATATTGGTACCGATATTTCGTTTCATGATATTCGCTCCAAACACGATGCGATCTTAATTGGTACTGGAGTTTATAAAGCCCGAGAGCTGTCAGGAATAGGTTCATCAAACAAAGGTATTGTAAAAGCATTAGATTACTTAACAGCATCAAATAGATCAAACATGGGAGATCATGTTCCAGAAATTGAAAATGGAGAGCTTAACGCAAAAGGAAAGCGTATTGTAGTTATTGGCGGTGGTGATACTGCAATGGATTGTGTCAGAACAGCTATTCGTCAAGGTGCAAAGTCCGTTAAGTGTCTATACCGTCGCGATAAGAAGAATATGCCAGGTTCACAACGTGAAACTCAAAATGCAGAAGAAGAAGGTGTAGAGTTTGTATGGCTGTCAGCACCCAAGGGTTTTGTTGGTGAGGGGGAAGTAACTGGAGTTGTTGTTTCTAAAATGAGATTAGGCGCGCCAGATTCATCTGGTAGACAAAGTCCTGAAGAAATAGCTGGTGCTGATTACATGGAAGATGCTGATCTCGTTATAAAAGCACTTGGATTTAATCCAGAAAAGTTACCAACATTGTGGGATACACCTGAACTAGAGGTTACACGTTGGGGAACAATTAAAACAGATTTTAAAACACACTCAACTTCGCTTCCTGGTGTATATGCTGCCGGGGATATTGTGCGGGGAGCTTCTTTAGTTGTTTGGGCAATTCGAGATGGAAGAGAAGCAGCAGATAGTATTCTTTCTTTTTTAAATACACAGACATTAATTGCTGCCGAATAATATTAAAAAATAATTAGATAAGCCTTAAAATTCAATTGAAAGTAAATAAAATGACAAAAATTGATAAAAATTGGAAAGCTCAGGAAGAAGCAAAAAGAGCATTTCTAAATAACCACGGTATGTATTCTGAAGAAGAAGAACATAGCTCTTGTGGTGTTGGACTTGTCGTTTCAATAGAGGGAAAACAATCTCGCAAAGTTGTTGATAGTGGAATATCGGCTTTAAAAGCCATTTGGCACAGAGGAGCTGTGGATGCAGATGGCAAAACTGGAGACGGTGCTGGAATTCATTTGCAAATACCAATAGATTTTTTCTACGATCAAGTAGAGAGAACAGGCCATAATCCACGAAAAGATCAACTATTAGCTGTAGGACAGATTTTTTTGCCACGAACTGATTTTGGTGCGCAAGAAACTTGTAGAACAATAGTTGAATCAGAAGTACTTAAAATGGGTTATTATATTTATGGTTGGCGCCACGTTCCTGTTGATATTTCGTGCCTAGGTGAAAAGGCAAACTCTACTAGACCAGAAATTGAACAAATACTTATTTCTAATTCCCAAGGATCAGATGAAGAGAAGTTTGAACGAGATTTATACATTATCAGGCGCAGAATTGAGAAAGCAGTAACTGCTGCCCAGATAAAAGATTTTTATGTTTGTTCATTATCTTGCAGATCAATTATTTACAAAGGAATGATGCTTGCAGAGCAAGTAGCAGTATTTTATCCAGATTTGATGGATGAACGTTTTGTTTCGGCATTTGCAATTTATCATCAAAGGTATTCGACAAATACATTTCCACAATGGTGGTTAGCTCAACCATTTAGAATGCTTGCTCATAATGGTGAAATTAATACTTTAAAAGGAAATGTAAATTGGATGAAATCTCATGAAATCCGAATGATTTCAAGAAATTTTGGTGAATGTGGTGAGGATATAAAG
>ENA-OSET01003213-OSET01003213.1-sediment-metagenome-genome-assembly--contig:-NODE-3213-length-15196-cov-4.159997_pt1 | contig 15196 bp, 11 predicted proteins | sample MGYA00237882_ERZ534229 | MGnify/ENA primary metagenome ERZ534229 (study PRJEB26408, sample SAMN06266212) | sediment metagenome | isolation source: Hudson Canyon methane seep mesocosm | place... | reverse complement strand
TCGGCGTCTGACCACAGGTTGCGGGAGTTAAAATGAGAGGAGCTTCCAGAAAAGCGACTTCCAGGTCAAGATTCATACGATGGCAAGCATCTATCGCCGATGCATAGGCCGGACCCGTCATTTTTTCAGCACCAATCTTAATCATAACCCGTAACATCGGATCGATTTGCTCCAATCATCGGTTCCCATTAAGTGCTGTTGTGCGCGCGCCCTCGCCGTCGTCCAAAAAACCAACCATTCCTGAAGCGGGTCTTCTTTCCATATGTCATCGTTTTCAATAATCGTAACGCCTGCATCGGCAAGCTTTTCTACCGCTTGTTCGCACAACGTCCTTATCTCCGCATCCACCGTTGCAAAGCCCATTGTGGGAGACCATATGACTTTTTCTGGCAAGCTGGACGACTGCAGCGCTTCAAACCAGCTTTCCCGCTTATCCGGAAGACCAAAAATATCGGAATGTAAATCACCAACAGTATGGTCCAGCACATAAGCCGTATCCAGAGTGGACTTCGCCATCGGGCCTTTGACCGTCAACAAACCACTACCGGGGGGATTTTTCCCGCCGTTAGGAATACGACCTTGAGATGTTTTGATCCCGCTCAACCCGCAAATCGCAGAAGGGAGCCTAATAGAGCCCCCACCGTCCGACCCGGTAGCGAGGGGAATAATCCCCGCGGCTATGGCGGCAGCCGAACCACCAGAGGATCCGCCGGGAGTATACCCCATATTCCACGGATTTTTAGTTGCACCGAAAGGGATGTTGTCTGTTTTACCCTTGTGACCGAATTCTGGTGTATTTGTTTTGCCGAGAACAACACACCCTGCCGCCTTTAACCGCCTGACCAATTCTGAATCCGTGTCTGCGACTGGATCGTTGGTGTGTAATGCGGAACCATAGGTTGTCACAAATCCCTTCGCGTCCTCAAGGTCCTTCACTCCGATTGGAATTCCCGCTAACGGCAGATGTTTTCCGCTTGCAATTGCTGCATCGACTTTTTCAGCCTCGAGCAACGCCTGTTCTGCGTTCACAGTGCAAAAGCTATTAATGTCAGAATCGAAATTTTTAATGTTTTGCAGTGCAGCGCTCGTCAGTTCTCTCGCGGACATTTCACCGGCACGAACTTTTTTCGCCAATTCCACCACCGAAGTTTCTCTAAAATCCATGCTGTTTCCTCTCTTTATTATTAGTTGATTGCCTTTAGCCCGAACGCTACTATTTAGTCTGCCGCTAGGTGGAACGCCGTTTAGGTGAGCGGAATTAACGAAAGAATAGAAACTCTTTCAGCAAAAGTCTACTTCATTTATTCTCCGCTACATGACAGTCTGTAGCCTCTAAAATTGTACTTATTCAATCCAAACGTATGACCAGTTACCGAAATGGCGCAACAGCACCAAAAAGTCCAAAACCAAAAGCATCTGGAACTTGAATCAGCCGCACTCGTCTATGATATCAAAGACCTATTCGACCTAGCGACTAATAGCTTTTGCCGCCAACTCAACCACACTTCGCGTATTATTCTTCAGAGTGTAATACGCGCCAGCGTTATTAAGACCATGCACATGACGGTCTTCCTGATGTAGCTTTGTTAATAGCAAACTGGTAACACCGTGAATGGCGGACCACATAAAACCGGCCAATTCGTCAGCGGGACGCAAAAGGAAAATGCCCTGCTCTATGCCTTTTTCAATATTTTCAATTAGGACATTGTAGCAAGCGTCTGCGGCGGTCTGTAATTCCGGGTACTGCCCAATATCAAACAGCGCCGAATCAAAAAACAATTGATATTTTTCAGGATTAGCCAATGCCCATTCTACATAACCGAGTCCTAGCTCAATCATCACAGCAACTACATCACCCTGCACCCCTGCTGCTTTTTTCCGTAACGCCACCGTCAGCTCTTCGAAGCCACTGGCAGCAATCGCTGCGAAAAGGCAATTTTTTGTCCTAAAGTGTCGGTAAGGTGCCGTTTGAGATACCCCGACCTCTCGAGCTAAGGCCCGTAAACTGAAACTATCTGCTCCCTCGCACGCAAGATGTTTGCAGGCGGCAGCCATAAGAGACTGTTTAAGGTCACCGTGGTGATAGTTTTTGGGATCAACGCTCATTAGCTTATAAAGCTCTCTAAAAAAGTTATCGTACATACTATCAAATTCATGTTGACAATGCACACATACACCTTAATAATGTGTTCATTGATCACATGCCCACCTAAAAACCCTTATTTCCTGTGATGGGCTAACCCTTTTTCACAAGGTTCGTTCACCCAGGGAATATAGTCCTCTTAACAAATTGTCCGTCATCATGATGGTCGCAAGAACCATAGGTCCCGTATTATGCCAACGCTTTCAGCGAGTCAAACCGGTAAACCACCGCACCCATTAATGAATTTGTTTTCGTTCGTGGCTCTGCTAACCATTTCCCTATCGTCTTTTGCTGATCAGAGTCTTCCACTCACCGTTAAAACGAGCAAGCTAGTCCGTTCTTCCAATTATACAGTTGAACGCTTATATGCTGGGTTATTGGAGAGTAATCGATCTAGCCATCTGGGTTTTCAGTATGCGGGGAACATAAAAGAACTCTATTTTAACGAGGGAGACGTCGTTAACAAAGGTGATATTCTCGCCACAATGGATAGTAGAGAAATACTGGCTAGCAAGGACTTAATCTCTGCACAATTATCAACCGCCAAAGCTAATTATGCCGTCGCGAAATCTCGGTTGGATCTGTCGAGTGCGACCTTACGGCGCCACCTGGAATTGGTGAAAAAGGGACACACATCCGCACAACGTTTAGACGAAGTTCGTTATGAACAAAAAATGAAGGAGGCGGAATTACAAGTCGCCAGCACTTCAAAAACTCAAGCCCTGGCAAATTTGAACCTGATCAACATCCAAATTGATAAAACTCGACTAACCGCACCGTTCGACGCAGTGATACAACAGCGTCTTATGGACGAAGGGACCATTGTAAATCCCGGACAACATGTTTTTCATCTAATCGAAAAAGGTAAACTACAAGCCCGCGTGGGTATTCCCTTAAAAATAGTTAATAAGCTGAAAAAGGACGCCGTTTACCCGTTTAAGATCGGCGGAAAGACAGTGGATGGTAGATTCTGCTGCACACTCCCACGAACCGAACAATCTACCGGTACGGTGACTGCAAAATTTGATCTTGCGACCAATGCATTATATGCAGGATCGCTAACGGAGATGGTTTTGAAAATCGACGTCGAAGAACAAGGTTATTGGGTGCCAATCGCAGCACTGTCTGAGAGCCAACGGGGATTGTGGTCTGTGTTGGTTGTCTCATCTGAAAAAGTTGTTGAAACCCGCCTCATTGAAATTATTCACCGGGGAAACAACCAAGTATACGTTAGAGGCACCCTAGCCGACGGGGATCTGTTGGTAGACGGCGGTGTATCGAGAGTCGTGCCGGGCCAAACAGTCAAGTTAGCGCTAATAAACTAATACCAAGGAAAGCTAGACCATGAAAAAGGCGTCTATGAGTAATGTATTTTATCGTTTTCCTCGTTTAACCTTGCTGGCTATAGGATTCATATTTTTGGTGGGATATTCGTCACTAATGAATCTTGGTCGTCAAGAAGATCCAACGATGACAGAAAGATATGCCTTCGTTAACACTGTTATGCCAGGTGCGTCTGCGACCCGAATAGAATCACTTGTCACGGAAAAGCTGGAAACAGCACTCCGGGAAATTCCGGAAATAAAAAACCTTCAGTCTGTATCGAGAGCAAGTTTTTCAAGTGTCGGTATTGAGCTGTACGATAATGTCGATGCGAAAAACGCAGACCTGGTCTGGAGTGAAGTTCGGGACAAAATTAACGAAGTTGCAAAGGACTTACCGCTCGGGGCGGCAAAGCCCGATTTAAAAATAACGACGCCTGTCGCCGTTACACTAGCCGTTTCAATTTCCGGTGAAGATATACCGCTCTCAGTCCTGACCCGGACTGCAAAAGTTCTAAAACAGAGATTATCGAGCATTGCAAATACCAAGGAAACCGAAATATTTGGCGAAGTAGAAGAGGAAATTCTGGTTGAAGTCGATGCTTTTTCATTAGCACAAATTGACATCAGCATTCCACATCTTAGTCAACTGATCGCCGCTTCAGATACAAGAATTTCTGCGGGAGAATTTGAGAATCGCAAAAACAGTTTCGTGGTAGAAGTTAAAGGTGAACTGGATTCAATCGAGCGTATTAAGAGTATCCCCATAAAACGGGGACCGACAGGCACCGTAGTACGCGTTGCAGACATTGCCGACGTTAAAAAACACCACAGAACCCCCGCTCCGACCATAGCGTTAATACACGGTAAACGTGCAGTTGTGGTCACAACCTCGATGGAAACCGGCAGCCGAGTTGATATATGGACCACGCACGCAAAGAAAGTCGTTAACAAATATAAATCCGAACTGCCTCCCTCGATAAATGTTGACGTGATTATCGACCAAAATCACTACACAACAGAGCGGCTGGTGTCTTTGTTCAATAATCTTCTCATGGCAATTTTGATTGTTCTTGCCGTTCTTTTTTGGCTTATGGGAATACGATCCGCTCTTATCGTTGGAGTATCCCTGCCCCTAACAATAGCAATGGTGTTAGGGGGACTGCACCTGCTCGACATCCCATTACATCAAATGTCAGTGACAGGCCTAATTATTGCGCTTGGCCTGCTAATCGACAACGCGATTGTTGTTGTTGAAGAATACAAACATAACAAAATCAAAGGTATTGGTTTTGGAGGTGCAATTAGCGCTAGCGTACAACACCTGTTTGTTCCACTACTGGCATCTACCGCAACAACTGCACTCGCATTTTTACCCATAGCTTTGACACCGGGAGGTATCGGAGACTTTACCGGAGCCATGGCGGTGTCGGTCATTTTGTCGGTTTCCAGTTCATTCATTCTTGCAATGACAGTCATACCAAGCCTTGCCGCCTTTATCGACAGAAAATTTCCGGGGCCGATAAGAAATATTGAAGACCAGCGACACTGGTGGGTGAACGGCTTTTCCAGTGAAAAGCTCAGCAACATATACCGTCAAACGATTGCCTGGTGTCTTAAAAAGCCCATCTGGGGTATTTCTTTGGCGCTTGTTTTGCCGCTGAGCGGTTTTGTGCTGGGGCAGCAGTTAACCATGTCTTTCTTCCCTCCGGTCGACAGAAACCAGTTTCAAGTACAGATAACACTACCGGCACAGGCATCGATTGAAGAAACAATGGAACGCGTTGAGAAAGCGCGAAAAGCTCTGCAGAGATATGACGAAATCGTTAGCAACCATTGGTTTGTCGGTGAAAGTGCTCCACGTGTCTATTACAACATGATGGGTAATAATGATGGGGTATCGAGTTTCGCTAACGCTTTCGTCACTACCAAGCACGTTGACGACCCACGAAAAATACTGGTTCCACTACAGAAAGAACTGATGGACTTATTTCCCGACTCCCGTGTTTTAGCCATTCCATTCGAACAAGGCCCCCCGGTTACCGCCCCTATCGAATTACGCATTGTAGGTAATAATCTCGATCAACTGAAAACAATTGGAGACCAGATTAGACTACTGCTGTCTGAGACAGCGGGAATCACGTACAGCTCGTCTTCAATTGCCGGCAGTGTTCCTCAACTATCCATTTATCCCAATGAGAACATGGCCAGCTTATTAGGTTTAGCAAAAAGTGACATCCCCAATCAACTGCAGGGAGAGCTGTCGGGAAATTTAGGTGGTTCAATCATGGAAGGAAAAACCGAAATACCTATTAGAGTTCGGTATCACGAGAGTGACCGCGGGCAGCTCTCATCATTTGATTCGCTGCCAATAATGAGTCCTGGCAAAAGCCAAGGCTATGCAGGAATTCCGCTTGAGCAACTTGCACACATTAGCCTCGAACCGTCTACGACACGGATCGATAGATATCAAGGAGAACGAAACATCACGATAACGGGCTTTCTGTTGCCCTATGTATATCCCAGCGTTGCCCTCACCGACTTCAGACAACGCTTAAACGATAGTAATATTCAACTCCCCGAGGGATATCGCATCGAATTTGGCGGTGAAGAAGAAGAAAGAGGAGAAGCTTTGGGTAGCATAGCCTCAACCTTTGTTATGTTCTTATGGCTGATGGTTGCTGTGGTGGTTCTCTCCCTTAACTCCTTTAGGTTTGCAGGTATTATAGGTCTGGTAGGTATTTTGAGCGTCGGTCTAGCGTTATTTGGCGTGTGGATATCTGGGTATCCGATGGGATATATGTCAATCATCGGTACCCTCGGTCTCGTTGGTCTGGCAATCAATGGCGCCATCATCATATTATCTGCACTCAAAGCCAACCCGCAAGCTTTAGCCGCAGACATTCCTACCTGTACAGAGATCGTGATGAGCTCTAGCCGTCACATAGTATCAACAACCGTGACAACGATCGGTGGATTTATTCCTCTTATCGTTTTTGGTGGTCATTTCTGGCCGCCATTGGCCATGGCAATTGCGGGGGGTGTTTTTGGATCCGCTTTGTTAGCCTTGTACCTGGTACCATCGATGTTCATCTATTACGCGAAAAAAGACTTGCGTAGAATACGCGAGTCCAAAAACTCAATAGTCCGAATCCCAGAGAACAAAGAGCTTGAGATTGTCGGGCGTAAGCAATACTAAAGAGTATTGGAAAACATTTCAGCAACTGAGACAATGACAAAAAAGTACCGAAAATACACGCTAATTGCTGCTAATATTTACCTATGCCAGAAAATGTAACAACACCCTCCTCCGTGACCCGTGCCGGGATCGTTCAATTAGCCTGGCCCATCATATTATCGAATATATCCGTCCCCTTACTGGGAATGGTAGATACCGCAGTCATTGGCAACCTGGGCCAAGCATCACTCATAGGTGCAATTGCGATTGGCGCATTGATTTTCAGCTTTCTCTTTTGGGGATTTGGTTTCCTGCGAATGGGCACAACCGGCCTGATCGCGCAAGCAGCAGGCGCGCGCAATCTTCCTGAAATAAGGGCAACACTTTATCGGGCAGTGATTGTCGGGATTGCTATCGGGCTTATCCTAATTGCATTCCAGACACCCATTATTTCAGTTGCTATGCAATGGCTTGGCGGTAGTTATCAGGTAGAGTCCGAAGCGGCTAACTACTTTAGCATTCGAATATGGAGCGCTCCGGCGACACTCACAAATCTCGTTATCTTAGGTTACTTTTTAGGTCATCAGGCAACTCGAACAACCTTAGCACTGCAATTATTACTCAACGGTAGCAATATCGTTCTGGACATCGTTTTTGTCAGCGGATTTGGCTGGGGCGTTGCAGGTGTAGCAAGTGCGACGTTAATTGCAGAATATCTAACGGTACTTTTTGGCGTATACCTGATTTACCAATCGCTCAGAACTGACCATCCGATAAAAACCGTTTCATGGCGACAATTGCTAGACACACACGCATTGCAACAGATGCTAACTGTTAATAGCGACATAATGATTCGTACCCTATGTCTGATATTCGCCTTTGCATGGTTCACTAACCAGGGTGCTCAAGCGGGTGATATATTACTGGCCGCGAACGCGATTCTCATGCAGCTCGTGAGCTTCGCCGCTTTTTTTCTCGATGGCTTTGCCTTAGCGGCAGAAAGTCTAGTGGGCTATGCCATTGGAAAAAGACATCGAATTGAATTGCGAGATTCTATCGTTTTGTCCACCCAATTGGCAGTATTGACGGCTATCATCATCACACTCTTGTATTTAGCGATCGGTGGGTTTGTCATTCAGTTTTTAACCAATGTTGAATCAGTCGTTCAGGCCAGTGATACTTTCCTGCCGTGGGTAATCGCATCACCCATTGTTTCGGTTTGGTGTTATCAACTCGATGGAATTTTTATTGGAGCGACGCGAACAGCCGATATGCGAAATGCGATGCTGTTGTCGCTAATGGTTTTTCTTTTAAGTTGGTGGCCTCTGCAGCACTATTTCGGCAATCATGGCTTATGGTGTTCACTACTGTTGTTTTTCGTCGTAAGAGCCCTGACTTTAGCGGTAAAGTTGCCTGCTATCGTTCCGGAGCTCTGGCAAAAAAGGCCTGTCCCCTAGGCATTATTCCCCGACTTTGCCCCACTAAGCTCACTACCCATACTTTGTTTCCACAGTCGGCAATTACAATTTATTTACCATCAGTGCGCTTAATGAGTTTCCTTCTTTTTGCTCAGGCGGTATCCTTCGGTTCCCTTGTTTTTTGCGTTCTCACAATGAAATCTTTGCATTACTACCTGCTCGGTACCGGTTCCTGGTTTTTTGCCTTCGGCATTCAATCGGTCGTATTCGCATGGCTCGTCACCATCGTATTGCACGAAACCCCTAAAATGGTTGGACTCGCGCAAATGGCACTGCTCATTCCCGCCACCTTACTAATGCTAATCGGCGGGAGCCTCGCTGACCAGTATGGGGGCCGGCGTATCGTAATTATTGCGCAGGCAGCAGCAGCTTTAGCCCCTCTCTATCTCGTCGCCTTGGTTGTACTCGATAGCCTGGATTACCAGGGCGTCATCATTTTCGCCATTTTTATGGGCTGCGCGCAGGCATTTGTTACGCCGGCCCGTGACAGCTTGCTAAATCAGGTTGCGGGCGGACAAATTCAACGGCGTGTTTTGCAAACTAGCATGACCCAGTTTGGCGTACAAATGTTAGGTTTTATTGCTGCATCTTTTGCCGATCGAACGGGCGCAGCCCTCATCCTAATGGTGCAGGTTGCGTCGATGCTTATGGGAGTTTATGCCTTTTATCGCTTGGATATCCCCAGCCCTGCTCCAAGAGCAAGAACGCAGGGAATATTAAAGGAAGTCACCGGCTCCATTGTTGAAGGCTATAAGACTGTTAGAGCATCGCCAAACATGAGAGCGGTGGTTATCCAAAACTGCGCCATGGGCATCTTTTTTATGGGCTCTTACATCGTTACCTTACCACTGCTCGTTCGAGATGTTTATCAGGGCGCCTCATTTGAATTATCATGGATGAACGCCGCAAATGCTTTAGGGTTGGTCACCACTATTATGATTCTATTGCGTTTTGGGGATATTCATCGACAAGGTCGGGCGCTAATCTTGGCCCATGCCGGCGGCTCTATCGCCTTAGCCAGCGCAGGCTTAGGTTTCGGCTTCACTTCGGTAGTTGCCTGCGTGTTTGCCTGGGGTATTTGCGGTGGTGTGGCGATGACAATGGCTCGTACTATCGTCCAAGAGCAGGCACCTGAAGGCCAAAGAGGACGAATGATGGCATTCCACTCTTTTTCATTTATGGGTTCCGGACCTATCGGAGCCTTGTTTTGTGGTTTTTTAGTCGAGCAAGTCGGCCCGAAGTCGGCTCTTATGGTAGCGTCAAGCCTAATGTTCGCGGTCATGTTTGCACTTAGATATTTTTCCAGCCTGTGGCGACTCGACAGTCGAGAACATAGACAGCTGTAACACCTGATCTTAATCTCATAGCCACGTAATACGTGCCTCCCAGAGGAAACTGACGTTCCGGTCTCACGCCTCTTTGAGTAGACTTTTGGGGACAGGATCTTTATCATCCACATAATTCCCTAAATGAACGGCATAAATCGTCGTTAGTGCCAACTATGCTTGATCGTTCGTTAAGACGACTACAAATTCGCCAACGCCTTTGGCTATTGGTTGCTCTGGCGATGACCGGATTTATCCTTGTAACCTTTGCGACGATTAACTACTCATCTCTTCAATTTATTGCAATGCAAAAGCAAAATACCCTAACTCAAGTGGAGGGTGCCCGTAAGATTGTTGAACACTTCTACAACCGGTCCCAAAGTGGAGAACTAAGCCGGACGGACGCGAAGCAACAAGCAATGAATGCCATAGAAGCACTTCGTCCCGATGAACGAACCTACTTTTATATCTATCACTCGTCTAATTTCATTTTGATGCACCCCTTTTTGAAAGCGCAAACATACCCCGACGAACCCCCGGAAATCGTAAAACAATCCCGCCAGCAGTTCGCCGACCAGTTAGAAGAGATTGCAAAAACACATAATATGAAAACGAGGATCGTAGCTTCCGTCGAATTATTTAACGAGGAACTGCCGGGAGAAACGTCTGGATTTTTCGAGTATCTCTATTTTATTGACGAAAACAATATCGGCGCAACCACTAAATTAGGCGATATCGGTGCCCCCACCAATGCTGAAAGTAAAATGGCCTACGGCACTCATTTCGAACCCTGGGACTGGGTTATCTTTGGTGGGGTTTTTCTCGACGACCTAGATCTCATATTCCGTGGCTTGGTTATAGAACTCATTGTACCGGTCCTGTTCGGAGCAGTGATTATAACGCTAATGGCATTAGTGATATCGTCATCGATAACCCAGCCTCTGCGGGACACGGTCAAAACCATCGAGTCCTTGACCACAAATGAACACTTTGAACAGGAATTAGACGATGAGAGCAGCGATGAAATCGGCGTATTGTCACACGCTTTTAACGCCTTACTCATCCACATCCGGGGACAATCCTCTCTATTGCGAGAGAAAAACCAGGACCTGGAACAACATCGACAACATCTCGAAATCCAAATCGAATCTCGCACCCACAATCTCGCCGTTGCGACCGAACAAGCTCAAGCAGCCAATAACGCAAAATCCGAATTTCTGGCTACCATGAGCCACGAACTGCGTACACCATTAAATGGAATTCTCGGAGTTTTGACACTCCTGAGGGACAGCGACATGAATGACAGTGTTCGAAAATCACTGGCCGTCGTTCAAAGTAGCGGGCAACAATTGCTGTCGATCGTCAACGACATTCTAAATTTTGAGAAACTGGATAGTGGTAATGTTGCAATAGAAAGTATCTCGTTTTCGCCACGAAATCTTTTTTCACAAGCTTCGACAGCATTTCAATTTGAAGTCGCACAAAAGGGTATTGATCTTGTCATCGATATCGACGAAAGCGTGCCGGAATTTTCTTTAGGCGACCCTCTTCGAATAAAACAGATTTTTAATAATCTGGTTTCTAACGCTGTTAAGTTTACCAGTAAGGGCGAGGTCAGAGTGACTTTGCGCTGTGAATCAGGTAAACAAAATTTCGTCATTAAGGTCAGTGACACGGGCATCGGGATTCCCGCAAAGCGGATAGATTCTATTTTTAGCTCTTTCGAACAAGCGGATTCTACTACGACACGGCAATACGGCGGCACTGGCTTGGGCTTGGGCATTTGCAAAAAACTGGTGGAACTAATGGAGGGTCGAATAGACGTCTCGAGCGAAGTTGGACAAGGCAGCTGTTTTACTGTGTTCGTACCTCTTCCCGCAACGACTATTGAGCCCGCGACCGACCACAACCTGTCAACCGACGAAATGCTAACTGATGCAAGTCAACTAAAAGTGTTAGTCGCGGAAGATAATGCTGTTAACCAGCTCGTCGTAAAAGGCTTCTTAAAGAAGTTCAACATTTTCCCGGATATTGTCGACAACGGTAATAGCGCGCAACAAGCTGTGATTTCCAACTCGGCAGATTATGACCTAGTACTCATGGACATAAGCATGCCTCAGATGGACGGGTACGAAGCTACCCGAACTATTCGAGAAGCGTTGGGCGATAACGCTAAACCCGCGATATACGCATTGTCAGCTAATGTGTTAGCCGATCATGTAAGGAAGTCAAAGGAATGTGGAATGAATGGCACTCTCATGAAACCCCTGGATATAAACCTGTTGCGATCTGTACTGGAAGAACAATTAAATGCTGGGGTTCAGCGCAAAGCTTAGCTTCCAGCTCATACGGACAATAAATTAAACAACTGATAGACCCCCACGTTAGGTATTGACTCGCACCCTGTCCTGCACCGCGCAGAAACTACAGGCCATTATCGCGTTGTTTATCCGCAGAATACAGTAAGTTATCGTCAATTAAAGGAATGGAGTTCACATGCTAAATCGCCGCAATTTTATTCGGTACTCTGTCGCTACGACAGGCGTGACATCGCTGTCGAGCTGTGCAGCACCTCGCCATACAATCACAATTGACGATCGTTTACCTGTCGGTCCTTTTAACGCCGACTCGACCGCAGAGGACGTAACCAACGGAATCGACCTCACGGGTAAAGTGGCTTTAGTAACAGGCTGTACTTCAGGTATTGGATTTGAAACTATGCGAGTGCTTGCGTTGCGCGGCGCCCACGTAATCGGCACCGGACGAACGCTGGAAAAAGCTCAGAGTGCTTGCGCAAAAATAAAAGGAACAACCACGGCGGTTGCGCTCGAGCTATCCGATCTACACTCGGTCGTTGCTTGCGCTAACTCCGTAAAGGACCTAAACGAACCGATCGATATGTTAATTTTGAATGCGGGTGTGGGTTCTTATACTAAGTTTGGGCTCATCAACGGAATCGAGAGTATCTTTCACATAAACTACCTCGGTCACTTTGTACTCGCGAACCATTTATTGCCTCTTGTAGAGAGCGCCGAGCAAGGTCGTATTGTACATGTAGGAAGTCGCATGGGGTATATGTCAGTTCCCGACGTCGGCATCGACTTTGACAACCTCAAAGGCGAAAAGGATTACGATTCTGAACTTGCCTACGGACGATCGAAGTTAGCGAATGCATTGTTTTCACTGGAACTTTCAAAGCAACTAAAATCAACGCGAACTACGTCTAATGTCATACATCCCGGTTTTGTTAAAACGAATATTGCCCGCAGTGCCCCGGCGTTTATGCGAATTGCGTTCGATATGTTTGGCTCTGTGATAGCAAAAACTCCGGCCCAAGGTGCCGCTACACAAAGCTACGTTGCTACGTCAGCACTATTATCTACTGTTAGTGGTGCGTATTTTGAAGACTGCAACCCGGTAAAAATTGAAGGGGAAAATTATGTCTTCGACGAAGCAATGGCAAGGAAACTATGGCTTTTATCAGAAGAGATGTCCGAAGGGTTTCTGATTTAGCCCTATCAACCCACGCTCTTTTTGTAGACACAATTAGGAAAAGCGAGACACCATTTTCCGATGATGGTCTCGCCCTTGCAATACACAACAGCTTCCTGGTTACCCCTCCATCACAACATAAATTCCGTTACATCTTACGATGTTTGATCGAGGGTACCCTTTACGCTCTCACCCGGTAGCCTGTGTTCGTTTCCGGATAAGAAGCACCAAACCATGTACATGTATATGTATATGTATACGCGAGATCAAGACACTTAAGGTTTAACAAACTTCAAAGTAAATCGATCGGTATTGCCAGTCACAGATTTACGACCAACCTCATAGCGTAGTTCGTCGTCCGGACGATAGTGTAGCGTTGAGTAATCTTCAAATCTAAAGCCAGCCGCTTGAATTTCTTTGATAGCTAACACAGGGTCGAACCGTCTTCCATTTTCGTCATTTGAACTTTGCATATGTCTTCGAGTATGGTCGACGACTGCATAGACTCCCCCGGACTTGAGCGCCTTAAATGCCGCATTGTTTATTGCGTTCCTACCCTCGAGATTAAAATTGTGGTAGTTGCGAAACGTAAATATAATGTCGAGATTATCCACACCTAGTTTAAATTCAGACACTGTATAGAGCGGTTCTCCAGGGGGCTTTTCTATTTTTGCTCCGGTATCAAGTACACTAATATTTTCAAAGCCCTGGGTTTTCGATAGTGTTTTAACCGCGCCAGTTCCCAATGCCACATAGAGTTTGCCCTTTTCGCTCAATATCGGCGCTAATAGCTTTGTGTACCAGCCGCCACCAGGGAGTAGCTCCAACACGCTCATATCATCATCCAGACCAAAGAAAGACAAGGTCTGCAAAGGCTTTCTGTTTTTATCTCTCGCTATCTCTTTGCTTTCTCTAACTTCGGCCGTCAATGCGGCTTTCAATTTACTCTCTACGTCTTTTTCAGCGGCAAAAGCGAAATTGGTTAAGAGGGGCAGCAAAAGTAAATATGTGATTCTTTTCATTTATTTCTTCCTTTAGTTATTTAAGTTATACCCAAGTTTTAGGACTTTTTTGAATTAATTTTTCGTGGAACTGCTCTTTTTGCGGCTTACGCATTCGACCGGATACTAGCCATTGCCATCACCCTGCCCTTTGCAGCCGACGCAACCTCGATGCATACTTCTTTGGCTAAACCCAAAGGAAGTGTGGGAATGAACAATCTAAACTCTAATCGACCGCCATTTTTCGAATACTCAGTCAAACCGTAATATAGCTGATGGACTCCCATTACACTAACGAAAATGCGAACGAAAATATGAAGTTCCGTTAGACCCCTATTGTTACGGTATTCTCCCGACATACGTAGAATATCTCCAGAAAAATAATAGGATAAGCCACGCACCCTGCGGTTACCGATCTTTCCCTCATTATTAACAGGGAAAGGAATTCGTGCATAATTCCTGTTTGCAAGTAGAAAACTGAGTTTCATTGACCAATTACCGCGCGTGGAGTGCCCTTCGTCGTCATATCTTGACTTCAATCTATCAAGCCTTCAGTCGAATCCCTTTTGACAAACCCTGTAAAAAGTACGGCAAAAAAAAGGCAGATGAGTCTACCGGCTGAAATTGTGAAAACCGTTGAAGGTTTGCGGTTCAATACCATACTCCATTCTCGATAAATATTACTCGGGCATTAATGACAGTCATTATTTTACCATGGCATTAATACTATTTTACATATATACTTGGTTTTAATATGAGAGCTGATAAGCTTCCGATTCCCACTCCTACATTAATGACCTACGAAGACTAGAAGAATGAACAAAGAAACAAGAGCCGAAATTAAAAGGCAGTATAAAGAAGAGTTTCACCCAAAGGGCATTTACTGTGCTAAGTGCAACAAAACCGGTTTGATGTGGGTAGACTCGTCGACAAACCTCACCAGTAGTGAAAACCGTTTGAAATTTAGCTTAAAAACAGGGACGCTACTCAATATAGACTTCCAAACGGCACTTAAAGACGCGGGACCGGAATCCTTCGATTTTGAAGTCTTGGAGGTTTTTGAAGAGGATATATCCCAATATGAATTGAATAAACAACTAAGGGAAAGACGAATATACTGGCAAGATACTTTGTCAGCAAAGAGTCTATATCGGTAAAGAGGCGATTCGACGAGGCAAGCTAGCTAGTGCCTATCCATAAACTAACAAGCTCAGTCATTGCGAGCGTTAGCGCGGCAATCTCATCCAGCATTGGCGC
>ENA-OSET01003212-OSET01003212.1-sediment-metagenome-genome-assembly--contig:-NODE-3212-length-15197-cov-17.595569_pt1 | contig 15197 bp, 17 predicted proteins | sample MGYA00237882_ERZ534229 | MGnify/ENA primary metagenome ERZ534229 (study PRJEB26408, sample SAMN06266212) | sediment metagenome | isolation source: Hudson Canyon methane seep mesocosm | place... | reverse complement strand
CAGTTGTTTCCATCAACTGGCCGAGCATTGTTATTTAGCTTTGTCGCCGTATTTGTCGGTTTTGGAATATTGGGACTCAGTTATGTCCCCCCATTATCAAAACTAGGCATGTTAATCGCCTTTTCAGTACTGATCAGTTTTATTTCCAGTATGACGGTATTACCGGCATTAATTAAACAGTTGAAACCCGCGTTTTTAGGTTATCCAAAACACTGTAAAAACTGCGCTGCACTTGAAATTATTAAGCAACAACAATAAGGAACGATCATGAAAATTAAATTATTAATAATGGCATTACTTTCTGTCGTTTATAGCAATGTAATCAGTGCAGAGTTACCTTCAGGTGACATTATTGCATCAAATATCAATGCGCGTGATGAAGGTATTGCTGTATCCAGAAATCTAAAAATGCAGATGACAGATCGTCATGGCAAAGTGCGGGTAAGAGAAACGCGCGCTTTTAGAAAATACTTTGGCGATGAAAAGCGCACTGCGATCTTTTATCAAAAACCTAAAAATATCAAAGATACCGCCTTTTTAACGTATGACTATGAGGATAAAGAAACCGATGATGATCAATGGTTGTATTTACCAGCCATGCGAAAAGTCCGCAGAATTTCGGCTTCAGACCGTGGTGATTATTTTTTAGGCACCGACTTAAGTTATGAAGATATTAAGTTAGAAACACGCGTTTCTGTAAAAGACTATAGCCGCAAAACCATCGCTGAAGATGTGGTGGATGGGGTGCATTGTTATATTGTTGAAGAGACTGCGATTGATAATGAAACGGCAGAAGAACTGGGACATTTACGCAGAGAAAGTTGTGTCGATGACAGTATATGGATGACGCGTAGAAGCAAGTTCTGGGATTTGCAAAATAACTTGCTAAAAACAACCTATTTTAAAGATATTTCTAAGGTACAAGGTATCTGGACTGCGCATACCATTGAGGTTGAAAATCATAAAACAGGGCATCATACCGTTTTCAGTTTTTCTGATGTGAATTATACCGACGGTGTTAAGGATAGTGTCTTTTCTAAAAATGCTTTAAAAAGGGGATTATGAATAATTCCAAGAGTAGGGTGTGGCATTGCCCACCCAATGAAATAAATTAAATGGTGGGCAATGCCGCACCCTACCGATTGGTTTAAATTTCTCATTCCCACCGTATTCGATGGGAATGCATACCGTGCTGTGACCCTGGGCAGGTATGTCTTCCCACGCGGGAGCATGGGAACAAGATGGGCTGGTTTTTGCTAACCTGTACTTTGTTAATAGCCATGCAGTTTTAAAATCGAGTCGAGGGCGGACGCTCCTACAATTATAAGGAGAAGAATATGAAAAAGTTTTTCTATTGTCTATTTGGCTTATGGCAAGCAAATGCTGTGGCACTGGAATTTGATAATTCAATTACAGCTACAAGCCAATGGATAATTAATACCCATAATGGTGATAGCCAATCACTTAATTTAACCTTGCAACCAGAACTGACTGCCAGTTTTAATAATGACTGGAAGCTTAAATCAAGGGTTCGCCTTCGAGCAGAAGCCATAGAAGGTCTACATATTAATGATAATGACCGTGATGGCTATAGTGATTACAGCAAACCCGCACAATTAAACGATGCTGTAGAACTGGAATTACGAGAATTTTATTTACAAGGTGCCATAGGCGAAACATTTTTAACTTTAGGTAAACAACAAATCGTCTGGGGCAAGTCTGATGGACTTAAAGTGTTAGATATAGTTAATCCACAATCCTTTAGGGAATTTATTTTGGATGATTTTGATAATTCACGTATTCCCTTATGGACAATGAATATAGAACGTACAGTTGCAGATTGGGATTTACAATTTTTGTGGGTTCCAGATCAAACGTATCACGCATTGCCTAAACAAAATGCAAGTTATACCATTACTTCAGCAGAACTTATCCCCACAGCACCGATAGGTGTTGATGTAAATATTGAACAGGCCAGAAGACCCAATAATATAATACTTGATTCTGATGTAGGCTTTCGTGCCACAACATTTTGGAAAGGCTGGGATATTACTTTTAACTATTTGTATCAATATAATAACCTGGCCGTACTGAGACAAAATTTATCCATGGTCAATGGAAAACCCGTAGTCACGATTACACCAGAATATGAACGTACCCATGTTATAGGTGGAACCTTTAGTAATGCTTTTTCTGATTGGGTGATACGAGGGGAGCTTGGTTATTTTACCGATCATTATTTTATCGCCAAAAACGCACTACAAAATCAAGGTGTAGTCAAAAGTCCAGAATTACACACTGTACTGGGTTTAGACTGGAATGCCCCCTGGGATATTTTAGTCAGTGGTCAATTAATCCAAAGCTGGGTGATCAATGATGCGGATAAAACAACCCGAGATAAACTGGATACCACGTTGACAGGGTTAGTACGGCGAAATTTTATGTATGACACATTAGTCGCCGAAGTATTACTTATCGCCAATACCAATAATGGTGATGGCATAATCAGGCCTAAAGTCAGTTATGAATGGCAGGATAATATTAAAACCTGGTTAGGTGCAGATATTTTTTATGGTGATAGCCAAGGTGTGTTTGGTCAGTTTGATAGCAATGATCGTGTGGTGGTGGGGCTGGAAGTTTCTTTTTGACTATTAAAAAATGCTTTAAATTTTATATCCGATTAATCACCGATTATTATATTCATAATCGCTGGACGCAGGCGCGTCAGTACTGAATTCCCACGTAGCACGTGGGAACTAGTTGGTGTGTAGATTCCTGGTTCCCACGCGCTGCGTGGTAACCCAGTTAAGGACGCGCTTGCGTCATGCAAAAAAAATGGAAAAGTAATAAGTAGGCATTATTTGCTGTTAAATAATGCCTCAAGGTCTTTACACCCCTGCAATTCGTTTAATAACCTTTCTCTATCGTTCTTGGCTATTGTTGCCCAATGTCTATCTTCTAATACACCTATCATTGCGTAGAGTAAATTTAAGCTGGGTTGTTTTTTATGATGTTCAGACAGTTTAATAAATGCACCGACAGCTCCCATTGCTTCAAGATCTGACCTTGTGAAAATACCTATTTGATTGAGCCAAAGTTCAGATTTAGGGCCTAAGCCTTGAAGATCGCTTATTTTTGTATCAGACAAATTATGCTTCTCCAGATAATTCAAAAAGATTAATGACATTCATTCTGATAGCCAGAAGAATTAACTCAATATCGCTAGACACATTTAATTTGCTTTTAATCAAATAATGACTATTTGAAACAGTCTTGGGGCTAATATTTAATGTGAGTGCAATATCTTCCTTAGAACGTGATTCCGCTAACATCCGTAGAATTTCAAATTCACGCGTTGTTAATGATTGTAGAGCAATATATTCATGTCCTGACTTTTCAAGAGCAAGGGCTTGAGCCATATCGGGGCTTAGAATATGTAGGCCGGCATAAACATCATAAATTGCGCTAATTAATATATCTGGTGAACTACTTTTAGTCACATAACCAAGGGCTCCGGCTCTTAGGGCTTGTAATGCAAAGAGTGGTGTTTGGTGCATACTAAAGACAAGAATTTTAGCCTGTGGATCCCGTTGTTTGATACGTGTAATAGTTTCTAGCCCACCTTGTCCTGGAAGTAATAAATCCATAATGACCAGATCAGGCTGAAATTGCTTAAAATGTTGATAGGCTTCTGCGCCATCGGCTGCTTCAGCAACAATTTCAAGGCGTTGTTGTTTTTTTAACAAGGAGCGGTAACCTTCCCGGATCATGGCATGATCATCTACCAGCATAAGACTTATGCATTGATCATTTGTCATGATTTGTCTTCACAGGCAAAATTATTTTAATGCCTAATCCACCTAACTCACTTTTTGTTATGCTAAGTTGTCCACCCAATGCACAGGTTCGTTCCCGAATACCCAATAGGCCAAACCCTGAATGATTGGAAAAAGGTAAAGTCGTCATATTGCCGTTATCTTTAATAGATAATTCAATAAATTTATCTTCTATATTAAGCTTCACAGTGGCACTAGTGGCACCGGAGTGTTTGGAAATATTACTCAGGCATTCCTGAATAATACGAAATAAGGTGATAGGGTAGGGACCAGATAAATGCTGGCATTCACCATTAATAATAAGCTGAAAGTGAATCTTATGACTACAAAAGCTTGTCCATTCGGAGAGCAAGTTTTTAAGGCTCAGCTCAAACCCAAGCTCATCAATTTCAGCAGGCCTTAATTTTATTAATAGAGTCTGTATCGAATCCATCATATGCTTATTAATTCGGGTTATGCCTCTGGCATCTTCAACGATTGCGAGGCATTCTTGCTGAGCAGTATGAGAAATAGAAGCAGATAAGGCATTAATGGCAGCAAGGCATTGTCCCAATTCATCATGTAGTTCTCTTGCCAAATACCGACGTTCGTCATCTTGAAGGGTAATAAGTTTAAAGGTCAATTTTGTCCGTTCGGATAATAATTGCTGCTGGCTAGCAGTTAACTCATTCAGTGCAGTGCTGATACGTTGCCATTCCAGTAGATCAAAAGCAGGTAAACGTACAGTTAAATCACCTTTCTGAATTTTTTCAAGTTCAGCCACGATATGTTGAGCTGGACGTAAAGCTCGACTAATGGAAATATACACAAAAAAACAAATGCTTAAAATTGTGATGACAGAGAGTTCTAGTAAAACTCGCATACTTTCCCACGCCCGGTTTAATTCCATTTCAACACTGGGAAGCACACTGATTGAACCATACGGTTTATTTTTGAAAGTAAGCTCTCTAGACAGTTCAAATCCAGGGTTAAATATTGAGCTGTAAATTGTTTCAAATAATTGTGGCCAAGGTTTACCTTGCCTTTCTGTTCCACGACAAATGCTTCGAGTCAGCTGATTATCAATTGAGTAATAGCGAACACATAGACCCGCGACAGAACGGGTTTCTTTCCATAAGGATAAATCTGGAAATTGATCACGACGTGCGAATCCTGTATCGATGCGAAATAACTGAACTTGAAGTTGCTTGGTGATCGATTCAAGTATTAATTGAGATTGTTGCTGGGATTGTTGGTCCGCTCGATAAAAAACAAATGCAGCCGTCGTTAGCAAACAAATAATTGCCACTAAAGTAATACGTACCAGCAAATGAAATTTTAAATTCATAATAAAGCCTACTAGGCATCTTATTAGGTTTAGATAGTTCCATTCTATGCCCTGATCAATGGTTTTGAAAGTAAAGCAGATGATAGCGGGCAAATTGCCCGTCGTTTGAAGGCAAATATCAGCTTACCAAATCGATTGATGTCATTAAGCTTTGAGTTACTTTAATACTCAAATGAGAAAAACTATGACACAAAATACTTTTGATGATCAAAAAATTGATTGGCACAAACTTGGCGATTTTAAATATATTAAATATTGCATATTAGATATCGATTTAGAAAACAAAATAGTTGATGTTATTTTTAAATTTGAAGCGCATAAACAAATTCTACTGCATAGGCATAAAGCACTAAACAAAACATGGGTTATACAAGGTGAACACTATATCTATAAAGCTAATGGTGATATACAAGAGATTCGTCCATCAGGCAGTTACACCTCAAGTCCCGCAAGTGATGAACCGCATAGAGAGTGTGGTGGCGATGAAGGTGCTGTGGTTTTGTTTAGCATTAGAGGTGAAGACGGTGTTCTATACGAAGTATTAGATGATGAGTTAAACCAGATTGATACACTTAGTTTCCAGGACTTTATTGATTTATTTGAAGCCAATAAGATTAAGGAGAATGGTAATGAAAATAATCAGTAAAACCTTGCTGTCCAGTGTGTTGTTAATTATATCTATGGTATTTGGCACTGTGAAAGCCGTAGAAAAAATTGCTGTACTATCTTTCGAATTGAATGATATAACCACTTTACCCAATACTCAAAAAGAACAACTAAGAACAGCTTCAATTAAACCCTTGCTTGAGCAGGAAATTATGCAGAATAAGGGTTATAAAATCATTCAAATTAGTCCAGAACTACAAAAGAATGAAAATGCAGGGTTTGGTTATTTGTTCAGGTTTCATGATATTGCTGCAAGGCTCGGTAAAAAAGTAGGGGCTGACTGGATCATTGTGGGGCAGCATAGTAAACCTAGCTTTTTGTACTCTTATCTAATGGCTCATGTGGTTAATATTAAAACGAGGCAGCTAGTAGCTAGGTTTGATGTTGAGATGAAAGGTAATCATCAAAAAGTCACTCAACGGGGAGTGAGGAAATTGGCTGGCGACTTAGATAAGGTGATTGTAAAATTTAACAAAAATTGAGTTATGAGGATAGGCCTGTATGCTTGACGCTGGCGCGTCAGGACTGAATTCCCACGTAGCACGTGGGAACTAGTTGGAGTGTGGATTCTTGGTTTTCTAGTTTTTCTGGTTCCCACGCGCTGCGTGGTAACCCAGTTAAGGACGCGCTTGCGTCATATCTACAGCAAGCCCCAACTTATATTAAATACAACTTTAATAGGATTAGTAAGGCGAAATTTATCTATGGCACCTTAACTGGCAATAACTTGCCTCTTTTAAAATGCCTGATAGAAATTGAAATGTGTAAGGGCTGGTAGTTTAATCTTGCGGTGGAGTTTTGTTGTTAGTTGGTATTGATGTTGCTTGTTTAAAATATCAATTATACAAAATGAAGGGATGAGTCATGATAAACAGTGTAAATATGAGTTCAGAGTCGGTGAGTTTACTACAAAGGAGAGGCTTGTCTGAGCAACAAGTCAGTGAATTTTCTGTATTGCTAGATAAGTCTCAGGCGCAGCAACAAGCGGATGTTTCAGCCAGGCAAGTATTGGCCGATATGTCTCAATATGAATTAAAATTATTACAAAAAGCGACTAACCTAGTTGAACCGATTGGGGTTAATTCCTTATCACAAGAAGGTGCGATAAATTTATTAGCTCAACCTGATAGAACGGGAATGGTTGATCTTAATAATGATGGGGTTGTTGAAGTGGGAGCGGCTAGAACAATCAGTTTCCCACCAGTTAATGCCCCAGAAAGCGTACATAAGGCCTGGGAACAGGCAACAGAAGGCTTATCATTTCAAGATAAAGCATTCTTAGAATTTAGTATGCATCATTCTGTTTATGGTTTTGAAATTAATGGGCAATCGACTAAGCAAGCATTATCCCCCGAACAGCAGTGGTCTAAAGAAGGGGTAGAACAATTAATAGCGACTGGACGGGCTGGAATAGAATTTGATGTTAATCTAAATGGCTGGACACGATGGAATATATTACAACAGGCATTTTTTGATAAGTTTGAAAAAGCCATTGGCAATGAGATGACTGATGATTTCGTTTAATTCAAATATAGCCTCTGCATCTCGATCAGGCCTTAATTCTAATTACTCCAAAAGTACCCAGTCTATTTATACAAGTAGGCAGAATACTAGTCAGCCAGATCAGTCAAATATACTTGCATTAAGAGATCGCTATATAACGATGATTGATACACAGGCGAAAACTGAGGAAGATGCAAAAATATTGTTACAAACACTGAGTAAGCCAAATAATGGCGGTCTGATGCTTGGCGGTTTACCCGATTTATCAAACTCAGATATGATGGCTAGACATGATCGTATCTCTGCAAAATTTAATATTGAGCAGCAAACTGTTGAGCAAGAAAAAAACAAATTAATTAATAAGGGCTTAGCTGCTGGTAAACGCGCGAAAAGTATTGTTGATGATATTGTCGGGCTTTATGATGCACAGTCAGAATTATTTAAAACAGGTATCGGCTGGAATGGTCAGGTATTTGCCTTTAATGAGTCATCAACAGCGGGTTATCAACGGACACTGGCGTTCAGTAGTGATGTTGTTGATGTGATAGTTTGATATTTATTATTTAGGAATTTTCTGTACTGCTGTCCAGTAACTTGACGCAAGCGCGTCTGCACAAAGTTACCACGTAGCACGTGGGAACTAGTTGGTTCGGATTTCCTGGTTCCCACGCGCTGCGTGGTAACCCGCTTAAAGACGCGCTTGCGTCATGCATAAAAAGGATAAAAAATGGGAAGAAACAGATATAAAATCTACCAGCAACAAGCCCCTCACTTCCTTACTTGTACAATTAATAACTGGATTCCATTATTTACCCGGCAGGCCACTGTGCAGGTGATAATCGATGCATTAGCTTATCGTCAAAAGCATCGCGACTTTAGTGTAATAGCTTATGTGATTTTAGAAAACCATTTACACTTAATTGCTCGCTCTGATAATTTAGCAAAAGAAATAACGGGGTTTAAAAGCTGGACTGCCAAACAATTATTACTTGTTTTAAAAGAGCAGGGTGCAACACAGGTGTTATCTCAATTAGCTTTTTATAAAAAAGCACATAAAACAGATCGTACTTATCAAGTATGGGAAGAGGGATGTCATCCTCAGCAGATTAAGGATGAGGATATGATGCGGCAAAAGATCGAATATATTCATTATAACCCTGTCAAAAGAGGTTATGTTGAGCTGGCTGAACACTGGCGGTATTCTAGTGCGGGTTGTTATTTAGGTAAGGGAGGGCTTTTGGATGTTGATCGGTCTTGGTTTGTGTGATTTAAACTTGACGCAGGCGCGTCTATACTGAGTTACCACGTGGCACGTGGGAACGAGTAGGTTCTCCTGGTTCCCACGCGCTGCGTGGGAACCTAGTCAAGGACGCGCCAGCGTCATGCTTAAAAGGCAAAAACTACCCATCACGTCGCTTTAAACGAACGGGAATACCACCTTTAGGCCGCAATGAAACAGCCATATCCATTTCAACTTCGTCATGATTGATTAACTGGATATCATATTGTTGAATAATAAGGCTCAATAGTAACTGACTCTCCATCATGGCGAAATGATTGCCTATACAAATACGTTCACCTGTACCAAAAGGAATAAATGCAAATCGGCGGTTTTCTTCTGTTAAGAATCGTTCAGGTTTAAACGCTTCAGCATCAGGCCAAAATGCTGCATGATGATGGATATTGTAAATACTGAAAAAAGCCAAAGCACCTGACTTGAATGTATAGCCATCAATTTCTGTGGTTTTCGCAACTTTCCGCATCATCATTCCAACGGGAGGTCGAATACGCATAGACTCATTTAAAACGGCACGGGAAAAACTAAGTTTTTGTAAATCTTCTGCTTCAGGGGTTTTCCCTTGTAAGCACTCAAGTTCAGAACGTAAGTGTTGAAGTATTGTGGGGTGCCTGGCTAATAAATATAAAGTCCAGGTGAGTAGATTAGCTGTTGTTTCATGACCCGCTGTAAAAATAGTGATGACTTCATCTCGAATTTGTTGATTGGACATCTGTTGATCATTTGTTTCATCTCGAGCATTCAGCAACATATCCAATAAATCATTTTTACGCGAGGGTTGCTGACGACGTTGATCAATAATGTTGTAGATAATCTGATCTAGCAAAGTTCGTGACTGCTTAAATTCTCGATTAGCAGCTGTAGGTATAAATAAAGGTGGATTTAGCGGGTTAGATGCTGATCGTAAAGCATAGCGTAAGCCAGTTTCTAGAGAGGATGATATTTTATCAACATTATCCAGAACACTGGTACTAAACATGGTTTGTGTAATCACTTCTAATGTCAGTCGCATCATTTCATCGGCTAAATTAACCTCTGCTTCATCACCTAAATGCTGCCATCTGCTCAACATATTATCTCCTGCAGTCACCATTTGTGGCAACATTGATGCTAAATGACTGCGTTGAAAAACGGGTTGAATTAGACGCCGTTGACGTTTCCATAATGCGCCCTGACTTGTGACTAAGCCCTGACCTAAAATCAATGCTAAACCTTTTGGTTTTGCTGGATCATACATTTTGACAAACACATCGTTGTTCTTGATTAATGTATGTTCGACCCATTTAGGGTGACTGATTAAATAACATTGCTGACTCGCTAATTTGAAGCTGAGCAAATCACCATAGTCCTGTTTCCAGTTACATAGGGCTTGAAAGGGATCTGCTTTAAATTGCTGTAAATTTCCTAACAGCCAATGGCCTTTTACTTGAGGGAAGGATTTAGAATGGGACATAAAGGGTTTGTGTTGTACTCAGTTAACAAGCAAGATAACTTATTATTTTATCAGGCTGTTGATTTGCGTTGAAATAATCCTACTAAAACTAGCTTAATCTCAATGCTGGACGCTAGCGCGTCTGTGCTGTGTTCCCACGCGGCGCATGGGAACAAGAAATTGTTTTTAATCAAGTCGTTTATTATCCATAGCTTCTTTTTTAAGAAGTTCAGCAACAAAATCAAACTGTGGGGCTAAATTGGCAGGGACTGGAATTTTCCAGGATTTCCCTACGAAACGAGATAATAAATTACCCAGCCAGATACGATTTGATTTAGCTTCTTCGATGATAAAATGGTATGAATCCCCATCGGAAATTATGCCAAAACCTTCAAACCAAACGTCAATAGTTTCTGATTCACCTAGCAGTTGTATTTGTACAAATGAGCTTCGTGTATCTATGTCAAAATTAAACCCTGTTAATTCTGCAATATCTTTTAGTATTATGTTTGCAACCCAAATAATCAATTTGTTGGGTGTCATTTTTATGATGGTTTTTGCTAATGTTGCCTTAAAACTCATTTTTTCGCCTTATTCAGTCATTTTGTAATAGTTATAATTTATACTATTCTCAACTAGTGCGTATTGAAAATGCCAGATAACCCTAACAGTATATCGTTTTAATAGAGCTTGTGTTGCGAGTTAAAATGCGAGTAATGTTGCCAAATTGTACCCGCTATACATTCAAATATTAGCTTTTGTAGATCATGCAATTAAATAGATTTTTTTCAGTTAAAATAGAGAAATGAAGATGAACAAAATTAACAAAACAATGATGTTACTTATGGCCTTTTCCATAGGAATGGCTAATACCGTGAATGCTGAAATCCGATCCGAAGTGATTAACTATCAAATAGCAGGTCAACCTTTCCAAGGCTATTTAAGCTATGACGATGAAATAATAGGTAAACGACCTGGTGTATTAGTGGTTCATGAATGGTGGGGACATAATGCTTATGCCAGGGAACGAGCTGAAATGTTAGCGGCAATGGGATACACAGCTTTTGCACTAGATATGTATGGCAAAGGAAAACTTGCAGATCACCCTGATGATGCGCAAAAATTTATGCAGGCGACTTTAGCCGATATGAATGTAGCAGAAGCGAGATTTAATGCCGCCAAACAATTCTTACAGCAACAATCGACGGTCGCGTCCAATAAAATAGCAGCAATCGGTTATTGTTTTGGTGGTGGGACGGTTTTACATATGGCTAGAGTTGGAACAGACTTAGCCGGTGTCGTTAGTTTTCACGGTTCTTTAGCCGCAAAATCACTCGCTCAAGCCGGGCAGGTTAAGGCCAAAATGCTTGTGTTAAATGGTGCTGATGACCCTTTCGTTACCGTAGAACAAATTACTGCACTTAAACAGGAAATGCAAAGTGCAAATGCCGATCTGGAATTTATAAATTATCCTGGGGTAAAGCATAGTTTTACCAATCCTGGTGCGGATGAGGTAGGTAAACGCTTTGAGTTACCACTGGTTTATAACGCCGAGGCGGATAAAAACTCCTGGCAACGTATGCAAGTATTTTTAGAGCAGGTTTTTAATAAACCATAAAATGGGATATAAAGAACTTTTTAGTACCGTTGCGATTGCTTTAACATTTATTGCATTTCTACCCTATATACGGTCAATATTGCTGGGTATAACAAAACCACATGTATTTTCCTGGGTAATTTGGGGATCAACAACCTTTGTGGTTTTTTTAGCGCAACTGACTGATAAAGGAGGGGCGGGGGCCTGGCCAATTGGTGTTTCGGGTATTATCACTTTATATGTAGCCTTTCTGGCTTATTTGAAAAAGTCAGATAATATGATTACTGCAAGTGATTGGGTGTTTTTTCTATTGGCAATGAGCTCTTTGCCATTATGGTATTTTACTTCCGACCCATTATGGGCTGTAGTAGTTTTGACGGGGGTGGATGTTATAGGGTTTATTCCAACTTTTAGAAAGGCTTATTTTCATCCATTTGATGAACAAGTGCAGTTTTTTGTGATTATGGTGTTGCGTAATCTATTTTCTATTGTTGCTTTAGAACATTATTCAAAGACCACTATTTTGTTTCCTGCTGCAATAGCTGCTGCATGTATTGTTTTTATCTTGATGGTGATGGTTAGACGGCGAATTCAAAGGAATGAATTATGAAAAAGTATTTAGAGTCCAGTCAATATATAGATTGGCAACATACTAATGTGTTGGAAAAATCTGCGGAATTAGCTATGGGTGGAAATGATAAACAACAAATTGCCAAGGCCTGTTTTAAGTTCGTTCGTGATGAAATAAAACATAGCTGGGATTATCAATTAAATCCTGTCACTTGCAAGGCATCCGATGTACTTAAATACAGAACTGGCTATTGTTATGCAAAAAGTCATTTATTGGCTGCTTTATTAAGGGCTAACGAAATTCCTGCTGGATTATGTTATCAACGCCTGACTATCAGTGATGATAAACCACCTTTTTGTTTACATGGCTTAAATGCAGTTTATTTGGAGCAATATGGCTGGTATAGAATTGATGCCCGGGGTAATAATGCTGAAGTGCATGCTGGGTTTACTCCACCTGTAGAGCAATTAGCCTATCCAATAAAAATTAAGGGTGAAGCTGATTTAGTAGAAATATGGGCGGAGCCATTAGCGGTTGTTGTGCAGGCACTTGAGAATGGCCGGGATTATCTGGAAGTATCAAAAAACCTGCCAGATATTCAATTAATCAGTAAAATCCAGTAGCATGATCTGATCATCTGGTTCCCACGCGCTGCGTGGTAACTTTTTGTAGACGCGCTGGCGTCAAGTATCAAAAGGATTTATATTTAACCTGACGCAGGCGCGTCAATACTGAGTTCCCACGCAGCGCGTGGGAACTAGATAATACACATTATGATAGAAGCAATAACAGCAGAAAACCTTGATGAAGTCCTTCCATTGATTCGAGCATACCAGTGCTTTTATAAAGTGACTGATATTGATGATGCGAGAAACAAACAGTTCTTTTCTCAATTTGGTGAGCAGTCAGATAAAGGCTGTTTATTTGCTTATCGAAAAGAAGGTGAATTAATTGGCTTTGCAACGGTGTATTTTAGTTTTTCATCCACGATAACGTCTAAAGTAGCAGTGTTGAATGATCTATATACGCAGGATAATTGCCGTGGTCAAGGTGTAGCAACGGCTCTAATTAAACACTGTGAAGCCTATGGAAAATTCAAAGGCGCTATACGGCTGCAATGGGTAACAGCACCCGACAATCAAGTTGCACAAGCGGTTTATAAATCCTTAGGGGCAAAACAAAGTAGCTGGGACTTTTTTACTTATGCGAGTGAATAGATTATGGAATTGACCAGCGTTGTACCCTGGGGGCGTTCATTTAATGAGTATCAGTCAATGTTTTCTTTAAATACAATGGATTTGAAGAAAACAATACTGGGTTGTGGTGATGGGCCGGCTTGTTTTAATGCAGAGCTAACAAAAGCAGGTGGCAATGTTATATCAGTAGACCCTGTTTACCAGTTTAATAGTCAACAAATACGTTCACGAATTGAGCAGGTATATCCTGAGGTCATGTCACAAGTCATCAAAAATTCAGATGACTTTATCTGGGAAACTATTACTAATGCTGATGAGCTTGGCCGTATCCGTATGGCGGCTATGGAAAACTTTCTGAATGATTATGTACAGGATAAGGAAGAGGGTAGATATATAAATGCATCTTTACCCATATTACCTTTTAAACAGGCTGAATTTGATTTAGCTTTATGCTCACATTATTTGTTTCTTTATAGTGAACAGGTTGATCAAGCACAACATGTTTTAGCGATGAATGAACTTTGCCGGGTAGCGAATGAAGTTCGCGTTTATCCCTTATTAGCGCTTGATGGTAGTCGGTCAATACACCTTGATTCAGTGATAAACAACCTAAAGGAACGTGGTTTTGATGTGTCACTACAAACCGTAGAATATCAATTTCAAAAAGGAGCAACCAAAATGTTGGTGGTGAAAAATGATTCCTCAACCCTATACCCGACAAGATGTTGAATGCCTGGTTCCCACGCGCTGCGTGGTAACCTCTTTGTAGACGTGCTAGCGTCAAGTAATAAGAGTATTGCTATGGACTTCCTTTCGTTTAAGATATTTAACCTGACGCAGGCGCGTCTGAACTGAATTCCCACGTAGTACGTGGGAACTAGATGAAGTAACAGAATATCGCTTATTTACGATATATCGTTTATTTGTCAATGTAAATCCTTTCTTGTTTTATCAGTAATGGATGTGTAAGTTACTGTTATAAAATGAGTTAATGGCTATTTATTTTTATGGCACAGCTCCTGCAATAGTTAGATTGTAAATTAACTATTTTGGAGAGAAACCATGAAAACAACAGTAGCAACCCTATTAAAGGTTATTTTGATCAGTGTGATCTTTAACCTTGGGGTATCACAGACAAGTTATGCCTCTGAACCTGCTAATGGGGTTAAATATAAAACCATTAAAATAGATGGCTTAGATATTTTTTACCGAGAAGCAGGAAACCCAAATCATCCAACTATTTTGCTGTTGCATGGCTTTCCCACTTCCTCTCATATGTTTAGAGATTTGATCGCTGAATTGTCTGATCAATATCATCTTATAGCGCCAGATTATCCAGGTTATGGATACAGCTCAATGCCTGCTGTTGATGAATTTGATTATAGCTTTGATAACCTTGCCAATGTAGTTGATAAATTTATCGATACAGTTGGTTTGAAGAAATACAGTTTATATTTAATGGATTATGGCGCACCGATTGGGTTTCGTATTGCAGAAAAATACCCAGAACGTATTGAATCGTTGATTATCCAGAATGGAAACGCCTATGACGAAGGTTTAGATAATGATTTCTGGGAACCAATTAAAGCATACTGGAAAGACCGTGAGGCAGTTAATCAGGGGTTGGATAATGATTGGTGGAAAAACGTAAAGGCGGCCTACAAAAAACCAGATATGACTAATGATGAATCACTGCGTTTTCTATTAACCTTGGGTGCAACCAAATGGCAATATACCAATGGAGTACGAAATGTAGAAGACATCAATCCTGA
>ENA-OSET01003209-OSET01003209.1-sediment-metagenome-genome-assembly--contig:-NODE-3209-length-15206-cov-21.834490_pt1 | contig 15206 bp, 11 predicted proteins | sample MGYA00237882_ERZ534229 | MGnify/ENA primary metagenome ERZ534229 (study PRJEB26408, sample SAMN06266212) | sediment metagenome | isolation source: Hudson Canyon methane seep mesocosm | place... | reverse complement strand
ACCCTTTCCTTACTGAAGGTGGAGCATTAATTGATGCTGCCCATGCAGCTATTAAACAAGTTACTGGTTTTGAGACTTTAGATGATACTGGGGGTGGCACTTCTGATGGACGCTTTATCGCTCCAACCGGAGCCGAGGTAATCGAATTAGGTCCCCTAAATGAAACCATCCATAAAATTAATGAAAATGTAGACGTAAAAGATTTAGAAATTTTGTCTGAAATCTATGAATATATGTTAATTGAATTATTAGTTACTTAGATAGCATCTATTCAATATAGCCTCCAGCTACAACATGGTAGAGATATTCCTATTCAATCGCACTGAGTCATAACGACTTGGAAACAACCATAATTTAAACTCGCGCTTTAAACCAGGCGTTGTTAACCCACTAGATGGTTTGGAAATTTTGCGTTAAATACTGTTTATCCTCTTTATCACACACTAAACTTTACCATTATGAAGTGATTATTTTAACGGTATAATCTACCCTTTAGTTTTTCCTACAAAAATATCAAAAAAATGGCAACAGTAAATACCGATAAGCTTTCTAGTGCACGTTTTGCTCAGGCAACCGATGCATTTGTTGAAATTTTCACAGCATCCGTTGATTTCGACCAACGTATGGCTTTGCAAGATATTGAAGGTTCTCTAGCGCATGCACAGATGTTATGCAAAATTGGCATTTTGACTGAAACTGAGCTTACCGATATCAATAATGGATTAACTACGATAACCAAAGAAATTGAGAACGGTGAGTTCAACTGGTCTATCAAGCAGGAAGATGTTCATATGAATATCGAAGCTCGATTAACTGATTTAATCGGCATTGCAGGTAAAAAACTACATACGGGACGCTCTAGAAATGATCAAGTAGCAACGGATATACGCCTTTATTTGCGAAATGAAATTGCTAATATTGACGCTCAACTAACCCGTTTACAAACAGCCATTTTGGATTTAGCAGAAAAAGAAGCCGATACCATTATGCCCGGCTTTACGCATTTACAAGTTGCTCAGCCAGTGACTTTTGGCCATCATTTAATGGCTTGGTATGAGATGCTATGTCGCGATAAAGAACGCCTGCAAGATTGTTGCAAACGCATTAACGTCATGCCTTTAGGCTCTGCTGCTCTAGCAGGTACCAGTTACCCTATTGATAGACATATGACGGCGGAATTATTAGGCTTTTCACGCCCTTCCAATAACTCATTGGATTCGGTGAGCGATAGAGACTTTGCTATTGAGTTTACTGCTGCAGGCAGTTTAATTATGATGCATTTATCCCGTTTTTCTGAAGAATTGGTTTTATGGGCCAGCGCACAATTTGATTTTATCGATATGCCTGATGCCTTTTGTACGGGCTCATCCATTATGCCGCAAAAGAAAAACCCTGATGTTCCTGAATTAGTTCGTGGAAAATCGGGCCGTGTTACCGGACATTTAGTTTCTTTATTAATGCTAATGAAAGGTCAACCACTGGCTTATAACAAAGACAACCAGGAAGATAAAGAACCTCTTTTTGATACCGCAGACACCTTAATCAATTCATTACGCGCCTTTGCTGATATGGTTCCTCACCTCAGCTCTAAAAAAGAAAACATGTATAAGGCCGCCAAGCAAGGCTTTGCTACAGCAACTGATTTAGCCGATTATTTGGTACGCAAAGGCATGGCTTTTCGTGATGCTCACGAAGTGGTTGGCTTAGCGGTTCGTTTAGGCGTTGAATCAAAAAGAGACCTCTCTGAAATTTCATTAGAAGAGTTACAACAATTTTCTTCAGAAATCACAGCCGATGTCTTTGATATTTTAAAACTGGAAGGCTCTGTTGCGGCAAGAAGCCATATTGGTGGCACTGCACCCGATACAGTAAGAAAAGCCATTCAATCTGCAAGAGCAGAATTATTGTAGAATCTCCTGTATCCCAACACAATTGACATAACGTACCTTCATAATAAAAGATGGAAGTAAAAAGATGACAACTCTTAACGTAACAGAAGCCCGATCTAACCTTTATAAGCTGATTGATGAAACCGCAATCTCCCATCAGCCAATTACAATAAAGGGAAAAAGAAGCAATGCTGTTCTAGTTTCTGAAGAAGACTGGAATGCTATTTCTGAGACATTATATTTATTATCGGTGCCTAACATGAGAGAGTCCATAATAAATGGACTTAACACAGGCATCGAATCATGCACTAAGGATATTGATTGGTGAGCTAGAAGCTAATATATACAAAACAAGCCCAAAAAGATGCTAAAAAATTTCCGCTTCTGGCTTAAAATCTAAAGCTCAACTGATACTAAATACCATTAAAGAAAACCCATATCAAAATCCACCGCCTTATGAAAAACTAGTCGGTGATTTAAGCTGAGCTTATTCAAGAAGAATAAATATTCAACACAGGCTTGTTTATCAAATAAATGAAAACTAGCATATCATCAAAGTAATTAGACTTTGGACTCACTATGAATAAAAAAACATACCAAGTCCCTCGTGCAAACAACCATTGATTTCCTACGTCATGGGGAAGCATCTGGCGGCTCATACTATAGAGGAAGTACCGATGACCCGTTAACGCCAAAAGGTTGGCAACAAATGCAGTTAGCTATTGCCAACCATCACTGGGATCACATCATCAGCTCCCCTCTCAGCCGCTGCCTTGCATTTGCTCAACAGACAAGCAAGCAAAAAGAAATATCTCTAACAATAACCGACAACTGGCAAGAAATGCACTTTGGTGACTGGGAAGGGAAAACAGCAGATCAAATTAACCAACAAGACTTAATGAAGTTTTATCAAGACCCTGTCAACAACACTCCCGCCAATGCAGAAGCCTTTTCTAGCTTTCTAGCCAGAGTTAACTTAGCGTGGTCAAACTTGATTAATACCTATCATGGCAAACATGTTTTGGTTATTACTCATGCAGGGGTTATTAGAGCTTTATTCAAACTGCATCTTGATTTACCCGCCAACAAACTATTTAACCTTAAAATTGATCATGCCAGCTTGACTCGATTTCAGTGCTTTCATGACACCCCCAAGCATTTTATACAACTGGAGTTTCACAATTTAACTCAGTCTCATCTATACTCAGAAACGATAAAGTAGAATAAACCAAGACAACACTAGCAAACCAAAAATGCGCCTCACACAACCAACAGACCAGTGACCAATAAAACACGCTACAGCCCAATACATCTAGGTTCCCCAGGCGAAGATATTAGTAAAAAAGATCTTCATGCTGTAGTTCAGCGCTTTAAAAACCTTAACCAACTGCGCATACAACGCGTTCAGGATTTTTTACAGCTCCGCCAACAAATATTTTTACCTATCCTTCCCCTGCTATTTCATAGTAACCATCCTTTACTTCCCGGTTTTATCTCATCTGAAACACCTGCGGGCATTCCTGACTACACGCCCAACAAACAAGCAATACAAACGGCAAAACAGTTTACTAAAGGATTTACTTATAAGCGCAGAGCGCTTATTAACTATCCCATTCAAGGCATATTTCTAATGGGAAGCGTTAGCAGCATCGCCTTCTCTAAAACCAGTGATATGGATATTTGGCTATGCCACCAACCCGAACTACTTCCTCATGAGCTGGATGAATTACAACAAAAAGCCAGCGAAATTGAAAACTGGGCTGCCTCCTTAGATCTTGAAGTACATTTTTTCCTTATCAACAGCCAGCAATTTTCTCAGGGGACATGCTCCCCTCTCTCTTTAGAAAGCAGCGGTAATACGCAACACTATTTACTGCTTGAAGAGTTCTACCGTACCGCAATTTTTATCGCAGGCCGTATACCCGCATGGTGGCTAGTTCCTCCCCACCAGGAAGATAACTACAGCAGTTACATTGCTCATCTGATAGAAAACCGTTTTATCTCTCAAAATGAAGTCATTGACTTTGGTGGCTTTGAATCGATTCCTGCTGAAGAATTTATCAGCGCAACCTTGTGGCATATTTATAAATCGATTAACTCACCATATAAATCACTATTAAAACTATTTTTAATGGAAAGCTATGCCAGCGAATACCCCAAACCTCGTTGGCTGTGTATTGATCTAAAAAATGCCATCTACCAAGGCTCCATTGATAGCGACCAGTTTGACCCCTATTTGTTAATTTATGTAAAAGTTGAAAACTATTTACAAGGATTCGACTCTCCTCAGCGCCTAAATTTGGCCAGACAATGTTTTTATCTAAAAATCATGGGGGCATCTAATAAAACAATGGACTCTCAAACTCGCTTATTCAGAGAAAACTACATGAATAACATCGCTAATGATTGGGACTGGCCAGAAGATCTACTTCCCGCATTACGAAAACAAAAGTTTTGGAATATACAAAAAGCAAGTGAGGAGCATAAAACCATTCGATCCCAATTAAAGCATTGCTTACGCATGACTCTAAAACTGGCAGGGCGCTATGTAGAATACAATTACCGGGAAAATAATGATCTAAAATTAATCAGTAGAAAGCTGTATGCCTTTCTTGAAAAAAAACCTCATAAAATAGAAATAATAACCACACGCTCAACAGTTCATACTCAGGAAGATGTCTTATCTATTATCGAGTCTAACGACAAGCCCTCCCCCGTGTGGACTCTATATTCAGGCACGTTTAACACTAAAAAACCGCTATCTAACATTACCCTTAACCAAGATAATAGCCTTTTAGCTGTTCTTGCCTGGCTAGTCATTAATGGTCTGTATCACAAACATCTACGCCTGCATTTTAAATCCCACTCTTTAACACTAAAAACCATTGAGCTACATGACATACTCAATCAACTATTCCAATTTTTATCCAAAAATATGGAAACCGAATCTTCACTAGCGCCATACAACAAACCCAATAAATTACTTAACTCACTACTCTTTATTAACCTTGATCAAACACTGGGCAATGAACGAGATGATGGCATGCTGGTTTTGAGTGATCGTTCCGACCCGCTTAGCTATGGAAAAAACCAGCAATGTTTTATTCAGCAAATAGACCAAATTTCCATTTCCAGCTGGGGAGAAGTAACCACCAACCAATATCTAGGACTTAATGGTTTTTTTAGCTGCATAACTCAAATTTTTAATAGCAGTGAACAGCCAGTGCTACCCTCTTCAATAAAAATGATCTGCTACACAGCAACTCGCGCTCAAAGCATCTTGCTACGAGCACAAACTGTTTTTAACAATTTAATTAAATTTTTCTCAGCCCCATCAAACACCCGTTATTTTTTAAATGGTGAATCGGCTTTCTATGTTTTTCAAAAACAAAATAAGCAACTGCACTATTGTTTTATTGAATCAAGAGAACAACTATTACAAGAACTGGCAAGTCCTCAGTCAACATTTAGCCCGGTTCACTTTGATCCCAATACGCTAGAGAAAAGTTTAATACCGTTTATATACGAAAAAAACAAAAAGCAAACCATCCAACTTTTTTATTTTTCAGAAAAAAATCAGATTCAGATTTTTATTCTTGATGAAAACGGCGCACTATTTAGCCATGAACACAAACACTCCAATTACAGTCAAGTCATAAACAATTATGCTTTATTTATAGAATCCATCCTAAATCATGCACTTTATAAAAGTAATATAAAATTAAAGTTCTACGAAATTCAAAAAAACTCCGCTGGCCATTTATCCATCCACCCATCCAAATGGAAATCGCCTAAAACCTATTTGGATTTACCGATACGCATAATTATTGAGGAATCACCACTCGGTTCCTTTGAAGATAACTATTGTATTTATTGTAACGATATAGAATTTAATTCTTCTCAGTATAATAAAAAACTATTTAAAGAAGTCGCTAGCTATGTCATAGACTGCCGATTAAACGGTGACAACTACCCTATATACATCACCGACATAGAAGCGCCTTGCCGTTATCTTGATGCTGAAGATGATTCGCAATTACAAATGGTTCACTATCTAAATTACAAGAAAAAAATAGAACTGAAATTAAATCTTTAATTTTCAAATCTGCTGCCGATAACTTATATACCCTTTGTTATAGGTGGCGTTATGATTATTGATAAGCATTCAATCCAGCTAAACAATCAACATCAATTAAAAAAACAGTCAAAAGAAACCGAGTCACTAAGGACTTGGCAAGCAACTGAGCAAACCCAAGCAACTACATCACCTGAGCAACTAAACTCGACACAAGCAGTCTCTCAAACACAATCCGTAGAAACTTCTCAGCAATTGAGTGCAACAGAAAGCTTAAAATTGCAACTGGTCAAAATCATGGTTAAACAGTTTACAGGGCATGATTTTAAATTATTTTCTCCAGATGAACTGAAAGGTGATATTGAAGCCATAGAGTTTCAAGAACCACCACCGAGTAACCAAGGACAAAACGAAGGCTTTGGATTAATCTATCAACGCACCTCAGCATACAGCGAACAGGAATCATCATCCTTCTCAGCTCAAGGAAAAGTTAGCACTCAAGATGGAAAAGAAATTGATTTCTCAATCAGTTTAAATATGAGCCGTAGTTTTTATACTGAATCAAGCCTTACTATCCAAGCCGGAGTTCCTGAAAAAATAGACCCCTTAGTGATTAATTTTGAAGGTAAAGCAGCAGAATTATCCTCCACTCGCTTCGAGTTTGATATTGATGCGGATGGCAGTTTAGACCAAATATCACTTCTTAAACCCAGCAGCGGTTTTTTAGCTTTAGACAAAAACAATGATAATGTGATTAATGATGGATCTGAGCTGTTTGGCCCGCAATCTGGTAATGGTTTTTCTGATTTAGCAGCTTATGACGATGATGCTAATGGATTTATTGATGAAGCAGATTCAATCTACAATTCTCTAAGAATTTGGCAACGGCATGAAGATGGAAGCCAACAACTTTTTGCTTTAGCCGATAAAGAAATTGGTGCCATTTACCTCGGTCACGCTAGCACCCCGTATCAATTAAAAACCAACGATAACGAGTCGCTTGGAGAAATATCCCACAGCGGCATTTATATCTCAGAAAATGGAGAAGTTGGCACCGTTCAACAAATTGACTTTACCGTATAAAGCAATGACTTTATACTGAACACACCGTTTGATCATTAATATTCGTGGAGTGACAATGGATTCAGATAACCGCAAGCACCCAAGGTTTAGTCCAAATGGATTAGCTGCCAACATCACAATAGACCCTCCACCTCCTGACGAAGAAATTATCGTTGACGGCACTATTATTGACATGAGTTATACAGGGATAAAAATAAAGCTCAACAGCCCTATTAATGGCGATGTACCTGTCAGTGAAATTCGAATCAATTTAACCATGCCCGAATCGGGAGTACCCGTTACTATTCATGGCATGATTAAACATTTGAACGGTGAATCGGAATGTGGAATGGAATACTCTAAGAATCACCCCGAACACGAAGTTGACAACCTTATGTTTGAATGCATCAAAGTAGCTGAGGACCATATTCAAGATTAATAATTTCAAGACGGTGGACTAAAGTACAGTCCACCATTTTATTCCTCTTAAAGCGATCTTGCTCTTAAGAAAGCCTGCTCAGAAATACTTCCCCACTTTGTAACCTGACTTCTAAATTGACTAACAGAGTCATATATCTTTTTAGACATCGCATCTTTGCTAGCCAGTTCAAGCACCACTTCATCAGAGAGCTGTTTTAGTGTTTTCAAAACCTCATCGGGTAAAGGTAAAACTTTCACCTTATGCTTATTAATTAAAGTATCTAAGGCTTGATTATTACGCGCCGTATATTCAGAAATCATATCCATATTTGCCGCCTTACAAGCCATTAATACGATTTGCTGCAGATCTTTTGGTAATGCGTTAAAAGCTTTTTCATTAATCAACGCTTCCATGGTTGAACCCGGCTCATGCCAACCCGGATAGTAATAGTATTTAGCTACTTTATGAAAACCAAACGCCAAATCATTATAAGGCCCCACCCACTCAGTCGCATCTAAAGCACCTGATTGCAGCGAGGTGAATAACTCACCACCCGGCATATTCACCGTAGTTCCCCCTGCTCTCCTAAGCACTTCACCGCCAAGCCCAGGAATACGCATCTTTAAACCTTTTAGATCAGCGATGGTTTTAATCTCCCGATTAAACCAGCCAGCCATTTGCACGCCTGAGTTACCTGTTGCTGCCGGTATAATTCCGAATGGTTTATACAGCTCTCGCCATAGCTCCAATCCACCACCATAATAAAGCCAGGCATTCATTTCTTGTGCAGTTAAACCAAAAGGAACCGCTGAAAAAAACTGAGTAGCTTCTGACTTTCCTTTCCAGTAATAAGCACCTGAGTGCCCCATTTCTGCCGTACCTCTTGAAACAGCATCAAACACCTCAAATGCTGGCACCAATTCTTTGGCACCATAAACTTTAACCTTAATACGACCACCGCTCATCTCAGTAATCATTTTGGCTAGAAGGTTGGCATTTGTTCCTAGTCCAGGAAAGTTCTTGGGCCAGGCGGTCACCATTTTCCATTTGAATTGAGCGGCCGCATTGGCAACTCCAGAAGAAGCTAGTGATGCACCCGCAACTAATGAACCAACACCTGCCTTTTGTATAAAATCACGTCTTTTCATATAACAAACCATAGATTAAGAGCAAGCTAAAGACTAAAGGTACGGGGTAAAAAGCGCAAGTGCCTTTTATACAAAAGTACACACAACGTCACCCATACGACTTGTCTACCCGTTTATTGCTGTAGCAAGCTTTCAAATTCAATTGCAGGTACTGGTTTACTAAAGTAATAGCCCTGTACATAGTCACATTGAAATCTCTTGAGTATTTGCAACTGATCTTTAGTTTCTATACCCTCGGCTACAACCGTCAATCCTAGGTTTTTTGATATTGTGATAATAGATGTCACTAACGCCTCATCACTTTTATCTATCGTAATATCTTGGATAAAGGACCTATCAATTTTGACCGTCGACACCGGTAGGTTCTTTAAATAGCTTAATGAAGAATAGCCTGTACCAAAATCATCCAATGAAAAACTAACACCCTGCCTGATTAGCTCTTCCATTTTGGCTACCGATTTTTTTAAATCATTGATTAGGCTATATTCAGTGATTTCAATATCAACACACTGAGCGGGAACCCCCGCTTCTTCAATTAAGCGAATCACCGAATGTGAAAAATGTTCATCTTGGAATTGTCGAGTACTGATATTAATGCTTAGTCTTTGATGAGGTTTCCATATCCCCATAGCCATCCAGCTAGCAAGTTGTTTTAAACTTTCTTTTAACACCCAGTGCCCAACATCCATAATGAGTCCAGATGATTCAAGGATATCCAAAAAATGACCTGGCGCCATAATTCCATTTTCCGGATCATTCCATCGCAACAAGACCTCGCCCCCATAGATCTGGCCTGTCATTGCATCATTTTTTGGTTGAAAGAAAAGAACAAATTCGTTATTGGAATATGCTTTTCTCAATTTGTGCTCAAGTGCTAACTGACGGTGAATCTGAATACTCATATCCTTATGAAACACTTCAAACTGATTCTTACCTGCTTTTTTTGCTTCATACATGGCGGTATCAGCAAAGCGCAGTAATTCATGACCGTTATCTGCACCTGCTGAAAACATAGATATTCCAATACTTGCCGTTAAGTTGAATGTCATATTTTCAACGAATATATCCCTAGCAATATATTCATTAAGCTTTTTAGTTACTTTACGCGCCTGACTCAATGCTTCTAATGAATCATTACTCAATTCAGTGAGAATCACTACAAATTCATCCCCCCCTAACCGAGCAAGAATATCTTCCCCTCTAATTTCTGCTTGCAATCGTTGGGCAATTTCCTTTAACACTAAATCACCTGTTGGGTGACCAAGGGAATCATTAATATATTTAAAATTATCAAGATCAATGTATAACAAGGCACTATGACTATTATTACGACGAACCCTGTCAATCTCATACTCAAGCTGTTTGAGTAACTCATTGCGATTAGGCAAGCCTGTTAATGTATCGTAATAGGCGAGGTGTTTTATAGTTTCTTCGGCCGAACGTAAACTACGAATATCTTTGGCTACGGTTGAAAAGAAATCAATATTCCCCTGCTCTGATTTATGAGTAATTAATACTAGAGAGGTTAATATTTCTTCCTTAGCTTTTGATATAAAGGTCGAATTACTCTTCCACATTCCATGCTCGATAGCATAAGGAATGCCTTCTGACATAATTAACAAGGCATCTTCCTCGGCATGAAAATCAACCAAGCGTATTTTATTAATATCTTCATCCATTGTCATACCTAGCATACGTCGACCTGCTTTATTTAGGTAAGTCAAAAACCCATCTACATCTGCAATACTGATTAAATCGGGGGTTGCCTCCAAAATTGCCGTTAATCGGCTTTGTTGCTCCAGTGCTATTTTATTATCCAGAATAAGTCGCCATTCACGTAATACGCGATTAGCAACGACAGGCAGTTCAATTAAACTTTGATCTGATTTAACAATATAATCCGAAGCCCCTGCTTTCATTGCTTTTACAGCAATAGATTCATCCCCAAAGCTGGTCATAACAATAATTGGACAGGTTTTATTTTGTAAAAACTGTTCAATTAGATTAATACCATCGCCATCAGGTAGCCGAAAATCAGTAATTATTAAATCAGGTAAATAATGGACTAGCGCCTTACGAGCATCAGCAAGAGTATGCCTAGAAGTTAACTGGTATTGTTTATGTGTCTCGAAAGAACGTAAGATTAATGTCTCATGTGCAAAATCATCTTCAACCAATAATACTTTGTACTTTGATTCCCTGTTATCAACCATACTCGATGTTAATCCAAAATTTGCTAATTCATTCATAATTGGTTTAATCCGTGAGAAGAATATTTTTATATCTGAAAGTTTGTTGTACTAAATATCACAAATTATTTTTTCTATAGCTAGGCTTTGTTCCATCACTGTCGTAAGCATGCCAGAAAGAACATCTGTTGAAATTTTTAAATTACTCAAATAATTATGTATTGATATGGGTAATTTCTCAAAATCAATATTAACTAAGTCATGCTCTAACTCCAGAGAATGAACTAACTGATCTGCAAGAGCCACAACTACCGTTTCAAATTGGTAGCGCCCTGAATCATCTGGTTGATGGTGATACTTTATAATTTCACTTAATTGCTCAGGAACTCCCCAGTTCTCCAGTAACAGCGCGCCAACCACTGAATGACTAAAGCCTAGCAGAGTTTGTTCAACTTCGTATCGCTCTGATTCTTCATTCTCTACATGCCAATCAATCGTTGCTGATAATTCCGGTTCATTTTTATAGATAACGAGCTGCCCTAAATCATGTAGCAGACCACTGAGAAATAATAATTCGGGATCCGGTGCGGATTTTAATTTTGCCAGCAATTTTGCCGTAATTCCACAGCGTATACTATGTCGCCAAAACTTAGTGATATCAATACCACTATCTACCAAAGTATTGACTGAATTAACCACCGAAGTCACTAAAACAATATTACGTAAGTCGTATTCGCCAATAAGGTTTATAGCCGTAGGGATATTTTGAACGGTGTTTGGTAAAGCGTAATAAGAACTATTGATAACCCTTAGCGTGCGAGCACATAAAGCGGGGTCTACGCTAATAACACGAGCAATATCATCACGCGTGTGATCAGGGTCTTTTAGCACTTCTTCTAGTTTTGTATAGACACTAGGTAAGCTGGTTAATTGCACAACATTAGCCACTAATGCCTCTGCCGTATTGTGCTTAACTGTTGATATCAAAATATTGGCCTTCTCTTCCATTGTTAATACCGGGGCAATGTAGTGTATCTTGATCTAGTTAATCTGATAAGGAGATTGGTTCCATACCAACCAATAAAAACCTATGCTCTCAAGCATAGGCATAAATTTCTGTAAATCCAGAGGCTTTACAAGATAACTATTTGCATAATTATCATAAGCCTGAGTGACATCTTTTTCTGCTGATGATGTAGTCATAACAACCACAGGTATACGCATGAGTTCTGGGTCGGTTTTGATGGTTTTTAATACTTCCAAACCATCTACTTTAGGTAGGCGAAGGTCCAATAAGATTAATTCAGGTCGTGGAGATAATGCAGGGTCATTATAATCGTTACGTTGATATAAATAATCTAATGCAGCTCGCCCGTCTTTAACATGGTTGATCGTGTTAGCCAATTTAAAATCATTAAGATTACGCTTAACAATAACTGCATGCGCATCTTCATCTTCAACCAACAAAATAGTAATCGGCTTACCATCCATTACAGCTCTCCAGAATGTTGTAAATTAACAGCTTCAGGCAAGGAGAATAAAAAACAACTTCCCTGAGCAAGACCTTTTGACTCTACAGAAATCGTACCGTGATAAAGACCCACTATACGCTTTATAAGAGCCAAACCCAAGCCACTTCCTTCAACTTCAGTATTTAACTGCTCAAAAATATCAAATATTTTTTCATGAAACTGTGACTCAATGCCCACCCCATTATCTCTAACATAAAAAGTGGGGATATTAGCTTCAAACTGGATGCCAATTTCAATTTCCGGTCTGCTTTGATCCCCCATATATTTAGCAGCGTTTTCTATCAAGTTTTGCCATATCTGGATTAATTCGGAATAATCGCCTAACAAAACCAGATCGACTTTATTCACTTTGACATTAATGTTCTGCTTAGAAAGGTTACCCGCCGTAAGTTCCAATACATCAGAGATAAGCTGATTAAATGGAAGGGACCTTATGTTTTTGGCTTGCCTTCCAACGCGTGAAAATTCCAATAAATCATCGAGTAATATTCCCATTTTATCGGTAGCGCTAGCCATAAACCCAATATCTTCAATAATTCTTTTTTGATCCGCTTTAGCCATGTCTTGTTGTAAATAACTAAGAAATGTTTTGATCGTGACTAAAGGACTTTTTAAATCATGAGAGATCATATAGATAAATTGCTCAAGCTCTGCATTTTTTTCTAACAGTTCTTTATCAATCCGCTTACGATCAGTAATATCATTAATAATTGCATAAAAGACGGGGGGCTTAGCCGCATTGTATATTTGCAACAGAACCTCGACAGGGTAATAACTACCATTTTTACGCCGGTGTTTTGCTTCAAAAACTAATTGCTGTTTCTCCCCTTTTTGTAACGGCTGGATTAATTCAGAAAACTCCCCCTTGGTGAAGCCAGGTTTAAAGCTAAGTGGTGTCAGGGTTTTCAGCTCATCCATACAGTAGCCTAGGTTTTGACGGGCTCCTTGGTTTACTTGTATAAAATGGAATGTATCAGCATCAAATAAATATATTTCATTTAAAGACTGCTCTAATATACTTCCAAGACGCAGACTGTTTTCTTCTGCCTCATTACGTTCAAAAATAACTTTTTTTAATCGCTTACTTAATCGCCAGTAATAAAGAAAACACGTCGTTGCTACTAGCAATAAAGCTATAGCGATTAAAAAATTCCGAATCCAATATTTTTCATACCATGGCTTATTAGGTGTATAAATAAATCCATCAAGAGAGTAGTCTTCACGGGCCTTACCTTGCTTAACAAACACATCAGCCATACGCCGCCATCTACCAGGGTTCATATTCCCTATTTCCACTAAGCGAGGCATCATTAATTTATTTATAGCCTGGGCTTCAAAGATTAAGTGTTCACGAGTTTCCTTAGTCTTATATTGTTGCAATATCAGATCGATCACTTCATTAGTGTGATCCATGGCATATCGCCAACCGCGTAATGTAGCGTGTAAAAATCGTTCGACCCGTTCCGGGTTATTCTCGATTTCCTCCTCTGTTGTAAAAAGGGTGTCGCCGTAGAAATCTATCCCATAATTAATAGGATTGAGAATTCTATAGTTTATTCCCGCTTTATTTAACAGATAGGGTCTATTGATTATATAAACCCCCATCGCATCCACAGTTTTAGAAACCATTTCATCTATAACATAGCTTTGTTTAACTACCTCAATATCTGATAAGTTAACACCTTCATTATGTAACATGGCTAAGGTATTTATCGCATTATCGCCCATTTGCAACATGACACGCTTACCTATCAAATCGTGAGGAGAATATATGTCACTATCAGCCCGAACCATCAGAGCAGTGGGTGAATGCTGAAAAATAGGCGCAAGTGCAACTAAAGGTTTTCCTTGCAATCGAGCATACAATAAATCCGATTGTGTTTGACCATATTGAGCCTTGCCTGACAATACTTCATCAACCGTTTTATTACCTAACGTTGCTTCAATAAGAGTGACATCAAGCCCAGCTTCTTTATAGTACCCTTGATCAATTGCAGCATAAAATCCAGCAAATTGAAATTGATGTAGATAGCGCAACTGAACTGAAATGGGATCTAATTTGTCTGGGACAACCTCAACCTTCGCTTGAGCAGGAATAACAATACTAAAAAACAAGCTACAAACAGCTATATGGCAGAAACTATTTTTTTTTATTTTCATAGTATCAATACTGATTTCGGTTAAATGTATTTTGAGTAGATGGCTATAAACAAACAACAGGTTGTTCATATACTAAAATTGTTTCCACGCTGTTTTTCAACAATGTTATCAGCACGGATACTGTCAACATTGCTACTCGGATGCATTAATGCCGTGTCTTGGAAACAGCATTACCATTGATATCAATTGTTACTCATTTAAAATAATATTTCACCAATGATCTTTCCTAGGAGGCTGTCCGAGAATAGAAGCCGTAGCGAGGGAAAGCCCTTTTGAGTCAGTTTATTCGTTCATTTGAGGCGAATAGTTGCGCTATTCAACGAAAATGAACGGAAAAAATGGCCAAAAGGGCTTTTTCCGCAGTAGGCTCTCTATTCTCGGACGGCCTCCTAGCTGTTACACGGAACTATTGTAATTTTTCAAACAACCCCATCCAAGGTTTCTTAATCATAATGACAGGTTAATGCTCAAACATACAGCAACCTTAATCAACTCTTGCAAAACACATGGATGTCTTTTTCAAGACAGCTTATCAACGACACAAGCAATATAAACCTTAACCACCCTTCCCTCCTCTTTAAAACTTTCAAACATAAGCAGACTAATCTCTATAAACTTGTTATAATTAAAGGATTTTCGAAATCTAAACCCTACTACTTAGGAGATATAAAACATGGCAATTAAAGTTGCAATCAATGGTTATGGTCGTATCGGACGTAATGTTCTTCGT
>ENA-OSET01003208-OSET01003208.1-sediment-metagenome-genome-assembly--contig:-NODE-3208-length-15207-cov-3.702974_pt1 | contig 15207 bp, 15 predicted proteins | sample MGYA00237882_ERZ534229 | MGnify/ENA primary metagenome ERZ534229 (study PRJEB26408, sample SAMN06266212) | sediment metagenome | isolation source: Hudson Canyon methane seep mesocosm | place... | reverse complement strand
AGTCTATTGAAGCTTTGAATCTTGCATTAGAGAACTATGAAGGAACATTGTTATTTGTGAGCCATGACCGTGAGTTTGTTTCCTCTCTGGCAACTCGAATCATAGAGTTAACGCCGACAGGTGTAGTGGATTTCAAAGGGTCTTATGATGAGTATTTGAATAGTCAGCCATAGAAAATAAGTAGGCTAGAAGAGGGTTGACTAAATAAAAAATGCAAGCGATAAGCTTGCATTTTTTGTTTAGACGTTAAGGCTATTTCTGATATGTATGCGTTAAGTAGTTAATAATCGCTTTAGATTCAAATAGTTCAGTTCGCGTATTTGGGTCATTCAAATAAGGTACTTGTACGTTTCCATGAAGTTTAAAGAACGCATCACGTTTTGAATTTTTAATTGGTTGATAGGGTTTAAACGTAAATCTAAAGTTCGCCGGCCCCATATCTGACCATTGTTGCTTACCGAGATTTACCAGTAAGTAGGGCAGTTCCAACTCACAAAGTAACTCACGTACTGGTCTTGAAAACGGACTAGACTCAAAGCTGTATAGTGTTAACGGCTTTTCAGCCGGTCTGGCAGGTTTAGCTTTTATACCTGCATTTAAACGTACTAAGCTTGCCACTCTGGAGGCTATTTTATTAACCGAATTTAGTTGTTTGCTTTTCGGAGCGTCAGTATTTCGATATTCTTTGAATAGGTAATTTATAATGGCTTCACTACCTATTAGGTTTGATTCGCCGTTTGCATCTACAAGCCTAGGCACTTGACTAGAGCCTGAGTCTTTTTTTAGTTTTCTAATATTATTTCCGCCAATGGGGCATGGTGCAATCACAACATTTAAATTTAGTTCAGTTAGTGCTTCTCTAACTAGTCTGCTTTCTGAGCAGCCTTCCTGGTCAAATAGAATGATCTCTAAGTCGGGTTGTTGATATTTTTTTCTTGCACTGGTGCCTTTCCATGATCTTAACGTTGACGCTAAGGATGAAGTTAAAATATTAAAAGCATGTGACATCTAAAGGGTAAATCCTGGTAATGGGAGGTTTTATGAGACTGATTGATGAGTATGTTGGTTGTAGAGACTCTCAATTCTAGATAGGGCATTATCTGTTTTACGGCAGTAGTCTTTATTATCGATGGCATAGCTAAATACTACGCTGACTCTATAATGATTATTAACACGTGTACATTCAGTAATGACACCTGCCACATTAGACTGTGCAATATATTTACCCTTAAAACTAATTAATATTTTTTCTTTAGTTTTAAGCGCTTTTCTTGAACGTATTGCCATGCCATATCTATTGATATCTAGGCATTGAACTTCCAATGCTGCGCTGAATATTTTTTTTAGGCCAACTGAGTGCAGCCGAATGCGTAGATCGGGTGCTTCATGGCGTCGTTTTATCCGTCTCTCCGCCCAATTTAAAAGTTTTATTTTATGCATAAATCCATGTATTGTAATTTTTTGTATATCAAGTACTGATATTAAACGCTAAAGCACCAAAAAATCAATATTTAGCGTGAACCAAATCAATAGTTTTATTGAGAACTCACTTGCATTTGCTAAGCTGGTATTACAAATAAGTTTTTCTTAAGGATGTATTCGTGAAGTCATTACCTTCCAAATTACTGTATAAATCATGCAAAGAAGAAGACCTTCCATTTTCCAGTACAAAATCGCTTTCTCCTTTAAGTGAAATTGTGGGTCAAACACGTGCGCAAGAAGCGGTACGCTTTGCGCTTGCGATGCCCGATGCAGGCTATAACGTATATGCAGTGGGTCGAAATGGTTTAGGCAAGCGCTCAATGATATTGCGTTATTTAAAAACTAAAAACACAACTCAAAGAGCGTTATTTGATTGGTGTTATGTTGCAAATTTTGAGCAGCCAAGGTCGCCAAAAGTACTTAAGTTACCGATAGGTTTAGGTCCGGTGTTGAAGAAAGATATCGAGAAGCTTATGTCCCGACTGGTAAAATCAATTCCGTTAGTTTTTGAAAATGATCAGTATTTTCAGCGCTCTGATAATTTAAAATCCAAATATGCTGAGAAACAAGAGACTGCCATTGAAAAATTTAGTATTCAGGCAAACAGGAAAAAAGTTAAGCTAAGTCTTACTACTCCTGGCGGTTATCGATTGACGGCTATGTCTGGTAAAGAGGTGCATACAGCAGATAGTTTCGAGGAGTTATCTGAAGAAGAAAAAGATAAATTTGATGAGGTGATTAGTAAGTTAGAGCTTAAGCTACATGGCATTATCCGAAAAATTGCTGTGTGGGAACAAGAGTTTGCTGATGTTCAGCAAGCGCTTGATGAAGAAGTCGTCTTTGCGCTCACTATGCCATTAGTTGAAGTATTGGCGCAAAAATATCACGCACATGATGGCGTCATTAAATTCTTAAATGATCTACAAAAAGATATAATTTTAAATCTTGATATCTTTTTAGAAGATAGTGAAGAATTAGGTGCAATATCAATTGCCACGCTCGATAAAAAACTCCCCAGACGTTATCAAGTTAATGTCTTAGTGCAGCAGCAGAATAGTAAAGAGCCTATTGTTGTTGAGGAAAATCCTAATTATCATACATTGTTTGGTTATGTGGAAAATGTCACTTATAAAGGTACCGTATTCACAGATTACTCATTGATCCGTCCAGGCTGCTTGCATCGCGCAAATGGTGGTTTTTTATTATTAGATGCGGTTAAAGTACTTGAACAGCCTTTTGTTTGGGATGGTATAAAGCGTGCTTTACGTTCAAGAGAACTGAGCATCCATTCGCTTGAAAAAGAGTTAACACTGTCTGGCACTATTTCATTAGAGCCCGAACCCATCCCCTTAGATGTTAAAATAATTCTGTTTGGCGATGCCTCAACGTATTCACTTCTTGAAAGTTATGACCCTGAATTTAAGGAACTTTTTAAAGTTACCGCTGATTTTGAAAATGAAATGGCTAGAACTAAACAGTCACAAATGCAGTATGCAAAATTTATTTCCAGTCTTGTTCATGAAAAAGGGTTTTTACATTGTGACCGAAAGGCTGTGGCTCGAGTTATTGAGCATAGCGCAAGAAAAGCTGAGAATCAGGATAAGCTTTCACTGCATGCCTCTGAGATAAGCAATTTGTTACGCGAATCACACTACTGGGCAAAGGAACAGCGGTCAACAATGATTAGGCAGTCTCATGTTGACCGTGCACTTGAGAGCCAGAAGCACCGAAATGGCCGCTTGAAAGAGCAAGTCTTCACCACAGTCAAAGATGGTACAACATTGTTAACGGTAAGTGGCAAAGTGGTAGGGCAAATTAATGCACTTTCTGTTTATATGGCTGCAAATGCAGAATTTGGAATGCCTAATAGGGTCACTGCAAATTGCTATTTTGGCGGTGGCGTGATCACCGATATTGAGCATCATGCAAAACTTGGAGGAAATATTCATACTAAAGGCGTGCTGATACTTTCGTCATACTTATCTTCGATTTTTGCCCAAGAAAGTGTCATGCCATTATCAGCAAGTTTAGCGTTTGAACAATCTTATGGTGAAGTTGATGGCGATAGCGCTTCATTAGCGGAATTCTGTGCATTAATTTCCTCTTTAGCAGAAGTGCCAATTCATCAACATTTTGCTGTGACAGGTTCTGTTAATCAATTTGGAGAGGTTCAGCCTGTAGGTGGCGTAAATGAAAAAGTTGAAGGTTTTTTTGATGCCTGTGAATTACTGGGATTGAATGGGATGCAGGGTGTGTTATTGCCCGCTTCGAATGTATCGAACTTGATGTTAAGTCAGAAGGTGCTCAATGCAGTTGATAAGGGTTTATTTAAAATATATCCCGTCAATCATGTTAATGACGCTTTAGTATGTTTAACCGGCATCAAAACAGGAATGAAGTCAGGAAGCATTAGCCCAAATAAGTTTCCTAAAGAAAGTATTTACGGCTATATCAGTCAGAAATTCTCAAAACTTAATGAAAAACAAAACGATGATAAAACTACAAAAAATTAAGAATAGACTGATAGTTATACAGGTCTTATTCCTACTAGCTCTACTCATTCAGAGTGCAAACTCCTTTGCTGAGATCGATATAACGCTTAGAGGAGAACTGACGCAAGGAGGTTTGATTATAGGCGTTGCACCTAAAGGTAGTAAATTATGGCTTGGCGATAAGTTAATTGCGCAAACAGATAAAGGCGAGTTTGTGTTTGGTTTTGGCCGTGATGCAGCGCTAAACCAAACCTTGAGATGGCAGTCACCAAATAAAGTAAAAAATGAGATGCTATTGCAACTATCCGAACGAACTTACAAGACCCAGTCGATATCAGGTGTACCTGCTAAAATGGTAACGCCTAAAAAAGAGGTCACTAGCCGTATCCAGGCAGAGACGAACTTGGTAAAGGAAGCCCGGAAACAGCATACTGATTTATTGTTTTTTTTGGATGCATTTAAAGCGCCTTTAGAGGGACAGATTACAGGGGTATATGGCAGTCAGCGAGTATTTAATGGGGTGCCTAAAAGGCCACATTATGGCTTGGATTTTGCCGCACCTACGGGTACGCTGGTTTTTGCTCCAGCATCAGGCAAAGTAACGCTGACACATGACAATATGTATTATTCGGGTGGAACACTAATCGTTGATCATGGTTTTGGCGTGTCATCAACGTTTATTCATCTAAGCGAGGTGCTAGTTTCCGAAGGACAGGTAATTGGCGTGGGTGATGCGATAGCGAAAGTAGGTAGCGGAGGGCGGTCTACAGGTCCTCATCTTGACTGGAGGGTCAATTGGTTTAATATTCGCATTGACCCCCAGTTAGTATTAAATATCCCTCAACATTAACTGTCTATCTTATTGGTCTATCTTAACGGCCTAGAAGGCTTTGCCCGCAGACGCGTAAAACATTACCGTTGATTGCTTGAGAGGCAGGATGGCAGAAGAAGCTAATGCTTTCAGCCACATCAATCGGTAGGCCACCTTGGGACAAAGCATTCATACGACGGCCAACCTCTCTAGTTATAAACGGTATGTTCCGGGTCATATTGGTTTCTATAAAGCCGGGTGCAATGGCGTTAATTGTCAAGCCATCACTTTTTCGTATGGTTTCACTCTGGCTAAATGTTTCAACATACTTTGCAATGCCTGACTTAGAGCAAGCATAATTTGATTGTCCAAAGTTACCAGCAATGCCCGAAATAGAAGAGATACATATTATGCGAGCGTGTGAGTTAAACGCGCCCTTTTGAAAAAGGGCGCTATTTAATTGGATAACTTTGTTCAAATTGATATCAATTACTTGGTTCCAAAAGTGATCTGGCATTTTACTTATTGTTTTATCACGTGTTATGCCTGCGTTATGAACAACAATATCAATCCCGCCTAATTGAGAGCGTACTGTTGAAAGTATTTTGTCAATCGCATTTTCATCACTAAGGTCAACCGGTAAGCTATGGCCGTCTATTGCAGATGCTAGCTTTTCCAATGCACTTTTGTTCGCTGGAATATCAAGGCAAACCACTGTTGCGCCATCTCTTGCTAGGACTTTAGCAGTTTCTAGGCCAATGCCTTGAGCTGCGCCTGTTACCAGTGCTAGCTTTCTTTTTAGCGGCAGGTCCCAATTAATTTTTTTAGGTTTTAGTGTGTTATTGCTGAGCGTGATGGATTGACCGGTGATATAGCATGCCTTGTTGGTCATCAGAAAGTATAGGGGGGACTGTATGTACTTTTGTGCACCTTTTTTAATGTATATCAAATTACAAGTAATGCCCTTTTTACCGACTTCTTTTGCTATAGATTTACAAAAACCATCCAGAGACCCTTGTGTCGCAGAATGTTCCGCGTCATTTGCTTGATTAGGATCTTGACCTACAATGATAATTTTACCCTTAGTTTTAATGCGGCGTATTATTTGCTTGAAGGTGTAAAATAATGAAATAAGGTCATCGGTTTTACTGAAGCCACTTGCATCGAAAATAAATGATCTAAAGCGTTGTGTTCCTAAATTCTCAAGATTTAGTTCTTGTGTGTCTGGTTTGAAAGCATTGGGAATGCTTGCGAAATTTAATTCTGTAGAACGGGCTAGCGTTAGCGAACAACTATCGTTATTTAAAAATTTAAAAATATTCTGTAATGCGAAGTTGTTTTTCGTTGCAGCAATGAGTACGCTTCCATATGGTGCTGTTAGAACGTCATTTTCTGAACGCTTTAGTTGAATTGGTTTTGGTAGGTTCAATGCTTGGAAAATATGTTGTCCAATTTGCGTATTTGCAAGTTCAAGGTATAGATCATTCATAATGGTCAATTATTATATTGGTGTGGGGGGGAGCGGAATTGAAAATAGTTTACCCTAAATCACCTTAACTGGAAAAAAATAATCAAAATAGGAATGTTTAGCATGGCTCAATCACCATCTCAAGATATTAATGATACCGAATATGCTCAACAGTGGATAAGTTTCTTACACCGCCGTAACATAATTTTAAATGTTATCTGGCCGGTTTTATTGTTTGTCGCTTTGGGGGCTTCTTTGGGGGCGATATATTTTAAGCAGCAACATGAGATTACCTTGCAGAAATTGCACAATGCTGAAGACAAAATAGCCTACGATCAAATTGAGTACAACTATTTACAATCTGACTTTGAAACGATACGTTCCATTAATGATGAGCTAAGGCAGGAAGTTAAAGTGCTTACTGAGCAACAAGTTGAATATTCAACTCAAACTGACTCTCAGCAGGACTTAACGAATAAAATTGTCACAAACTTAAAAGAACAAATAGATGCAATTACGAGTAAAAAAATTCAGTTAATGGAATTCGTTGAAGAAACAAAATTAGTATTAGAACAGGAGCGGCGCTCAAGTGCTGCAGAAATAACACAAAATATCACTGTGTTCGATAAACAAAAAGCGCAATTGGAGAAACAGATATCTTCTCGTAAGGTTGCTTATAAAGCGCTAGCTGATAGGCAGAACGAAACGCTGTCTGAGATTGATCGTTTGATCGGGGAGATAAGTAAAAAGGAGAGGCAGGTCGAACTGATAGAGGCCTCAAACAATAAACTTAAGGATAATCTAGCTTCTAGCAATCAAGAATATGGATATCTAAAAACAAAATATCAAAACCTTGAAAAAAAAATGAACCTTATGATGACGCCAATTGCGTCATCTAGTAAAGCTGGACAACCTCGCACTTTGGAGGCGAGGCAATTTCAGCAAGATGGATTAGATGAAATTATAGCGCCAGTAAATGGAAAAAAATCAAGCATAAGCAATTCAAGTAAAACTAGCACAGAGACTACTTTTGACTACGATAAAATAACCGTTAACTAGCAGCAGCTCTCAGCAGAACCTTCTTCCATTGACTTAGCAGCTAGTTCAAATGGTATTGCTGTACCACAGCCCTCGAAAATTCCGTAATGATTATCCCAACTACCAATAAACTCAAAATAATCCTCAAACCTAGTTTCTTTTAGCATTCTCCATGTATTACCACAGACCGGAAATACCTTACCCTTTTCGATTAAATGATGCTTGTCCAATCTAAAGTTTCTTTCAGAAAATGGAATACCACCTTTATAAATCACAGCTTGCCCATAATCTTCGCAGTGAGGCTCTAGTTCCGGTAATTTAAACAGTCGGTAAGTAGCTGAGAAGAAACCAATATGGCCAATTTTGTTTTGTACTGCTTCATTCTCGATGGTAATGATGTCATCTTCAACTAATCTAGGGTCCAGAAAACCTACGCTTTTTGCCAAATTCTCAAAGTCATTCCAGTAAAGTGCGCCGCTCAAGCATTCTCCGTATAAAACAGGGTCTTCTACTAACGTTTTCGGAACTCGTTTATTTGAGTAGACGTCAGAGAAGTAGAGTTCACCTCCTGGTTTGAGAAGGCGATATGCTTCTTTTAATACAGCATTTTTATCAGGTGAAAGGTTAATAACACAGTTTGAGACAATGATATCGAAACTATTCTCAGGTAAGTCTAGTGCATCAAGTTTTTCAATGTAAGCTAACTTAAATTCTGTGTTTTTGGCTTGGTAGCCAAATTTATCAGCATGATATTGTTCATGTTCAAGCGCAATTGATAGCTGTTCACCTGTCATATCTACGCCAAGTATTCTACCGTTTTCGCCAACCCATTGTGATAGCACATAACAGTCTCTACCCGATCCACAACCTAGATCCATAATATGCATGCCACTTAGAAGGTCTGGAGCTATTAGACCGCAACCGTAATAACGACTTAATACTTCGTCATGTACATTCGACAGTGCTTTTTTAACATGTTGAGGTAGGTCTGTAGTCGTGCAGCAAGCATTTGTTTTAAGGTCTTCACTTTTACTTAATACTTTACCGTAATAATTTTTTACATCTTCATGCATTGAAATAGTCTCTTTTAAGCTTGTATAAGGGGGGCTTTTTCTGGTCTGTCGATACTGACAGCCTGACTAACTGTTAGTTCAATATAATAAGGACTTAAATTAGCACTCTTTGTTCTTTGAATATATAGAGACAGTAACCTATCTTTAATTTAATAAACATATTGGGAATAGTGGGTTCGAATGAGTGATAGCAGTTTTGATTGCCTTGGCGGTAATTACTATATCAGTGCGGCTAGTTTGCTTCTTGAATATAGGGGATTCATTGATTCTCATGCAACCCTATCAAAAGTGAACTGCGCAAATCCATATTGGTCAATCATTGCTAAGTATTGTCGAGAGTTGGAGGGTTACCCCGAATTACTTAGGCAGATTACGAAAATTCATTTATCTTCTCAAATAGATTTTGAAAGAGCACTGTTTTGTAGTTGGAGCTCTTTGTTGGTGTCATTATTACTGCGCTTGCCTGAATCACAACAAAAGGCCATATTCTTGGCGGGCTTGCTACAGGATGTTGGCAAGTATTCCTCTACTAACACCATAAATGATGATAATGAACTAGGTTCTGAGGGCTTAAAGCTAAGGTGTAATAATAGGCTAGGCTATGATGAGCACCCTTTGAGAAGTGCCATAAGGGCAGAAACGGCTTTGCCTCACGTAGAGGGACTAAGTGATCTAATCTTACATCATCATGCACGGGAGGATGGTACCGGTTACCCAATGAATGTCGGAGAGTCACAGCTAGGAATAGATAATCAAATATTAATAATATCGAATGAATTAAGTGATTTGTTAGATAAGTGGGGAGGGCACAATCAATTAATTCATGTCTTACCTGTTTTAAAGCTTAATTCCTTCTTGTACTTTGATCGAGTCCACTTCTTTTGGATAAAGCTATTTGAACCCCATATTGCCGTGCAGGTTACTATAAATGATAGAGATAGCTTATATGATAACGTTAAAAAGAAAGTAGAGTCCCTGGAAGGCATGCTGTCTTGTTTATTAATTATTAGTGCTGAGTTCGTTCTCTATGACTACGATGTTGTTGTTCACGGAATGCGGATGATGATTAGACGGCTGGCTTATCTCTCAACTGATACGGGTATATTTGACCCGGTACTATTTCAGCAAAAAGTTTATCATGCTAAAAATAACGATAATGATGTGATACGTGACTTAGATTCAATTTTAAAGGGCTTGCCTGAAATCTTAATTCGTATTGAGATGTTTATAGATGAAATCCTAAATACAAAAAAGTATGATGTGAATGTATCACTACTTCAGGGTGCTAAATCTCAATTGCATAAAAACATTAAAAACCTTGAAGGCAGGCGCTGTAGTATTTTTCGTTGATATCAACAGTTACATATTTAGTTTTTCTATTAGGCATACTCAATGCAAGCTCAACTCAATCAGGCAATCGCCCTTCAGCAGTCTGGGAAATTTCAATCTGCAGAAGAAATATTCAAACAATTACTCCAGATTGAACCTGAAAACCCAGTTATACAAGCACGTTTAGGTTTGCTGTATTTTCAGATGCAGCGTCTAGCCGAGTCTTTCCCTTTAATGGAATATGCCATAAATTCTTTACCCCAAGAAATTGAGTTATTACAGCGCGGGATCGAACTTGCTAGTCGCTTGGGGAAAAACCTTCAAGTAGAAAAATGGTTGTCTAAAGTGCTTGAAACATCACCGGATAACATTGCTGCAAATGAACAGCTTGCGGGTGTGTTGGTGACAAATCACAAGGAAAAAGAAGCATTAAAAGTTGCTAAGCATGTTATACGTTTAGATCCAAAAAGTGCAAACGGATTCAACTTAAAAGGTCTAGCATTGAGCAGGCTGGGTGAAACAGAGAAGGGCTATAAGTGTTTTCAGAAAGCAGTGTTACTCAACCCTGGGCAATTAGGTGCGATACGAAATTTAATTATTTACGGTAAAGGTAAAAAAGAAAAGGTTCTTGAAGAAATAATACCTCAACTAGAACAAAAAATTGCTCAACAAGCACCTCCGCAAATAAAAATGAACATCGCTTATATAATCTCAATGTATTATGACAAACTTAAAGTAACAGAAAAATCATTTCAATTTTTAAAGCTTGGTAATGATATCAACCATTCTCGCTTAGCTTATGATCCAGAAAAGACAGAAAAACAATTTGAAATTCTTAAAAATTCGTTTACTCCAGCTAAAGTTAAGTTATTAGAGGGTGAGGCGCTCCAGGACGCCTCACCAATATTTATTTTAGGTATGCCTAGGTCAGGTACAACTTTGATAGAGCAGATTCTCTCTAGTCATTCTCTTGTGGGTGCTGAAGGTGAAATAACGGACCTAAAAGAGGCGTTTGAAGCGCATTCGGTTATGTTAAACGATGATGTTCAAGATAAGGACTATCTAGATGCTGCTTTGAGTGCGTCTAATCAGTATTTGAATTCCGTTAAGGCAAGGCAAAGTACCCAGTATTTTACGGACAAAATGCCATACAATTTTATGCTTCTGGGGCATATTGCGGCAACAATGCCAAATGCAAAAATTATTCACTGTACGCGTAACCCACTCGAAACATGTTTCTCAATCTACAAGCAAAATTTTGCTGGCGCGCATTCATATTCAAACAACTTGTTGGATCTTGCGCATTACTACAAGTCCTATGTGTCCTTGATGAATTATTGGTCAACTTTATTTCCGGATCGGATATACGAGGCTAATTATGAATCAATGGTGAATGACTCCGAAGAACAGATTTCAAAATTGTTAGATTTTTGTCAGTTGGAGAGTGAAGCTAAATGTTATGAGTTCCATAAAAATAAAAGGGCTGTCAGAACGGCAAGTGTTGCTCAAGTTAGACAGCCCATTTATCGTGATGCGATAAAGGCCTCAAGCCTTTACAAGACACAACTACTACCTTTAGCAGATGCCTTGAATGCCTAAAAAGGCATAAAAAGGCATAAAGCAAAATTTAAACAAGTGTTAAATCCCGGCTCGACCACAAGTTGTTTGCTTTTTCGAAGGCAGCTTCTTGTGTCAGGGCGGGCTGCAATGCTTTAAGGGCGACGGCACACGTGCCCAAAACTGCTCCTTGAGCGTACTCATCAGAAGTGCTGCCTTTCCATATGGCTTTCATTTGCTTTACGGTCATGGCGCTTTCTTTGAGGTGTCGCTTTTGATACATTGCTGGCCACTCTTCTTCGCTTAGTTCGCCGTTGAGTGCAGAAAATAAGGTCATGCTATTGTCAGGATTTCGTTCTATTTCCCCACCTTCACCCTTTATAACTGCTAAATGTTTATAGCCTAATTGATGACCTACCGCTTGGTGTCGAGGCGCGTAGGGCGGGTGAAATATTCCTTGTAAAACTGTCGCTGCATTTAGTGGATTGATTAATCTAGCTAACGAATGAACCGGAGACCTCAGGCCCATTAGGTTGCGCATGTTTATTAAATCATAAAGTTTGGGGCTGATGTGTTCTAGCGACAAATAAGAAAAGCCGCGCTGGTTTAATTGATCTCGTACATCAGGCCAATTGTTTACAGGTTTTAAACCTAAGTCTTCAAGGATTTGCTCTGTGTAAAGGCGGTTAGCGGTATGTCCAGCTGCGCCATGGATAAATACTTTATGGCCTGCCTGGGCTAATAGCAGAATTGAAAAAATGTACCAAGGAAGGTGTCTTCTTTTACCTGCATAGGAAGACCAGTCAAGATCTGCTTGTATATCTGTAGGGATATCTAATGTTTCTCTTACAGCTTCTGCAAAGCCTGTAAGCTCATCGTTTGTTTCCTCCTTAACTCGCATTAGCATCATGAATGCGCCAAGTTGTACGTCCTCTATTTCGCCTTTCATGATCATCGACATAGCTAAGAAAGATTCCTCTCTCGTCAGTGCGCGGCTACCTTTTTTTCCTTTCCCCAGGATTCTGACATATTGTGCAAATGGATGCTCTTCGGTAGCTTGTCTAATATTAATATGTGTCATATTGGTTCACTGGTGAGATCAAAGTTAATAAAAAAATATAATGTAGCTAAGTTATAGGCAGTTGGTGGGTTTGGGCAAGCCAGCAATTTTACTGGCAATCTTGGCTGGGCTATTCGGGAATAAGGTAAGTAAATAGATACTCGTTCCTTTTTCGCTACCAAGATTTTGTCGAACATATTTTACCAGAATCCTCATGGCAGGGGATAAGTCAAATTCTTGATAGAATTGTCTTAATAAATGTATGACTTCCCAGTGCTCGCTGCTTAGCTCAATGTTTTCTTCTTTTGCGATAATTTGGGCAACAGATTCATTCCAGTCACTAAGGTGGACTAAAAAACCTTGCCTGTCTCTGAATGGTTCATTGTTCATAACTTAACATCACATAGGCTTGAGACTGTTTAATACCAACTAATTACTTTGTCATGCAATAAGCTTAACTCAACAAATTTTGTGTAATCAATATAGTTGATTTTATCGATAGACATGGAAACACCTCTTGCAAGTGCGTCACGTTCCAGAACATATATGTTTTTAGCTGTCTGAGACCAATGATTGACTGGTGTGCTAGTAAGCTGTTGTGCTTGATAGGCACCATTCTCTATTAAAATAACAGAGTCACATGCATCTACCGTGTCAGAAAGCTGTTGGTTAAGGCTTTCATGTGAGCTAGTTTTATTAATCGTGTGTAAAATCATGATAGTAAATTGAGTCTGTGCTTGATTAAGTATTAGAGTCTAATGACGGTGTCAGCAGATTGGTACATCTTTTTTATGTCAGTTTTAGATAGTTTTTTTATGCTAGAAGAGTCTGTTAAATGCGTTATTTGTCTTTTACGTAAACAATCTTCATCAACATACATTTCTTCAATCCCGTAAATTGGTAGGGCTTTAAGCATTTGAGAGATGTTTTTTTGATCGATTTTCTCAGAGTTTTGATTAGCCATTAGCTGGTAACAGGCATCGCCAGTAAATAGAATACTTATATCTTGCTCAAATGTTGCTGCGGAAAGTGCAATATCGAGCGCCTCTTTAGCGGAACTGTTGCCGTAAGGTGCTGATTGCTGAACTAACAGGATGCTCATAAATTAATATCCAAATGTAACCAGCCGGTCAGATAAAGCGCAAGCTTCAACCAGTTGCCCAAGGCCTGAAAGTTCAAAGCCATTAGCGAGATTGGAGTGCTGTTTATTATGTCGCTTTGCTTCTGCCGCATTAATTAAGCCTCTGCGTGCAGCCGCAGCAATACAAACGACCAGGTCAAGTTCATACTCAAGCTTTAAATCTTGCCAAGCAGTATACAGGTTAAATTCATCTTGTGGTGGTGTCGCTAGATTAGCGCCAGCATGAACACCGTCTTGATAAAAGAAAACACGGTGAACTTTGATGCCTGACTTTAAAGCCGCTTGTGTGTAGCGATAGGCGCTATAAGCTCCCTGAGAGCTATATGGTGCAGAAAGTACAAGTATGCTGATGTTCATGTCAATTACGCTGATATCGCGGTTCAGGAGGGTGGTGGGCGTTTTAATATTTAAAAAACCCAGCAAAAGCTGGGTTTTTTAAATGCCTACAAGTATTAATCGTCCCCGCTAAAAGAAGATAAAATGCTTAGAAGGCTAATGAAGATATTATAAATTGAAACATAAAGGCTAATAGTCGCCATGATGTAATTACGTTCTCCACCATTTATGATGCTGCCTGTCTGAAAAAGAATGGCTGCGGAAGAAAATAATACAAAACCAGCAGAGATGGCTAATTGAAGGCCGGGTATTTGGAAAAAGATTCCCAAAACCATAGCGCCGATCAAAACAAAGAACCCAGCAGTTAAGAACCCAGCCAAAAAGTTGAAGTCTTTACGTGTTGTTAAAGCGTAAGCAGAAAGGCCAAAGAAAACGAAAGCGGTAAGGCCAAGCGCATTCATGACGATTGGCATTGCGCCAGCACCTGCAAACATGCCGATGATAGGACCAAGCGTGTAACCCATAAAGCCAGTTAAAGCGAACGTGCTTGCTAAACCCCAAACACTATCTTGTAGTTTTGCAGTTAAGAAGAATAAACCATAAAAGCCGCCTAGAGTTAACAGAAAACCAGGGCGAGGCATATCCATTGACAGGTAAGCAGTTAACGCTGAGAAGGCAATTGTCAGGCCTAAAAGCATATAGGTGTTTTTAAGAACCGAAGCAGCGCTAGAATCTAAAGCTGCTTGAGCATTAGGATTCATAACGCTAGCGAGTTCATCCGATTGGTTCTGGGGAGTTCTTTTATCTAGCATAATGATGCTCCATAATTGCAGTTAAATAATGCTGTTTTAAATACGTTCATACATAATACCTTATAATAAGGGTGACAATGAAAAATTCAACTCTTTAATTCTTTAATAATAAATCGTTGACACCAATAAATTATTTGGTAATATGCATCCCGCTTCTAACGAGAAGCGTTGCGGTGAGCTGCCAGAGCGGTTGAATGGACTGGTCTTGAAAACCAGCGAAGGTTTATAGCCTTCCCGGGGTTCGAATCCCTGGCTCACCGCCATTTACTTTTTCTAAGTATTTGGTTTTATTGAATAAATCCTATTATCGCTTTTAAGAAGCCGTCAAAAAGACCGTCATTTATTGTTGTTACCCTCAGTTAATTATTTTCTTTTAAATAACTTGTTAAATTAAAGCCCATACATCAATTGCTTTCAATCAAGTCAGCATCAAATTGCTCCTTAGTCCTATACAACTATTCTTTGCAAGAAGGTAAACCCACTGACTTTAATCAGTGGATGTTTCGATAGGAGGCTATAAAATCCCTAGTTCGGCAAAGCTTATCACTTCACTGCCAACCACTAAGTGATCTAATACACGCACATCAATAAGCTCTAGCGCTTGCTTT
>ENA-OSET01003207-OSET01003207.1-sediment-metagenome-genome-assembly--contig:-NODE-3207-length-15210-cov-14.978788_pt1 | contig 15210 bp, 11 predicted proteins | sample MGYA00237882_ERZ534229 | MGnify/ENA primary metagenome ERZ534229 (study PRJEB26408, sample SAMN06266212) | sediment metagenome | isolation source: Hudson Canyon methane seep mesocosm | place... | reverse complement strand
ATTCTTAAGGAGAATGGTATGAAAAATTTTATAGTGGCTTTTGCTGTTAGTGTAGTGTTGCTATCCTGCACAACAGATCAAAGCAAGAAGCTCGATGTAGTTGGGCAGATAAATCAAGATATAATAAAAAACCCTTCGGCAGCGGGAGGTACGGGCACGAACTATTATGTGTGTGATGATGGGGATGATGCTAATAATGGTTTGAGTGAAGAAACACCGTGGAAAAGTTTTGACAAAGCCATTCAAACTTTTGGTCTAATTAATGCTGGTGATGCCGTCTTACTTTGTAGAGGTGGGGTATTTACATCTACATACTCCCAGCGAATAGCGAATACTAAGTGTTTAGCTGAGGATCCTTGTATTTTTAGTGATTATTATAACTATCAAACGCAGGTTGAAGACCAAAGACCGCTTATTTTAAGTACTCACACAGGAAGTGTATTTAATTTTCAAGATGGGGGGTGGGTTCAAGATGGAGGTTATGTAGTAGAAAATCTAATATTAAAAGGTCAAGGTACTGGGACTGCGGTATATTTTTATGCGAATGTGGATGATGTTGTATTAAACAATTTAACAATTGATTCGTTTAAAATTGCCGTTCAAGTAGCAGGGGCTGGTAATGATAGGATTGTACTTTCGGACGTAAATGCGATTAATGTTGACTATAGGCTTTTAGGTGCGGTTGATGGTGCAGTCGCTTTAGTTAATGAAAGCGTAGCTCTGGTGACTGATTCTATAATAGCTAATGAGGTGGAGCATTATTTTGTCTGTGATGATGGTGATGATGCTAATAATGGTCTATCACCTGGCACTCCCTATAGAACCTTCTCAAAAGGGATGTCAAAATTTAATACATTAAAGGCTGGAGGAAGTGTTGCTTTTTGTCGTGGCGGAGAATTTTTGACTGAAACATCAATAAATTTATTCAATCAAAATTGTTTGGCCGATAACCGTTGTAAAATTCAAGATTATATTGCTTATAGTAAAACTACCAATACGTTACCAGTTATTAAAAATATGGTAGGCGGTGATGTTTTTAAAATTATGGATGGGGGCGCAGCGGATCCAGATGGAGGCTATTTAATTAGAAATTTAATTTTAAAAGCTAATATAAAAGGACAAGGAACAGGTATATTTTTATATAATGATGTAGATGATTTGACAGTAGAAAATTTAACTATAGATGGTTTTCAGCTAGGGCTTAATTTGGCGGGCCTCGGAGCATGGAACGAAGGTGTAAATGGTTCTAATGATAGATTTATTTTACAAAATTCTAGAATTATAAATAATTCAGGTCAGGGAATATTTGGATCATGTAAAGATTGTTTAATTACAAACAATTTATTTGATAATAATGGGTATGGGAAGGCTATATTAAATCATAATATTTATATAGGTGGTGAAGTTGAAAATATAACCATTTCAAAAAATATTTTAAGAAGATCGGCTTTTATTGATGGGAAGTGTACCGGGGTATCTTTAGCTGTACACGGAGTTGCTAATAACCTAACGATTGAAGATAATTTAATAGAAGAGGATGCTGGTGTTGCTGCGCATGCATGCTGGGGAATTGCTGTCGACCCTGGTTATTCAAAAGAAGAGTCATTCACTAACCTTATTATAAGAAATAACGATATACTTAATATGGGGAATGTTGCTATTGGGTGTGCTTCATGTGTGAACGTTTTGATTGAGGATAACCGAATAACTACTGTAAAAAGCTTAGGAGGCGTTTTTATCGTAGTTCCTAGTAAACCTGAGGATTCAGTAGTTTCTGAAAATATTACAATTAAGCGTAATATTATGATGCATGGAGATAGTAGTGTTAGTGTGGTAGCAATTGATACTAAGTTAGTGAATGATAAACCAATATTAGAAGGTAATGTTCTATTTTCTAAGTCTGAATCTTCATACTGTCTAAATATTAATTGGGAAAAAATAGAAGATAACTTGGCGTGTCAATATACTAAGTAATCCATATTTTTCTAAAAACCCTTTATTAATTAATCTCATAAAGGATTTTTTTGTGCTAATACATAGAGTGATATTGAAGTGATAGGTTTTGGCTTGGCATGAGATTTTGTTATTTGAAGTGAATTTTAAGTTCGCATAGGAGATGAAAAGTTAATTCTGGTAATCGTAGTGGAAAGTAGTGAGACGGAATTTATTTTCCTACGCTGAAAATCATGGATGATTTTTAGTCCGTGGTAGGCGAAGGGAAATTTGCCAATCCGAAGTGAACTGTAAGTTCGCTCGGTAGGCAAAAATTTTATCCCGAAGAGGGCATTATTGATTCGCCGTGTGGCGAATCGATTTTTGCGACAGGAGTCCAAAATCTTTAGGCGAGCCACGCAGTGGCGCGCTAGAAATATTTATTGAGGTACGGTACCTGTGTCCATTTTTTTACAAAGATGATTAACTAGTATGGGAAATACATTAGCGTATTTAGTTTTGTTTTTATGGCCTCTTGTTTCTATTGGGCTTTATCAAAAAAAAACAATACAAGAAGCAACATTATGGACTATGTTTGGCGGATTTATGCTTCTAGCTGTGAGAACAGAGGTTGACTTTCCTTTAATACCACCTTTAGGGAAGCATTCCATGCCTGTTTTTTCGGTAATTATTGGGTGCTGGTTCGTAAAAGGTAAGGCAATTAACTATTTTAGGCATAAAGGAATGCTTAAGTTTCTCTCTATATCTATTTTAGTTTTACCCTTTATTACAACAGAGCTTAATACCGATAGCTTAGTCTTTGGTGGACATTGGTTACCTGCTCTAACACATCACGACGCACTTTCTGCTGTAATTAATAAGATTTTGATGGTAACGCCTTTTTTTATAGGAGTGCAGTTCTTTAGGCGCTATGAAGATCAGCTATTAATGTTTAAAATATTGGTTTTTGCGGGTTTATTGTATTCAATACCAATTCTTTATGAAGTACGAATGAGCCCACAGTTACACTCAACCTTTTATGGTTATTTTCCCCATAGTTTTTTACAGCAAAGAAGAATGGGGGGGTTTCGCCCTGTTGTATTTATGGGGCATGGACTTTGGGTGGCTTTTTTTATTGCTTGCGTATTGACTGCTGCGATGGCTTTGTGGAAAGTGGGTGAAAAAATAAGGCGACTCTCACCTGCTAGCGTAAGCTACTTTCTGTTAGTGATACTAATATTATGCAAAAGTATAGCCTCTATCATGTACGGCTTATTTACCTTTTTTATGATTAGTAAAATGTCATATAAAATGCAGTTTAAAGCGGCAAGCCTATTGGCTTTATTGGCTATTATGTACCCTACTCTATCAATTATAAAAGTATTTCCCCATCAAGCTATTTCAGAAATGGCGGATACTTATATGGGGCCAGAAAGAGCGGAGTCATTAAATTTTAGATTTAAAAATGAACATTTATTATTGGAGCATGGACGTGAGCGGTTTTTCTTTGGTTGGGGTGGCTGGGGAAGAAATCGCGTATATGACGAAGAAACAGGAAAAGATCGGACTGTTACGGATGGGCTGTGGATTATTACCTTCGGAACTTCCGGTTGGCTAGGGTTTATGGCGGAATTTTTAATGATGGCATTAGCTATTTTTAGAGCAAAAAAAGCTGCCCAGTTAACTAATGATAAAAAGCAGAAAACTCTACTTGCCGCACATGCATTGTTGGTTAGTATTATAATGATTGATCAGTTGCCGAATGCATCACTAGCACCCTGGCTTTGGTTACTAGTGGGTGTGTTACTAGGGCGCTCAGAAGAAATTATTTCTAATAGTAAAAAGCGAGCTATTCAGCTCAGTCTTAGTTAAGTTTAGTAAACATAAAATAATACACTTAGGAGCATAACAAATGTACGGAAGCTTAAAAAAACTTTATTCAGAATTTTCTTCACAAGAAAAAAGAAGGTTATTGCTGTTATCTGTCATTATTATCATAACGGCTTTACTTCAAGTCGTCGGAATTGCTTCTATCTTTCCTTTTATCTCAGCAGCTTCAGACCCTAACATGGTCGATAAAAATGAGTATTTGCTCGCAGTCAAAACTTTTTTCGAGATTGAAGATAACCGGCACTTTATTGTTATGCTTGGTGGATTTGTCCTTCTCACCTTAGTGTTAACGAATCTATTCTTAGCCTTTAGTACATGGGTGACGATGAAGTTTGTCGTGACGACAAATCATACTTTGGCAATTCGCTTGTTACAGCGATACCTCAATGAAAGTTACCTATTTCATTTAAAAAGAAACAGTTCTGAGTTATTAAAAAATCTAACGGTAGAAATTAGTCGCGTAGTAAATGGCGGCATTATGAGTGCTATTAATGTAGTCTCAAAAGGCTTAACTGCACTATGTATCTTGATTTTTTTGGTTTTAGTTGATCCTATGATTGCCTTAATCGTGGGGTCAGTACTCGGGGTTTCTTATGCGTTAATTTATTGGTCAATCAGACTAAAGCTGGGACGTATTGGTGTTATCGTAACGCAGTTATTTACCAATAAAATGCGTTTTATTAATGAATCACTGGGTGGCATCAAAGAGCTTAAAGTTTTGGGGCGAGAACAATATTATTTAAAGCAGTTTCGAGAGGTTTCAGAAGAAATTATAAAACATCAAGTTTTTAACCGTGCAGCGGTAGATTTACCTCGGTTTTTATTGGAAACCATTGCCTTTGGTGGGATTCTCGCCATGACGATGTATTTAGTAGCAGTGAGAAATGATGTGCAAACGGTGTTGCCAATGATCTCTCTCTATGCCTTAGCCGGTTATCGTTTAATGCCTGCATTACAAGGTATATTTCAAAGTACCGCTACCTTAAAGCACGATATTGCTGCGGTTGATTTATTTTATGAAGATATAAAAGGGACAGAAAAATTCCCTTTTAATTTTGTTGATGACAATTCTTCCATTGAACAGTTATTACCGCTTAACGAGGACTTGGAGATAAAGGATATAAGTTTCCATTATCCCAATACCACAAAGCAAGCGGTGAAAAAATTATCCTTAACTATTAAAGCCAATACCAGTATTGGTATTGTTGGCACCAGTGGTTCTGGCAAATCAACCTTAGTGGATATTTTATTAGGGTTACTTGAACCGCAACAAGGAAGCATATCGGTTGATGGCGAAGAGTTAACAGATAATAACATTAGAGCTTGGCAAAATAACATTGGTTATGTACCGCAAGTAATTTTTCTTGCAGACTCAACCGTTAGTGACAATATTGCCTTTGGCATACCAAGTCAAGGTATAGATCAACAAGCGGTAGAAACAGCCGCGAAAATGGCAAACTTACATGATTTTATAGCGAATGAATTAGAAGAGGGCTATCAAACCATTGTCGGTGAACGAGGTACTCGTCTGAGTGGTGGGCAACGGCAGCGTATCGGTATTGCACGGGCTTTATATCATAACCCAAGCGTATTAGTGCTAGATGAAGCAACCAGTGCATTAGATACGCCAACAGAACGGGCGGTGATGAGAGCGGTTTATGATTTGGCGCATAAAAAAACGATTATTATGATTGCGCATCGAATTTCAACGATTAAGACATGCGATCAAATAGTTATTATGGAGCAGGGCGTTATTTTAGATAACGGTAATTATGAGCAGTTGCTTGAAAGTAGTGATAGGTTTAAGAAGCTTGCAAATATTAATAAATAGCATTACTCAGAATGATGGCGATTTTATGATGAATGAAGAAGAAATTGATATAGAAAATAAGCAGTCCGATATCCTTACTTCACCGGTTTTTATAGTTGGTTCGGGGAGAAGTGGAACCACTTGGTTACAACGGCTCCTTGTGAGCAATCCACAAATTGCTGGAGGACAGGAATCAGAGTTCTTTCTTTATTTTGGGGCATGCTTACGTGCAGTTAAGCATGATGATACAGCTGCAAGAAAGTTAGGCTTACCAGCTTATTGGAATGAGCCTGATTTATATGAATCTATTTTAGATTTGTGGAAGAAAACATTTAGCTCCATGTTGAAAATGAAGCCTGAAGCTACATTGCTTGCTGAAAAGACACCAGCACATGCTTTTTATATGGATCTGATAGTGAAGATGCTACCGGATGCTAAATTTATACACATTATAAGAGATAGTCGTGCTGTCGTTTCATCTATGATTGCCGCAGAGAAAGGCTGGGGTAAATCGTGGGCACCAAATTCAATAAAAGAAGCATCCATAATTTGGTGGCAATCAGTTAATAGAGTAAAAAAATCGGGACAACAAATATCTTCTGAAAGATATTTAGAGGTACATTATGAAGACCTTCTTGTGAATACTCACTATGAATTATCAAGGATATATGATTATTTGAATATTGATTATGATTCAGAGATGCTTGAATCTATTATTGAGGAACAAAGTATAAAAAAACAAAGAGCTGTAGGGGGAACAGCCTTTAAAGACCATAATGGAAATGATCTTAAAGAGCCAGATGGTTTTTTCAGAAAAGGTAAAGCTGATTCATGGAAACAAGAACTAAATATTTATCAAAAGTTGGTTGTCTGGCGATATACACGCAAACTCATGCGTGAGTGTGGTTATGATTGGAGTGGGCGAATTAAAGCAAATAAAGAGCAATATGATGAGTGACATAAAACCGCTTGTTTCAGTCGTGATGCCTGTTTTTAATGCTTCACTTTATTTAGATGAAGCTATTGAGAGCGTGTTATGGCAAACTTTACCTGAGTTTGAGTTGATTATTATAAATGATGGTTCTACTGATAATTCATTTCAGCTACTTAAGCAATGGGAAAAAAAAGATAGCAGAATTAAAGTGTATGATCAAGAAAATAAAGGGCGATCAATAACAAGAAATAGAGGCTTAGAGCTTGCGACAACAGAATATATTGCAATGATGGATGCAGATGATATTTCTATGCCCAATAGGTTGAAGCTATGTTATGAGTTTTTAATGGCTCATAAGGATGTTGTCGCTGTTTCTGGGCAGTACAAAACAATGTGTATGTATGGCGTTTCAATGTATAAGTCTTCTTTACCGCTTGGGCATGAAGAGATAGAGAGAGATTTATTGCAAGATAAAGGCGATAGCTTCACTCAAGGCGCGGCAATGATTATTAAGTCAGTTGCTAAAAAAGTAGGAGGATATAACTCTTCTTATGAATTAGGTGAAGATGCGGATCTTTTTTTAAAAATGGCTTTGGAAGGTAAGTTACAAAATTTATCTGTTGTTTTGTTAAAATACAGACAGCACGCATCTTCAATTACAAATACTATGAATAAAAATTTAATTAGTAATTGTATTGTAAGGGTGAGACAGGCATGGATAGATAGGGAGTTACAATTTGATGATAATTTTGAGCACTATCTTGAAAGTGTGACTGAGAAAAAAGAATATAATAGCTATTTGAAATGGGGGTGGAATGCACTTGCAAAAGGTGAGTTAGTTATTGCAAGGCGGTATGCAATAAAATTACTACTAACAAGTCCATTTCATCTTGATATTTATCGTTTTGTATATTGTAGTATACGAGGTAGATAGGATGGTAACAAATGATTTAGTTAAAATATCAGTAATAATGCCTGTTTATAATGCAGAGAAATTTATTAAAGCTGCGGTAGAAAGTATATTACATCAAACCTTCACTGACTTTGAATTTATTATTATTAATGATGGTTCAACAGATGGAACTTCGGCAATATTAGAAAAATATGCTCAACAAGATGATCGTATTCGGTTAGTGAGTCGTGATAATAAAGGCTTAGTAGCTACTTTGAATGAAGGTATTGATTTAGCGAAAGCTCCTTTCATTGCTCGAATGGATGCCGATGATATTGCATTACCTAACCGGTTTGATATGCAATTAACATATATGAATGCACATCCAGAGGTTGTTTGCCTTGGTGCTCGTTCACGAGTGATTGATGCCAAAGGTCGGTTTTTAATTTTAACTGATACTAAGACTGGACATAAGAAATTAGAGCAAGCAGCTTTACAAGGGCGGTCTCCTATTACCCATCCGACAGCCATGATGCGTACAGTAGCAGTTAAGCAAGTAGGAGGATATTTGTTAGATAATTATCCAGCAGAAGACTTAGCTTTATGGCTAAATTTAAGTGAAATTGGGGTAATTGATAATTTGAGTAATGTATTATTAGAATACCGGATTCATGATAATTCGATTAGTACTAGGGCGCATAGCGTACAGTTAAATAAAGCGCGTGAAATTTGTGAGCTAGCATGTATAAAAAGAAGTGTTCAACTTGAGTATTTGGCGACTACTGGGCGTGCGAGTAAAAGTAAGGGTTCAAGGTTTGAAATGAATTTAAAATATGGGTGGTGGGCCCACTCTAGTAAACAATGGCAAACTGCAACTAGCTATGCACTGAAGGTTATTTCTATACAACCATTTAAAGAGGGTGGTTGGCGATTGTTATTTTGTTCTTTTTTTAGGAGAAAATAATGCCTGTTGTAGTGTCAGTATTAATGCCTGTTTATAATGCAGAGGCTTATTTGGCTGAGGCAATTGAAAGTATTTTGTTGCAAAGCTTTACTGATTTTGAATTTATTATTATCGATGATGGGTCTACAGATAGCTCTTTAACTATAATTGAAAAATATGCAAAAAAAGATAAACGTATTAAAGTAATTACTAGGAGTAATCAGGGTTTAATTAAAACTTTAAACCAAGGGATTGCATTAACAACAGGTCGTTATATTGCTCGAATGGATTCAGATGACGTGAGTCTTCCATTAAGGTTTGAAAAGCAAGTTGAGTATCTAAAAAAACATTGTGAATGTGTCGCTACTGGGTCAATAAGTCAGTTAATTGATTCAGCTGGTGATGTTATAGGAGTAATGGGAGGCTTATTGACTCATGATGAGATTGATAGTGCTCATATAAAAGGACAAGGAGGAGCAATTGTTCACCCTTCTGCAATGATTAAAAAAGAAGCTATACTCCAAATTGGGGGTTACTTAGATGATTACCCCCATGCTGAGGATCTTGATTTTTGGTTGAGATTGGCAGAAGTAGGGGAACTTGCAAATATACCAGAGCAGCTATTTCTTTATAGACAGCATCTAGGAAGTATTGGATATACTCAAAGGGAGAGGCAGTTTGAAAGTGCAAGTAAAGCTGTAGTAGATGCATATAGTCGACGCGGGATAATCTTTGATTTATCACAATTACAAACTCCAAATATAGTTGCGCCAACTACTGGTGATATTTTTATTAAATGGGGTTGGTGGGCATTAAAGAGTAATAATATTGCAACTTCTAGAAAATATGCGAGGAAGGCTGTTGTATTTAAGCCTTTCAATATATCGGCTTGGAAATTATTATTTTGTAGTATAAGAGGTTATTAGGACTACTTTAGAAAATTAAATTTTAAATGACTTGAGCTATTTAAGCTTAAATAAGTAATGTCGACAATTAACTGGATATAAAATGGGCACGATTTACTACTTGATACCAGATTTACATCAAAAAGAATTTAAATTACGAGATTTTATTAAATCGGTTATAAATAGAGAAGGAATTAAATATTTCCGTAATAAAGTTTTTAGAAAACATAAGCCGGTAGGGGGCATAAAGGTTATTTACCAACACTGCATGATGTTGAAAGATATGGGCTATGATGCCTATCCCTTGGTCTTGGGTAGGTATAAGGGGAACTTTTTTGGTTATAATTTAGAGTATAAGAGTATCAGCGAGGTTGGATATAATTTATCCAAAGAGGATATAGTGGTTGCTACCGAGTTTTTACCTTATCAGGGACTTGATTTTAAAAAAGCTAGGAAAGTTTTATTTATGCAAAACTGGATGAATTTAACTCGGTGCCTTAAGGAGAATGACCAAGGTAAGAGTTATGTTGATTTAGGCTACGATTACGTTATTACATGTGGCCAGTTTTGCTCTGATATGGTAGTAAAAACAATGAGCATCGAGGCGACAACGATCACGAATGGTATAGACCAAGAAAAATTTTTTGAAGTGGCGAATAAAAGAGTTTCAGGAAGAGTTTTGGCAATGTCTCGCAAAAATTTACCTGATTTAAATCGTATAATCAGCCTATTAGAGTTTCGCGGCATTGTTATCGATATTCATATTGTGGACGGCCTTACGCAGGATGAGTTAATTTTGGAATATCAACAGTCGGATATTTTCTTAGTTACGGGGTACCCTGAAGGACTACCATTGCCTCCATTGGAGGCAATGAATTGTGGTTGCGTGGTTGTGGGCTTTACAGGCGGTGGAGCAAGTGAATATATGATTGATGGCTTAACTGCTTTGGTTTCTAAGGATGGTGATTGTATTGATGCGGCTGATAAGCTAGAAAAATTATTAATGGATAATGAGCTAAAAGAATCATTGCGCAGTGCCGGCATTGAAAAAGCTAAATGTTATACATTAGGGCAAACTAAAAAGATGTTAGGTGATTTTTATAAGGAACTGATTTAGGCCTATAAATAGATAACTGTATCTATGAGTTGTTTGAATAATTAATTTCTAAGTTAGGTTCAAAATTATGAGTTATAAAGCGACTAGAGTAATCAATAATTCATCAAGCGCAGTGAGTGCAACGAAAGTTGGAATTGTGTTTCCTGGGTATGGGTATGAGAGGGTCTCTTATGCATTGCCGGTACAAGAGTTTGAATTTAAAAGAGTCCGATCTATTCCTATACACCGAATTTTTAAAAACAATTTCTATCAAAATACACCTATTATTCTGCCCTGTAATGTAAGTTTTCTTCATACGTGGAATGCTTTGCCTATCTGTAGTAATCCTTTTTTTGTTTCATTTGAAAATGAGCTTCCTAGATATTTTGGCAATGTGCATAAATGGCAGAAATCGATCGCTTTTTCCATACTTAAATCACAGCGCTGTAAAGGGATTCTTGCTCTTAGTGATACGGCTGCTAAGTTAGCTAGAGAAAATATGAATAGTTGTGGTTATCCCGAAATTGCATCAAAAATTAATGTATTTAGGGGGGGGGTTGTAATTAATGATGAGTCTTTTAAGCTTCGGAGAAGAGCCGATGAAACAATTAGACTAATAATTGTTGCTGGGGATATATTTCCTAAAGGTTTTGTTCCAGCTTTTTATGCGTTAGAAGAGCTTGTGAATACAGGCTTAAAAATTGAATTAATGGTAATTGGTAAGTTTAAGGAGGGAGGGTATGCTTTGAAAGAGCACTCTCCTAACCCTTATGAATGGAATAATAAATTACAAAATATTTCGTGGGTTACTCATTATGAGCAGTTACCTAACAAAATGGTTTTAGAAAACATGGCCAAGCATGATTTACTGATTTCTCCCTCTTATGATGAAACGTTGGGATGGAGTGTAATAGAAGCGGGATTGTTGGGGGTGCCGGCCATTACAAGTAATGTGTTCGCATTGCCAGAATTGGTTAAACATAATGAGTCTGGGTATGTTATTAATCTCAAGCTTGGTAAGCAGCGACGATGGCAAGGTATTTGGGAAAATGGAATTGTTCTAAAGAATGAAATTGATGAAGCTAATAAGTTGATCTATAACGGCGTGTTGAATGCAGTACGTAGCATTGTTGAGCATCCTGAATTATTAAACCAATGGTCTAATAATTGCCGCGTACATTTGAATTCTTTATATAATGTAGATAAGGCGGCAAAACAACTTTCAGCTATTTACCAAAAAGGTTTAAGTGAAAGTGATTGATGTTGATAAGGTTTTATTAGGAGTTATAATTGTTAATTATAAAACTCCTCAAATGTTGATTGATTGTCTCAGGTCTTTATTGCCTGAGTTACAAGGAATCAATGCACAAGTTGTGGTGGTAGATAATTTTTCTCAAGATGATTCATTACTACTTATTCGGCATTGGATTGATGAGCAAGTCGATGGTGATTTGGTTAAACTGCTTGCATCACCTGAGAATTCAGGTTTTTCAGGGGGAAATAATATAGGAATTTCTGCAGTTGATGCTGATTTTTATTTGTTATTAAATAGTGATACGTTAGTTAGAAAAGGTGCTATTTCTATTTTACTTGAGTCTGCGCTTTTACATAAAGAGTCAGGATTAATTAGCCCACGACTTGAATGGCCTGATGCAAAGCCACAAGAAAGTTGTTTTCGATTTCACACACCTATTAGTCAGGTAATTAGTGCTGCAAATACAGGCTTTATCACACAGTTGTTGAAAAATTTTAATGTGCCTTATGCGGTAACAGAACAAGCTGAGTTTTATGATTGGACAAGTTTTGCTTGTGTTTTAGTGCGAGCGGAGGTGTTTAAGGATATTGGCTTTATGGATGACGGTTATTTTATGTATTTTGAGGATGTAGCCTTTGCTTATTATGCAAAAAAAGCAGGCTGGAAAGTCTTGAATGTCCCTGATGCGCATATTGTACATTTAAGGGGGGGAAGTTCACCACTTAAGTCACAAGCTAAACAGCGTAAACGCTTGCCGCGATATTTTTATGAATCACGAACACGTTTTTTTTATCAGGTATATGGTTATGTTGGTTTGTTAATGGCGAATATTTTCTGGACTTTAGGATATGGGGTTTCATTATTTCGCTCTTTGCTATCTTCATCGTTTAAACCGAATATATCAGCCTATCAATGGCGTGATATATGGATTAATTTTTCGCAACCATTGAAAAAATATATCCACCCTGATAATTATTAATAAGAGCCCCTCGTGGTATTTGTAATACGAATAAGTTAATTATGGAGAAGGATAGTCATGAGAAGTTGCCTCTACAGGAAATTGGATAATAATGACAAAACCTAACTTTATTATTATGGGTGCTATGAAGTCTGCCACGAGCACCTTACATGAGCAATTGGCATTGCAAGAAGGTATCTTTATGACGACCCCCAAAGAACCTAATTATTTTAGTGATGATGAGCAATATGCAAAAGGTTCTGACTGGTATGATGCCTTATTTTTAGATGCTAAAGAAGGTGATTTATGCGGAGAATCTAGTACGCATTATACGAAATTACCAGATTATCCTTTAGTCGTAGAGCGCATGGCTAAGCGGCTTCAATCACCAAAATTAATTTATATATTACGCCATCCTATTGATCGCTTAGTGTCGCATTATATTCATCAATGGTCCCAAAATATTATACGCTGTGATATTAATGAAGCGATTGATCAGTATGGGGAGTTAATAGCTTATAGTTGTTATATCAAACAATTAGCGCCGTATATAAAACAGTTTGGTTGTGAAAATATCCTATTAGTTTGTAATGAAGCTATTAGAGAGAATCCGCATGCTGAATTACAACGTGTAGCTGATTTTATTGGGTATAAGGGTGTTGTTGTTTGGAGGCATGATTTAGTTGCTCAGAATGTTTCTGGCGAGCGTGTTAGGATTTTTAAAGGATATAAGTGGTTAGTTGAGTCTGCAATGATGACTACTTTAAGGCGTTTTTTAGTGCCGCAATGGATTAGAAATAGAATAAAGCGTCAGTTAACCATGCAAAAACAACCTGAAATTGATCCGACTCACCTTGAGAAATTAACTACACTATTTAATGCAGATTTAGCTTCCTTAGGGAGTGATGTGGGTATTGCCTTGTCATGTGATAATTATAAGCAAGTTGTAAGTCAGGAAAATTTAAATTGGGTTGTAGATCCTGGGAGTAAGTAATGGTTTTTATTGAGCTTAATATATCAGTAAAAGAAAGGTGTATTATTAAATGATAGGCGCTGTAGTGATCGGCCGAAATGAAGGCCAACGTCTAATCTCTTGTTTAGAATCCCTAGCTAAGCATATTGATTGTGTTGTATATGTTGATTCAGGATCAACGGATAATAGTTTAGTTGAATCTGAAAATAGGAATATTGAGTGTTTATCGCTTGATATGAGCATTTCTTTTACGGCGGCGAGAGCACGAAATGAAGGCGCTAATTATTTAATTCATAAGTACCCTGATTTACAGTTTATTCAATTTATTGATGGAGACTGTGAAATTCAGCCTGATTGGATAAGTAAGGCACAGGATTTTTTAGAGAACCATAATCAATATGCTGTCGTCTGTGGGCGTCGTCGTGAGCGTTACCCTGAAAATTCTGTGTATAACCAATTATGTGATATTGAATGGAATACACCAGTAGGCGAGGCTCTCGCTTGTGGCGGGGATGCCTTGATTCGTATAGAGGCATTCAAACAGGTGAGTGGTTATCGAGAAGGCTTAATTGCCGGTGAGGAGCCTGAAATGTGTTTTAGGCTGAGGACTGCTGGTTGGAAAATATTTCGTCTTGATGATGAAATGACGTTACATGATGCAGCGATGTTATCAATTTTTCAGTGGTGGAAAAGGGCTAAGCGAGCGGGATATGCTTATGCCAATGGGTATTATTTGCATGGTAGTTCTATAGAGAGATTTAAAAAAAGAGAGTTAGTGAGTATTGTTGTATGGAGTATTTTTATTCCTTTTTTTATTGCGATAAATTTGTTTTTGTCCCCTTTGTTGATTATATTGGTTGTTATTTATCCTATTCAAGTTGTTAGAATCGCTTTAAAGCCGGAACAATGTAAAATTGAAAGCATTAAATTACGATTATTGTATGCAAGTTCTCATATGCTTGCGAAGTTTCCGCAATTCTCTGGCGTAGTAAGTTTTTTTATTAATAAATATAATGGACGTTCTGGGAAGTTAATTGAGTATAAGTAACTTATGCTTTTGAATCTCATGTTACTTGTTTTGTAGAGTTTTAGTGAATGAATATTAAATAATGAGTAGGTAATTAAGTGAAAAAAATAGCAATTATTGGTTTAGGGTATGTAGGATTACCTTTAGCAGTCGAGTTTGGTAAAAAAGTAAATACGATTGGCTACGATATAAACACGTCTAGGGTTAGTGAATTAAATTCGGGCACTGATTCTACTTTAGAGACAACGCCTGAAGAGCTAGCATCAGCCAGCTTATTAAGCTGTACGGATAACCCTGATTTATTAGTCGATGCCAATATCTATATAGTGACTGTCCCTACGCCAATTGATGGTAGTAAGTCACCTGATTTGAGCCCTGTTATTTCTGCAACTCATTTAGTGGCTAAATATTTAAAGCAAGATGATATTGTTATTTATGAGTCAACTGTGTACCCAGGTGCTACAGAAGATGTTTGTGTGCCTATTTTGGAAAAGGTGTCAGGCTTAAACTTTAATGCTGGTTTTTATTGTGGCTATAGTCCTGAAAGAATCAATCCGGGCGATAAAGAGCGACGACTAACCACTATTATCAAGGT
>ENA-OSET01003206-OSET01003206.1-sediment-metagenome-genome-assembly--contig:-NODE-3206-length-15211-cov-4.382120_pt1 | contig 15211 bp, 9 predicted proteins | sample MGYA00237882_ERZ534229 | MGnify/ENA primary metagenome ERZ534229 (study PRJEB26408, sample SAMN06266212) | sediment metagenome | isolation source: Hudson Canyon methane seep mesocosm | place: USA:Hudson... | reverse complement strand
AACGATTACGCACCTCTTTGAAAATAGACATAGCGTGCAACACACTTAAACTAGGTGTTACAGACTGGTATGCTTTAAAATTTTTCACTGCCCAGTTAGTTGCTATTTTTCGGACTTCTTCATTCTGATAATTTACAGCAACCGCTATTTGTGCTTGTTTAGAAAATGGATCATGTTTTTCTTCAAAATTTAACTGAATCCCATTTTCATTTAAATTATACAGCATTACAGAATAATCATAGTACAAATTACGAATCCCATAATGTCCGGTGAACGTAGAAATCAACAACCCAACAAAAGCAATAGCTAAAACAACATAAATTAACTTTGCCAATTTTCGAATAAGGATATAAATGAAAATAAATATTAGGGCAAATAGTAATATGTGGTCAATTCTTAATTTATCTGAAAAGGGCAGATAAATAATGGGTATCAGCTGATAAAAGGTAATAAATATTGGCATAGATATAATGAGCGTGAGACTGCTTATTATCAAACCAGATGTAGGCTCTTTTAAAGAACTTATAAAAGATTTTCTATTAGATTTATTATCTTCCACCTTAAATAAACTATTAATTGTAATTGTTTAGTATTTATCGTGTCAAAAATACTACCAAAGTTTGAGCTATGCGTGAAAAAAAATATCCTTTTAATAATTCTGATTCAGAATGGAAAGAAAAGCTTTCCGAACTAGAGTATCACGTTTTGCGAAACAAAGGCACTGAAGCTCCCTTTAAAGGTACGTATACAGATTTTATTGACAAAGGGTTTTATTACTGTAAAGGCTGTGATGTACAATTATTTTCATCAGAGCAGAAATTTCAATCTGCTTGTGGCTGGCCAAGTTTTGATGATGAATTGGAATCAGCAAATATTGAGCAGATTCCAGATAACTCTATGGAAATGCGCAGGACCGAAATAGTTTGTGGAAATTGTGGTTCGCACTTAGGGCATATTTTTGATGACGGCCCAACAGAAACTGGACAGCGATATTGTGTTAATTCAATTTCATTGGTACACAAAGAATAATTCTGGATTATTACTTATTATCAAATGTTCTTATTTCAGAAAGGTCAATAGAATAAAAAATACCTATACAACTTTTAAGGTCCGATAAATATAAAATATTGACAGCCCATTTATTCTAAAAACTTCAAACAATTTAGTAAATCTTGTATTGTAATATGTCCTCCATAATTGCATTTATTTACGAATACAATCAGATGCTTTTTTTGGCATAATAATTGGAAAGAGCGTCAGCTAAAATAAAAAACCTTAAAAATAACAAATGAAAAATTCAAGTACCTATTTCCTTTCTTTAAGTCTTATTCTAATAACACTCCTAAGTGCATGCGAAAAATTTGATCATGGTGGATTAAGATCCAAAGGTGAAGCGCGTTTAACGGCCAAAACTTGGGAACTCAAAAAATGTGAACTTTTTTCCATTGATACCGCATATCGTTCTTTGGAAAATAATTTTCAAAATAATTTTGAAATCTTCGGATGGAACCCTACTTTAAATAAATACAGTGAAATAAAGGATATAACAGAAGAAATCTTAATACAGGATTTACAACTATCATTTTTTGAAGAAAAAATATTTCAATTAAACTATTTAGAGAATGGAAACCATGCGAATGAAATTAGCTCATGGAGATATGGTGATTCAGAAATTCATACAACTGGAATAAATAATATCAACCTAATAGATGATTTATTTTTTAATCTGGAAAACATGTGGATTGATAAATTGAAAAACAATAAATTGACACTCATTATTAAACCTATTCCAAATAACGGATGTTCATGTTCCTCCAGCCGATACACTATTCAACCTTGCTTAAGCAGCTGCAGCAGCAAATTCAATGATTCGTCAAAAAGCAAGGCATATAAATTTTACTTTAAAGGAACTTGATACTTTAAAGTAAAATTTAACGGTAGAAGTTTCGTTTTAGATCTGAAAACATATTCTATCCATTTTACATAAAACAGAACAGTTACAAAGTTCAGATTAGAATCTATAATTATCCTTATTTTTGTAAAATCAACAGAGATACAAATATTTTCAAAAGGTTTTCTTTCCGGTACGTACTAGCAGTGCTTCTAATAGCGTTGCTAATATTTAGCTTCAGTGATTATCATTTGGATAGGAATAAGAATAATCAACTACCTATTGGAAAACTTTCTAACCTTGATGAAATAACTTTTTCTGATGAAGTGGGAAATACCTGGATACTGCAGTCCAATAGAAAAAACCAATTTCATCAACCAAGTGGAATCTATGCACAAGATGTTACTCTTCCCTATACCATTTTAGAAAACCCTCCAGAACTTAATTCTGAATATCCTTACCTAAAATTATTATGCATACAAAAAGATGGATCTTCTTATGAAGCCATTTTAAAACCGAATAATGAATATTTAACCATAGGTAAAGAAAGAGGCACTTTTAACTATGCAAGCCCTGAAGGATTGTGGGGAACGATAATGCATACATTTATTGATGTAATACCCCATTTTATTTGTTCTAACTACAAATGAATGAAACTAGGTCTATAATTAAATGTAAATTGCAACAAAAAATAAACAATGGCGCTTACCAATAATGATGTAATAAAAAAAATAAGAGTTGCTCTAAAGTTACGTGATGATGAAATAGTAGATATTTTAGCGCTCGTTGATTTTAGAATTTCAAAAAGTGAATTAGGTGCTTTTTTTCGAAAAGAAACGCACCCCAACTACATGGAATTACAAGATCAGATATTAAGAAATTTCTTAAATGGATTGATAATTCACCAAAGGGGTCCTCAAGATAAAAAATTCGTTGATCCGAAAACAGACGACTAATCTATAATGTCTACAAAAGTATTACTAGTCACACCACCCTTTATACAGCTGAATACACCTTATCCAGCTACAACTTACTTAAAGGGGTTTTTACAGAGTAAAGATGTTCCTGTTTCTCAATGTGATTTAAGTATAGAACTGTTTAGAAGCATTTTCACCAATAGTTTTATTCGGAATATTTTTCAAGAAGCGGAGAAACAAAAAAGCTACGAACATCAATTGGTATGGAACCAAAGAGCTGAATACATTGATAAAGTTGACCTTGTCATTAACTACCTCCAAAACCAAGAAGTTACTTTAGCCTACCAGATAATAAATGATAGCTTTTTACCCAAAGCACATCGTTTCGAAAAATTAGAAGAAGATTTAAACTGGGCCTTTGGAAATTTAGGTGTATTGGATAAAGCCAAGCATTTTGCAACATTATTTATCGAAGAATTAGGTGACTTTATAACTGCCAACGTAGACGAGTTTTTTTCCTTTACACGATATGCAGAAAAAATAGCTACATCTGCTAGTAGTTTTGACAAATTGGAGGAATTCCTTTCTTTTGACTTAACGATTATCGAGAACAAATTAACACAATTATTAGCTGAAAAACTGGAACTAAACAAACCCGGTTTAGTTTGTTTTTCTATTCCATTTCCTGGAAATTTATTTGCTGCATTGCGATGCGCACAATACATAAAACAATATTACCCAGCAATCAAAATTGCTTTTGGAGGAGGATATTGCAACACCGAACTGCGTTCTCTTACAGACACAAGAATTTTTGATTATTTAGACTTTATTTGCTTAGATGATGGTGAAAGTCCATTATTAAAAATTACCCAATACCTTTCAAAAGAAATTGAACAAGGTGAACTGGAAAGAACGTTTGTTTTGAAAAACAACAAAGTAGAATACATAAACAAATTACCGAATACCATATTTCACCATAGTAAGCTACCGGCGCCTAGCTACGAAGGTTTAAAGCATGATTCTTATCTTTCTTTTTTAGATGTTATGAACCCAATGCATCGGTTATGGAGCGATGGGAAATGGAATAAACTGACCATTTCTCATGGATGTTACTGGAAACAGTGTTCCTTTTGCGATGTAAATCTTGATTACATAGGAAATTATCAAAATACAACGGCTGAGGATTTAGTTAATAAGATAGAAAGGATTGTTGCAGAGACAGGTATTTCTGGATTTCACTTTGTGGATGAAGCTGCTCCACCAAAAATGTTAAAAGCATTAGCAGAGGAATTGATTAAAAGAAAGATATACATAACCTGGTGGACCAATATTCGTTTTGAAAAAACATTTACTGAAGAACTATGTAGCTTAATGGCTAAATCAGGTTGTATTGCTGTAACAGGAGGATTAGAAGTTGCAGCTGACAGACTTCTAACCAAAATGAAAAAAGGTGTTGATATTAGTCAAGTTGCGAAGGTTACGAATGATTTTGCCGAGCAAAACATTATGGTACATGCTTATCTAATGTATGGCTTCCCAACAGAGACAGAGCAAGAGACTATCGACTCATTAGAAGTTGTTCGCCAACTTTTTGAAAACGGTTGTATACATTCTGCTTTTTGGCATAAGTTCACAACAACGGTTCATAGCCCAATTGGCAAGAACCCAGGTGAATTTGAGATTACCATTACCGGACCTGAGTTTAAAGGTTTTGCGCAAAATGATTTAACGCATGAAGATCCAATGGGTGCTGAACATACTTTGTATACAGATGGTCTAAATTTGGCTTTAAATGATTACTTAAACGGACTAGGTCTGGACATAAGTGTTCCCGAATGGTTTGATTTTGACGTACCGAATACTACATTGCCTTCTGATTTGATTGGTGGATTTTTGGAGGGTTAAGTTTTATTCGTTTTTGACAACAAAAACTACCGAACAAACTTTAATGTATATAACCTTCCTTCAATAGTTGAGGTAGCGATGTATACACCTTGTGGAAAATCGAGTTCTACTCTACTTTCGCCCTGTTGGATAGGAATTTCTTTCACAGTAGCACCTAGCATATTAACTATATTCAGCGACACTTGTTTAGAAGAAACATTGTTAATATGCAGTAATCCATTTACACTATACATACGCAGCTGAGGTTCCTCCATATCAGACACAGAAGCTGTAGGCCCCCAAATCCAGTCAATCCAGCTTGGTCTATCAATAAAGGGATTTCTATTCCCTTGAACATCATGAACAGCATTGTTTCTATCAATCTCTTTCTGACTTACAGGATCTAAAGCATCCCAACTAATCAACATTGTTTTAGCCCAGTCAGAAAGGTTATCACCGGTTAGCATATCGCTTGTCCAATTGGAACTAACATTTTTATAACGCGTAACCATATAGAAATATGTTCGTGCAAAATCACCTTTGTATTCATCTATTGGTTCGAAAACTATACCTGAATAACCCGGAAAAACATTTGCTCCAAGCTTACTTCCATTGCTAGAAGTATACGTTGGGCTATTAACTTCCCCGTAAGGATAATTAGCCCTCTTCCCATTTACCCAGCCATCTGTTGGGTATAGATGAAATAAATCAGAGTACATCGGCAAAGCATCGTTAAACCAACTTTTAGGAAAGGAATGCTCTCTGTTAAAGCAATCTCCTTCAGCAGTGTAATTACCGCATTGATCTGAACCAAAACTATAAGTGTAAGTTGTAGAACCCGATGGGTTATCTGTGTACATGTCCCAAACTATTCCTCCATTATTATCTGTTGTTTGGAAATAGCCCCAGAGTGTTGAATAATCTTTAATAGAATGTCCATTAATAATATTGTATAAAGCTGTACGAAGTGGCTCTCCACTTAAGTTTTCAGCCGTATTATAATATCCGGTAGGAATTTGAGCAAAGCCCACCTTACTAAAAGAAAAAATTGCAATAAAAAGAAAAAATTGATACATACTAAGGTTGACTAGGTTTTACGTAAATCTACGAATAAAAGAATTATGCTAGACTAGATTAATGACTACATTTGAACAATAAATTTAAATTAAAATGAACTTTTCTGAGCTGAAACAATTTTTAGATGAAAAGGTGGAGCTGTACAATACCCCGACATTTATTGAAAGTGATCCCATTTCCATTCCACATCAATTTGATTTAAAAGAAGATATTGAAATCATGGGATTTCTCGTTTCAACTATTGCTTGGGGAAATCGAAAAATGATAATTAAATCTGGAAATTCTCTGGCCACTATTTTGGGAAACTCTCCTTATGATTTTATTATGAATTACGGAGAAACCGATGGCGCTTTTCTAAGAAATTTCAAGCACAGAACATTCAATTCTTTTGATCTAGACTTTTTTCTCACAGCATTAAAAACAATTTACACCAAACATAAAGGTTTAGAAAACGTGTTCTCCTCGCCTATTATTTCAGGGTCAACTAACATGCAAGATTCGATTGAGAACTTTAGAAAGATATTTTTTGAAACGGTAGAAGATTCTAAATTCAGAACATTCAAGCATGTTGCAAGTCCAGCAAAGGGTTCTGCTTCAAAGCGAATCAACATGTATTTAAGGTGGATGGTTCGTCAAGATAAAAAAGGAGTTGATTTTGGGATTTGGAAAAGCATAAGTCCTTCCTTATTGTCTTGTCCCTTAGATGTTCATTCTGGAAATGTTGGTCGTGCATTGGGTTTATTACCTCGTAAACAAAACGATTGGAAAGCTGTAATGGAACTAGATGGTAACCTACGAAAAATGGACGCTTCAGATCCTGTTAAATACGATTTTGCATTATTTGGATTGGGCGTTTTTGAAAAGTTTGCATAGTAATCCCTTAATACGCTCTTTGCGGGGATATTTTTAGAAGAACATTCACAATGTCGGTTCAAATAATGGATTTTATGGTTCTAGCATGAGCAAAATAATTTATTAATGAATTCAGGTAAATTTCAATCCAATAATAAAAATGCATAATTCAATTATATAATTCGAAAGTAAAACACTACTTTTGTTTTTTAATGAAACTTCTCTATCCAGAATTTCTTTGGGCGCTCATCGCCTTATCTATTCCAATAATCATCCATTTATTTAATTTTCGAAAGTTTACTAAAGTTTACTTTTCCAATATTGAATTACTTAAGGAAGTTAAACTGGAAACCAAGAGTAAGTCTCGACTTAAACATCTTCTTATTCTTCTTATTCGCCTACTACTTGTTACCTTACTCGTATTTGCTTTCGCACAACCTTATATTCCTATAGAAAACGAAAAACAACATGGAGATGCTACTGTTGCTGTATACATTGACAACTCTCACAGTATGGATACAAAAGGTGAGAATGGCTATTTACTCGACTTAGCCAAAGAACAAGCTATCCTAATTGCAGAAGGTTATAAAGCCACAGATCGCTTTCAAATAATAACAAACGATTTAGAAGCGAGACATCAAAGATTGGTTAGCAAAGATGAGTTTATAGCTTTAGTAGAAGAAATCGAACCAAGTTATGTTGCTAGAGGATTGGACGAAATTTATTTACGGCAATCGGATGCATTGCTTGAAAGAGAAGGAAACAAAACGCTTTATTGGTTATCTGATTTTCAAAAAAACACGATCCAATTAGATGAAGTCAAAAACGATTCTTCCTTAGAAGTCTTTTTATTGCCTTACCAGCAAAAAGGAAAAGGGAACGTTTTTATTGATAGCATTTGGTTTGACACTCCAATCCGAAAAACAGCTAGTGAAGAAATTATTTTTGCTAGAGTTGTAAATAAGACAAATTCTCCTATAGAATTTAAAATCGAATTATCCATTAATGGAACCATACAAGGCTTTGGAAACTTTACGATTGCAGAAAACTCTTCAACCAACTGTATCGTGCCATTTACAGTTGCTCAAAACGGAATGCAGCATTGTAAACTCTACTTAACCGAATACCCTGAACCAGATATGCTTTTTGACGATGAATACTTCTTTTCTTATAATATAGAGAACAAAGTCAGTGTTCTTCAACTAGTCGAAAAGGAAAACTCGAATGATACTCTCGGGTACCTAGGTAATCTTTTTAATAAGAACGACCTCTTTCGGTTTACTTTAAAGAGCTTAAGTAATCTTGATTTTTCTACACTTAATCAGTATGATTTCATCATTACAAAAGGACTTACAGATATCTCTACAGGACTTTCGTCTGAATTAATTAACTACACCAACCAAGGAGGTAGCCTACTGGTGTTTCCATCTTCTACTATTGATTTAGATACCTACAAAAATTTCTTACAAACCCTTGCAGGGGGGAACCTCTTAGCATTAGATACTGGAAGTACGATAGTTTCTTACCTTAATGTAGAACATCCTATTTACAAAGACGTTTTTGAAAAAATTCCTGATAATGTTGATTTACCGAAAGTCACTCAGCATTATGTGGTATCGTTTGTTAACTCCTCTGGAACAGAATATTTAATGAAACTTCAAAATGGCAATTCGTTTTTAAGTTCAACCAAAGTAAATAAAGGGAACTTTTACTTCTGCTCTACTCCATTAACCAACGAAGCATCTAACTTTCCTAAGCATGCATTATTTGTAGCATCTTTGCTAAGGATTGGAGAATTTAGTCAACCAAATTCTACGTTATCTTACACCATTGGAAAAGACAACTCTATTGCCTTCCAGGAAATAGCGTCTGATGTGGAAAAACTGACTATAAAATCAACTATCGAAGAGATGGAATTTATTCCTGAAATTAGAAAGGTTAAAAATGAAACAAACTTATTACTCTACGATCAAATAAATGCTTCAGGACATTATAATATTACTTATGATTCTAACCCTATCGGAGGATTTAGTTTTAACTACAACAGGACTGAATCGGATTTTAGTTTTTATACCACTGAAGAATTATCTGAATTTCTCGCTAAATCTCCAATCGGAAATCAAGCTAAAATAATAGAGGGAGCAGATGGGGCTTCATCTATTAATGTAAATGAACTCGTACAAGGAAAACAATATTGGTGGCAATGTATACTGCTAGTACTAATACTACTAGGATTAGAAATAGTTATCGCTAGATTATGGAAATGATATTTAAAATTAAAGGGCAATGAAAATTTTAATTAAAGCAGCAAAAGTTATCGATCCAAATTCTTCATTTAATGGGAAAACCGTTGATGTTTACATTGAAGAAGGAATCATCAAAAATATCGGAAAAAACTTATCTGAAACTGCAGACAAGGTTATTGAACAGGAAAACTTACATATCTCTCCTGGCTTAATGGATATGCACGCAGAATTTTGCGAACCAGGATTAGAATACAAAGAGGATTTAATCTCAGGAGCAAATGCTGCGGCAAAAGGAGGATTTACTTCGGTGGCAATTATGCCAAACACAACCCCTACTCGTTCTTCAAAAACAGACATTGAATTTGTCAAGTCAAAAACACAAAACCACATTGTAGATGTGTTATCAATAGGAGCTTTAAGTCACAACTTAGAAGGAAAGGAATTGGCCGAAATGTATGACATGAAGCAGGCAGGAGCCGTTGCCTTCTCAGATAATAAGAAAGCAATTAAGAGCTCAGGATTGATGTCTAGAGCTCTGCTCTACTCAAAAAACTTTGACGGACTGGTAATTAGTTTTGCTAACGACGAAAGTCTTTCGAACGAAGGACAAATGCACGAAGGTGAAGTAAGCACATCGTTAGGACTTGAAAGCATTCCTACCCTATCAGAAGAACTACAAATTTCAAGAGATTTGTTTCTGACTTCATACAACGAATCTAAAATTCACTTTTCTACTATTTCTACTGTCAATTCTGTAACAATGATTAGAGAGGCAAAAAATGAAGGAATAAATGTTACTTCTGAAATTGCGGCACATCAAATTGCTTTAACAGACAAAGCCCTTACAGCTTTTGATTCAAATTACAAGACATTACCCCCGCTAAGAGAAGACATAGACACAGAAGCGCTTATTGAAGGGTTAATAGACGGAACCATAGATATCATTGTATCCGATCATACACCGCAAGACATTGAATGCAAACAGAAAGAATTTGACTTAGCAGAATTTGGAATCATTGGGTTACAAACCGCATTTCCGATTGCTTGCACACACTTAGAAAAACATATTGGATTGGAAGGAATTATACAAAAAATGGCCATTAATCCAAGAACTGTTTTACAATTAGATGTTCCAGTTATAGACACAGAATTTTCGGCAAACATTACACTTTTCAATCCAACAAAGAAATGGACTTTGACAAAGGAAATGATTGTTTCTAAGAGCGCCAACACGCCTTTTATAGGAACTGAATTTACCGGTAAAGTTTTGGGAATCATTAATAATGGTGCGATAGATTTTGATTAACAATAAAGAAATGCATCATTTTCATTTTTATTAATAAGTTTTTTTTATTTTTGCACACCCAAACAAAGGATTACCTTTTAAATTGGGCCAGTAGCTCAGCTGGATAGAGCACCTCCCTTCTAAGGAGGCGGTCAAAGGTTCGAATCCTTTCTGGCTCACGAAAAAAGACCAAACACGAAAGTGTTCGGTCTTTTTTGTTTTACAACGATTCCAAACGCAGTATGAGGGAGATGAAAAATAAAAAGACCAAGATTCTGATTTATCAGAATTGGTCTTTATGCTCGTGTTAGATTCAAACATCCTTAAGGATCATGAAGTAATCCTTTCTGGCTCACTAAGAAATCAAAGCTCGATACTAAAGTATCGGGCTTTTTTCATTTATAAACTGAATTGAATTTATTCAAATGAAGGATATACATGAAAACAACAATCCTGATGGAATCAGGATGAGCTTTGCTTACGGAATTTGGAGTTCAAAGGATCAATGAGCGCAGCGAAATAATCCTTTCTAATGCACTTTTTGTTATTACCGAATCAGCTCAAATGGCCCTTGAAAATTATATTCTACACCATCGTCTCCAAGTGCGTGAATAAGATAATAATAAGTGCCTTCAGGGCACTCTATACCAGCGACTGTTCTACCATCCCATCCTCCTTCAATAGTGTTAATAATAAAAATAACTTGCCCCCATCTATTGAAAATAGTCCCTTCCAGTTCATGTATATTATTGGTATTTAATTTAAAGAAATCGTTTTCATAATCAGCATTAGGTGTAAAGATATTAGGTACAATAATGTATGAAGAGTCTACAGGAACAGGTGGATTCTCTATTGTAATAATCAAAGAATAAGTATCGGTACAGCCATTGGTGTCTGACACTGTTAATGATGAAGTAAAGCTTCCCGAATTATAATAAGTATTCATAGTGTCTTGTTCGAAGTAAGTAATACCATTTCCAAAATTCCAGGAATAACTAATCCCCGTCCCTGTTGAATTGTCAGTAAAGTCAACCAATAATGGGCTAGTTCCTGTGGTGGGAGTTGCTGTGAAATCTGCCACTGGTGCTGGATCAATATTGACAACAATACTATCATAGGTTCCAATGCAGTTTCCATTAACTTCTACAATGTAATAAACGGTGCTCCCTACCGTTGCAAATGGTGATAAAGAAGAACCAGTCCCAATCAAATTCATTAAATCAGCGTCACTATACCATGCTAACGTACCTACACCTTGAGCAGTGGCAGTGATATCTATTATTGATTGACTTTCGCAATAAGATGTATCATTACCCGCTAATGGTGACAAGGGTAAAGCTACCACCTCCACCGTAACAGAAGTTGTATCTCCTTCACAGCCATTCAAGGTTTCTGTTATCCAATAAGTGTAAGTTCCGGGAGCTGTTGGTGGTGTAAATGTTGGTGTGTTTGCCGCTACTTGATTCGTTAACAAATTATCAGCGTACCAATTAATTTCTCCACCAACTGCTGGCAATACAGATAAATCTACCATAAACTCCCCTTCACAATAGGTTGAATCTCCAAGAGCATTTGGAGCCAAAGGTATAATTGAAGCCAACGTGATCGTTACAGGCGATGAACCAACACATCCATTTAAATCAACCGCAAAGTTATCGTAGACTCCAGCAGACAAACCAATAATTATAAAGTCTCCATTTATATCGGTTGTAATAGAATTTGGACCAACAGGGGAACCATTTAAATTATACGTTAAATTATATGTTGTATTTGCCGTTAAGCCTGAAATTGTAATGGTTCCATCTACCGTTCCACACCCGGAAGGATCTATAGGGTTAACAACATTGAACACCGGAACACTTGGATCGGATAAAACATAAGGTCCTAAATCTGTGTAAGAGCACCCATTTATTGTCAAGGTAAAATCACTATAAGTACCCTGTGTTAAGTTTGATATTAGAATGTCCCCATTAATATCAGAAGTCAAACTTACTAAGGGCTGAGCATTTCCATCTATGCTGTACTGAACATCATAGGTTGTATTTGAATTCAATCCCTCTATTGTAATAAAACCATTTGTACCTCCACATATTGTTGGATCGCTTGTAGCTATGGTAAAAGATGGTAAGGAATTAATTATAACATTTACAGATGCTGAAGGTCCAACACAACCATTTAGAGAATCTACGATATAATACGTATAAGAACCAATCGTTGTTGGAGGTGAATATACTGGTCCTGTATTGGTGTTATTTGTTAATCCAACATCATCAAACCAATAAAAAGCTCCACTGTTTACCCCACCCGAACTTGCTTGAAGATCTGCAATTGGATCACCTTCACAATATGTAGCTCCTCCTAATAAAATAGGCGCCAAAGGAGTAGGATTAATATCGATTGTCAACTGACTTGAAGGACTTTCACATCCCGAAACAGTTTCAGTTATGTAATAAGTGTAATTCCCTACTGCTGTAGCTGGAGAATATGAGTTACCGGTTCCAATAAGATTTGTTAGCGCAACATCATCATACCAAGATATTGAACCTCCACTGCCCGGAGTAGCCGTCAGGTCTGAAACAACATCTCCATCACAGTACGCCGCATCCGTTCCTGCCGATGGAGCAGAAGGTATTCCTGGCCCAGTAATAACTAAAAGGCTCCCAACTGTTTGGCAGTTGGCATCAGCAACAACAACTTGATAAGAGTTCACATCCAAACCTGTAAAAGCACCCGTTGTATTTGTGAATGTTGTTCCACCATCAATTGAATAGCTATATGGAGGTAAGCCACCAGAAGCAACAATCGTTATTGAACCATCTGTTATATTACACCCAGTAACATCAACAGCTACCTCTGAGTCAATAGTCGGCACATCATTGATTGTAATATTTACCAGAGATAATGGTCCTGTACAACCATTCATTTCTTCCGAAACATAATAAGTAAATACTCCTACAGAGTTTATTGGAGAAAACGCTGTTCCTGTTCCTTCAATAGTAATTCCCATATCACTGTACCAGGTTAAAACGCCACCTCCACCGGTAGCAAACAAATCGATAATCGGATCTCCAATACAATAGGTAGCATCAACTCCTGCAGTTGGCGCCAAAGGCAATGGGTTTGATAAAATGGTAGCACTTCCACTACTTGTTCCGGTACAATTCACATCTGATACATTTGTAACCGTATAAGTCCCATCCATACCATTAGAAATTACATATGGATTTAAATTGGTTGATATTGTAGTTGGAGTAGATCCGTCAAAATATGTAATACTCCATGGACCAGTACCCGTTAGAGCAATACTTATATCCGGGATAGGTAATCCCGAACATATTACTCCGCCACCCGAAATAATAGCAGTAGGCAGCGGGTTTGTTAAAATTGTAGCAGATCCAGATATTGTAGAAGGGCACCCTGAAGCATCAGTTAATGATGTTATGCTATAAACACCGTCTCCACCACCACTTATTACATAAGGAGAGGTAGCCGTATTAATTGTTACTGGTGTAACTCCATCAGTATATATTAAATCCCAAGGTGATGTTCCTGCCAGTGTTATTGTAACATCTGGAATTGGATCTCCAAAACAAATAGTGCCACCTCCAGTAACAGCTCCAGTTAAATCAGGATTGGTGATTACATCTACAATTCCCGAAAATGTACCCACACAACCAGTTACATCAGACACAGAAGTTACTTCATAGGTGCCATCTACCGAATTCACTAAAGTATATGGAGATGTTCCTGGAGAAACAGTAACTGGAGTTACACCATCCGTGTATGTTATTGACCAAGGGGAAGAGCCTGTTAAAGTAATAACCACATCAGGAATTGGTTCACCAAAACATATTGTTCCTCCACCTGTAACGGTTGCGGTAGGCACAGCATTAATGTCAACTGTTATTTGAGAAGAAGAACCTTCACAGCCAGAGGCTACTTCAGTAACATAATAAGTATAGTTTCCTGCAGTGGTATTTGGTGAGAATGTTACACCAGTTCCGACAATATTGGTTAAACCAGCATCATCGTACCAAGTTAAAGTTCCGCCCATTGAAGCTGCAGCAGTTAAATCTGATATCGCATCACCCTCGCAATATATTGCACTCACCCCTGCTGGAGGAGCTGGAGGAGTAGACGGCGCTGAAACAACTAAAATACTTCCTATTGTTTGGCAATTACCGTCATCAATTACCACTTGATAAGAGTTTACAGCTAACCCCGTAAACACACCATTTGTATTTGGAAATGTTGCGCCGCCATCAATTGAATAAGAATAAATTCCCGAACCTCCGGATGCTGTAATCGTAATTGTTCCGTCAGCTCCTCCACAAATTGTAGCATCTGCAGCAATTTCGGAATCAATAATCGGCAACGAGTTAACCGTTACTACAACAGTCCCAGCTGGCCCCTCACATCCTCCAGGAGTAGTTTCTGTAACATAATAAATCGTTACACCAATTGTATTTGTCGGAGTAGTTGCACCCCCAGTTCCAATTATTGTTGTTAAACTAGCATCACTATACCAAGTTAATGTTCCACCTGAACCTGAAGCAGTAAGATCTGCTAATGCATCACCATCACAATAAGAAACATCTGCGCTTGTTGTTGGTGTCAAAGGTAATGGAGTTGTAATTACATCTGCAGAGCCACTAAAAGCACCCGAGCAATTTGCATCAGAAACAGCACTAAGAACATAAGTACCATCCGACGCTCCACTAATTGTATAAGGAGAAGTCATAATCCCAGGTACAGTTACCGGCGTTACGCCATCAGTATAAGTAATAGACCATGGTGCAGTACCCGTTAGTGTTACAGTCATATCTGGTATTGGATCTCCAGAACAAATTGTTCCGCCTCCAGTTATAATTGCCGTTGGCAATGGATTTGTAATTATATCTGCAGAACCACTAAAAGTACCTGTGCAACTTGCATCAGAAACAGCACTAAGAACATAAGTACCATCCGCTGCTCCACTAATCGTATAAGGAGAAGTCATAATCCCAGGTACAGTTACCGGCGTTACGCCATCAGTATAAGTAATAGACCATGGTGCAGT
>ENA-OSET01003204-OSET01003204.1-sediment-metagenome-genome-assembly--contig:-NODE-3204-length-15216-cov-5.352401_pt1 | contig 15216 bp, 8 predicted proteins | sample MGYA00237882_ERZ534229 | MGnify/ENA primary metagenome ERZ534229 (study PRJEB26408, sample SAMN06266212) | sediment metagenome | isolation source: Hudson Canyon methane seep mesocosm | place: USA:Hudson... | reverse complement strand
GCATCATTCAATGTTGGATCTAATCCATACTGAGCTTCCCAGCCATCAGGAATACCATCACCATCACTATCTGAATGATTTGGATTCGTGCCTAAATCAGCTTCTTGTTGATTGCTTAAACCATCGCCATCACTATCACCCTCTGTAACAACAGACTCTTCAGGCGTAGAATCGACAAAAGATTTAACCGTCGCACAGCTAGCTGTACTGCCACCATTTACACCGCTACAACTCCATAACCATGGATTAGCACCCACTAATGTGCTACTCGTACCACTAGCACACAAATTAGTCGTTGGTTGAGTTGTTAATGTTGCACCATTATTACTTCCACAAGCACCATTTACACTATCATCAACGATAACTTCAGGTTCAACCGTAGCACAAGTAGCTGTGCTGCCACCATTTATACCGCTACAACTCCATAACCATGGATTAGCACCTACTAATGCACTACTCGTACCGCTAGTACATAAATTAGTCGTGGGTTGGGTTGTTAGCGTTGCACCATTATTACTCCCACAAACACCATTTACACTATCATCAACGATGACTTCAGGTTTAACCGTAGAACACGTTGCGGCACTACCGCCATTTGAACCACTACAACTCCATAACCAAGGATTAGCACCCACTAATGCCGTACTGGTACCGCGAGTACATAAATTAGTCGTGGGTTGGGTTGTCAATGTTGCACCATTATTACTACCACAAGAGCCGTTAATTACAGTCGTGGTTGTCTCATTATCTCCAAAATTTAAATAACTTCGTGTCAATATTCCACCAGCAGTATTAGCTCCCCAACAGGAAACTCCGTTATCATCTAAGGCACAAATATGATCTTTCCCTGCATTAATTTTACGAGGATTAACTAAATTTAAAATAGTATTCTGTCCGCCAATATTTTTACCCCAGCAAATAACCCCGTAATCATCTAACGCACAACTATAAGCATTGCCGACGCCAATTTGAGTTGGATTTAATAAAGTCGGTGCTGTTGTTTGACCGTTACTGTTACTCCCCCAACAAACCGCACCACTATCATCTAAGGCACAGGTATGGTTAGTACCTGCAGTCACCTGTGTTGGATTGGATAATGTAGGCACTGTACTCTCACCATACCCATCATGTCCCCAACATTGAACGCCATTATCATCTAAGGCACAGGTATGTCTATCACCTGCAGTCACCTGTGTTGGATTAGATAACGTAGGCACTGTACTTTGACCGTACCCATTATATCCCCAGCATTTAACGCCATTATCATCTAACGCACAGGTATGGTTATCACCTGTAATGACCTGTGTTGGGTTAGATAACGTGGGCACTTCCGTCTGTCCAAAATTATTTTTACCCCAGCAACTCACCCCCACGTCATCTAATACACAAGTAAAGCCATTACCACTCGCCGTTACATCGTATGCCATGGCTTTAAATGACAGTAAAAAGAGCATCATTACGCTCAATCCCCACTTCACTAAACTATCTCGTTTCATAATATAAATTCCATATATTTATTAATATCATTAATTTTATCATACTCTTATAGCTACTATCTAAACCAAATCAACTACCACTCCGAATCAAGCTGGATGCTTAAATCAAACTCTGGGTAAAAAGTTAGGAAGGTACCAAAACTGTCATAATGATTTTAAAACCTATGCGAAAAACATTTGTTTTTCGCATAGGGTGAATAGCAGACCAATATAGCTATAAAATCGTTCAAATAACGTACTAAAGGCTATCTAATAATAAATTAACAACTAATTTCCTAATATATCTGCATAAATAATACTACCATCTATAGTGGCGTAATAACTGCCTTTTTCCCCAATGGATGGATCAGGTAAAAATGATGGAGTTAATTTAAAAGTTGCTTCTCTAGCAGATACGGTTGAACTCAAACTCATCCCTTTTATAACAATAATATATTCATTAATGGTTGTATAAATATTTCCAATATAAGAAGAAGTGGAAGCGCTACTCATGCGACTTAAGTTAATACTAAAACTTTCTATATTAATATCATCTGACGCATCCTCTATCGAATTATCATCAATATTAATAAACCTAGTCTCACCAGCATCAAGTGAGTTACTATCTCCTAAATTATTAGTATTAGCAATTAAAGCAGATGAATATTTAGTACACACAGTACTCTCTTCACCAAAGGTTTTACAAGCACTCTTATTCTTAAAGAATACCCTTGCATAGCTAATCTCATTTGAATTTAAATCAGAAATCTTATCTTCAATAATAAGCTTATACTGATTTATTTTACTTCCATCATCAATTGTAAAGTTACCGCCACCTTCAAACCCTTGAGTCTCTGCTACAATCTGACTACCTGTATAAGTATGGCTATTAATTAACTGCTTTGAAGCATTAAACAAGTCAACATCAATTATTGCATCTACAGGATCACTATAAGAGGCTAACTCAACACGAACACCTAAATCATTATTACTATCAAATTTAATATCAGCTCCAATTACTAAAGGAGCAAGTGTAAGACTTACTTTATCTCTCTCAGGTAACTCTAACTCTGTAGTAGTATTAATTCCACAATCACTTGGGTTATCAATACAAATCTGTTTCCCTTGTTCAATAGTATTATCTATGTCTATTTGACTAGAAAAATCACATTCCTCATGTAATGAAGTCGTTGGAGTAACTCCAGATTTTACTAATAAAAAGTCTCCACCATCTCCTCCAACACTATACCATGTACCAACCACCTCATCATTAGAAATGAATACTCCTGTCTGAGTAGCATTATAATTACTACCATCTGGACGATGACCACTTTGAAGTAAATCCAATACTAATCCTTCAGTGGATGATGAAGAATATAATTTACCTGTAAAAATAGAATCATTACTGGGAAGATTATTATAATTTCCATTTATAGTACTATCAGAAACTGTCAGGTTTAATGTATAACTACTATGCACATCATCCATACAGCCATTAACCCCTATATCTCTATAAATTTTCCAATCTCCACCTGAAAAACTAAATTCAGCTCGTACGTTATTTATATTTATTAAGATTAATGAGTAAGCTAATACTCTTAACATTTTATTCATATCCTTGATCCCCCTTTTAATTAATATTACAAAATCTTATTTCAAAATTACTAATATAGGTATTATTTCGCTATTATTATAATAGCTACACCACACATATATAATGCTACCTTACCTTGATAAAGTTGAAATCGATACATTACTGATACTATAACTTAAATTAACTTCTAATACTTTTAGAAGCCCTTAATACTTCCAAGACCTAGTAATTGAAAGTACACACATACTTATACACGGGAGTGTAACAGAATTACAATGGATTTCTAACGCACTTTGTTTGTTTATCTCATAAAAAATATTTGAACCTGCTCTTCCAGAACCAGCAATTCCCGCAATTATCTTTACAAGTAATTGATAATATTAACGGCTCTTAAACAGCCTTTATCGTCCACTTAAACGTAATTATCATTCATCAAGTGAATCCTTACTAAGTGAATCCTTACTTATTTTTAGGCTCGCTATTTATTCTGCCGCTAACGATTATTTTTCTTATATAAAACTGTTCATAGCGGCAGAATATTCAATTTTTGCTTTCAAACGATTTTCGACATATGTCACTACTTGTTTATTTTCTACAATTTTATAACCTCGTACTGCATTTTCCCTTCCCACCTGTTCTAAGCTATAACCCATTTTAATAAGTAAATTTTTTAGCTTAATGATCGGTCGCCTTACATCTCTAAAATTACCTAGCCTGTTAATGTTGAGTTCAGCATGGTTAGCACGGAGGTAATCCATTTCATCGTTAATATCAAAGTGATTAAATGACCTATCTTCAAATTTTTCAATAATGCCCTTCATAAACAAAGCACGACTAGAAATGCCGTTTGTTTCGCCTTGTGTTCGCTTGTATTCATCGTATTCAATAGCTTGTGTCGTAACCATACTGGCATGAATTAACTCATAGTTTTGTATAGCTTGTAGACCTTGTTGCTTGTAGAACTTAATATCATCTTTAGTGATGCTATGATCAGTGTTACCTGACATTTCTTCCACTAAAAATTTATCTAAACTATCACGTTCTGACTGGTTGTCAGGGATATTACGTTTTAGTTTCAATCCTTCTTCTCGAGTAACAGGTTGAGCATTGTAAATACGCTCTACCTCTTTGTCTAGGGTCAATGTGGCTAACCCTTTAATCTTATGGATATGTTGATTATCCATAATTGAATAACCTTTAATTTGTGCAAGAATTAGAAATTCTTGACGAAAATTATTCAATGATTTATTGGTATTAGAGGTTATTTCAGCTCGTTGAAATGCCATAGGATGTATATCAAGAATATGCCCATCAACAATACGAGAATTTTTTAAATCTTCACCATCAATTAATTTATTAACATCGGTTTCTCTGGTTTTCTTATGCCCTTTTTTGAAGGCAACTCTAATATCTTTAACCGTTCTAATACGTCCAATAGATTGGAGCATTTCATTAGCAGGAATGACGTTAGAGAATAATCCATACACAACATCAAAATGATTATGAGTGATGCTAATACCTGAACTAATCACAGGGGTGCTAATAATTAAACGGTATTTTTTAGATTCTTCTTGAGGGTTTTCTAAGAATTTTTTTTGTCGAGGATCACCCTTATTGTCTCCTGTAATAATCAGTGTTTCATTGGGTTCAATACTTAATAACTCACCCATTTCTTTTGCTAATTCTTCTAAGCCAATAAAGGTTTTATTGACTTGGATTTTAGAATCACTGGTAATCCAAATATTGTGATTATTGCGTAGCTGATCATTAGCATCATCTATGATGGACTCATTATCTTGAAACACGGTGATATTTTTATTATGTTCCATGTTATCGGCTTGAATCACTTCAATGCTTTTATTGGTATTTTCTTTTAACCATTTTAGACTGAAATCATTAAAATCAGCATCCGCTAAAATGACTGTATCAGCGTTGTTAATGGCTTCAATCAACACTTCTTGTACTTTAATACGATTTTCAACTGACCCAATGCTAATAAACTCTAACATTTGTCTAAACTCATCTAATAAAAGTAGCTTAGTCTTAACAATATTGTGTGACGGAATAGAATTAACACAAACAGAAAGTTGTTCACTGTATTGACCAAAATTAACGTTAATGTCTTTGTAATAATCAAGCCCTAACCGCTTTGCTCCCCCACTGGCTAAAGATACCCTAGGACACACATAAACTATCTGAGAATCGCCTTTATCACTGTTATTTTTTATGTATTCACTCACAATATACATGACTTCAGTTTTACCTGATCCCATGCCTCTTACATCAACATAAATTTTGTTTTCATTAATAATATGAGCGGCAATTTCTTGATTGGTTTTATCTGACATATCGATATAACCAATGCCTTCAATTTTTGTGACAGCATGACGTTTATAAATATCAGCTAAGACATAATTTTTAAACATTCGCTTAATGGTTTGACGAATATGTTGTTTAGAGACAGTACGAGACTCTGTATAGATTATAAGCTGTGTAGACATTTGTTTAAATTGCTTAACAGTCGCTATGTTTTGAGCAATATAGTAACAAGCCTTATTTAAGGCTTTAGAGAATTGTTGCTGAGGAGCCAATTTGACTGAATAGCAATAATATTCAAAATGAGTAAGATTTTTAAAAATTTTGTTAGATGCTAATTGTTTTTTGAGTTCATCTGCCCCTTGTTCAACAAGCACATCATTAAAATCACATTTTTTATTGTTGAGTTCAGGGTAAACAACACTTGCTCCGTAAGTATGGGCAAGTTTTAGAGCAGAAAATAATCCCACATTGCCTTCATTAGTCTTACTGTCTTTAATGTCATTATCCGCTAGGATTCGAATATTAATGCTTTTAAACACTTCACAGACATGTTTTAGATTATGGTTATCTAAGGCAATCGCTGATATTTTGCCTGTTTGAATATAGCAGCTTAAAACAGTTGCTAATCCTTCTCCTATATCTACTTGATTGCTATTTTCTGAAATATCACCAATTAACGCATAGCTACCATTCTTGCTATTAGGTAAAAAGATGTAGTCTTTGTCTCTGAACACCTCATTTCTTGTATCATAAAAAGGCTTATCATAAATTTTTTGATACCCAACCACTTTATTTTTATTATTCTGTAAGGCATAAGCTATGTATTGACCTCTATCATCATAGCCACGCTTGATAGTGAAGCTATCAGGTATATCCTTAAAGCTGATGTGTTTACGTTCTAGGTAGGGGCTTTCTGTGGCAATTTCTAATGTTTGAAAATAACGATGAAATTGATTGAAGCGATTAATTTTATATTTATCTTCATTTGCTTTTTGAAAAACATCTTGATCTGCTTGAGCTTCAGCGTTGTTAGTGACTAACTCAGTTAAAGGTTGTTTATCTTTACGCTTGGTAGGGAAGAACTCAGTTTGTTTAGGTAAATAATGAAAGCCATTAAAGGTGTTATTGATGCCACCATGCTTAAAGGTACTGAAATGAACAACAGGGTATTCTTGTCCATTATGAGTGGTTTTGATATTAACCCATATCGTTACTTTGCCTTTATACTTAGGCTCTAAATGAATATTATTTTTAATGGTGGTGCTGTAATGATTAACATAAGGAAGTGCCTTATCCCAATCAATACCACATTCAGCAGCAAGGTAAGATAGTTCAGCATGCTCATTATATAAAATATCCATTGCACTAAGACGGCAATCAGTGCCTTGAGTAGTCTTAATGTGTCTATTTTTCAATAAAAAATCAAATAGTGAATTTGACGATGATTTTTCAGGTAAGTTATTGTTATTAAATTTATTTTTTTGATTGTAGTGAGTCGTATTCATATCGTTAGTGTCGATTTGAATAGAAATAATCAATATTCTTAGGGAAGAATTTCAGCTTTTAACGATTAATTTTGTTAAAATTTTTACCGAAACAAACTAATTTATTGAAAATTTCTATAATCTAAATCTATTTATTTGTTGAGCGTTTTAAGAATTGTCTTCGAAAACTTTGTATCTTAAAATCGCTATGGAATTTTTAAAAAGAGCTACTATTTATAGTGGCTTTTTTTATGCCTACTGTTTAATTTTGCTAAACATCATGATGAATCTTATCAAAAATAACTTATTTTATTCAATTTATTATTTTAAAATAAATAGTTATATATAAATATTATACTTGTTTATCAAATAGTTATAGTGGTATTTCTACCTTTTAGATAGCTTGAAAATAATGTTAATTTTTTAGATGGGTAAAAATTTTATCGGCAAGCAGTGCCAGATAATTTACGCTACTTGAACTCCCTAATACCTACAGACATCATAAATGAACCATCCTTAAAGAGATGAGGAGATCGTTCAGGGTCGTAGCTATTCACACCATTCACTTGTTTAGTGCTTTTTTTAAAGAAGCTACCCACATTCGTTCCTGTTCTACGTTTAAATTCATTAATAAAATTATCCTTACTAGAGTAGGTTTCAACATTCTCTATAGTGACTTGATTTTCATCGAAGCTAATTTTTGCTAATGCTACCCAGTATGAATATTTATCATTGTGAGCAAGGTGAGTTGTAATCACTTGCCCTTGATTATCAGTAATCACACATTTTGCTTTATAAGAATAGAAGCTACCAATACCATTGCTGACTGCACTGTAAGCTGCTATTAGAGCATATTTAATTTTATCAGGGCGTATTAACTCTACAACCTCTTCCCCTGCTGCTTGGCTATCGCCCATTAATTTAATAAAGGGAGCAGAATCAAGACTACCTAGTTGTCGATAATACACTTTATCTTCTTTTCCTGAATCATCAACATAAAAGCAGTATAAATCAAGATCAGCGTTGGTTGTCCATTTCAATGAAGCTGTTACCTTTGCACCTTTAGTCAATGAGATGGTTGTTTTCTCACCTTTTTTCTCAAGATTAATAGGACTTGAGAGTTTAGGTATAACTGTTTTGCTTAGATTTGAAGTAACATCAGTGTTTAATACAGTATTCTCAGCAGTAGATGAGCTATCTTGATCATTTTCACCCTCTCCTATGTCAACACCATATAATTCTGCTAGAGGCTGTAAGCCACCGTTAAAACCTTGCCCTACTGCTCTAAATTTCCATTCATCGTTTCTACGGTAGAGTTCACCAATAATCAAAGCAGTTTCACTGTTTTGATGAGTGTCCATGCTGAAAGAAGCAATAGTGTTTTGGTTATTGAGAATATTTAAGGTAATTCCAGAGACTTGTTTAAATGACTGCTGTTTAGTCACCCCATCACTGATTGTTAGGGTGAAGACTATTTTAGTGATGGACTCAGGAACTTTAGAAAGGATGACTTCTGTTTCAGAAGATTGTGGATTGTAAGCAACACCAATATCAGACCTATTGGGATTGTTAAAAAATATGAAGTATTCATCATCAGCTACCTTGTTAGTAGCATTGAGTAAAAATACACTGGTATCTATGACTAGGTTGTTAGGTTTGTTACCATGTTCTAATACAATTTTTAATTGTTTTGATTGAATAACAGTATTTTGTCCAAGACTCAGTTGCATAAAATTAACTCATTTAAATTAAGTTTTAATTATAGCTTTGTTATTCATAAAGGTAAAGTATTTTAAATACAAAAAGTTAATATTTATCTAAAATCTCAATTTTATTGATCATTGATCATTGATCATTAATTATTGACCTAGCATCACTATTTTCATAATCACTAAGTTTCTTAATAATAAAATTTGATATTTTTTCCTCAATATCGCCTGTTGATTGAGTAAATTTATCTATTAATATTTTAATATTTGGTACTCCATTATCATCAACGAGGATGGGAGTCATTTTGTATTCCCTTTCAATAGTTTCACCATCATCTATACCAAAGTGTTTAAATCCATTTTGACTAGACCAAGTGAGAACCTTTTCATTTTTATGTTTTTCATAGCATAAATGAAAAATTTGAATAACATTTGGTTTAGATTCCCAGATGATGAGATCAAAGTAATTATTAGCAAACCAACGTTTGTTTGGTTCCCCAGTGTGTTGTCTAACTTTTCTATATTCTTTTAACATTATTGATTTCCTGTAATGTATAGTATTCAATTTCATTATTAGATTATTCATCCTCAATTTCTAAGAATATTTGAGGTGGATTCACTTGAATGAGTTGAAATTTATATATTTTATTTAAACTCTAGCGTTATGAACCCTTTTAGTCAGCTTTGAAGAGTTTGAATTAGAGAGTATTTGTTAAATAAATGTTAGTTGAGTAATATCAATTATTTACAAGTTAGACAACTATTCTTAATTATTCTCTTGAAGAGTCTTAATTTCAGAACAATGAGATAATTATTTGGAAAGTATAGCTATGTCATCAAAGCTATTTGATGATATAACATGAATAAACATGAGTAGAGGGTAGTATTATTAGAATAGTTGATGTAGCTACCATACGAGTTTGATAGAGCTATTAGAGCTGTAGAGGTTGTTATAGAAGCTATGTAGGAAGTATTGAGTTAGTTTATTATTAAAAAGTTATTAACAATTAAAGTGGGGGCTGTTGTTGTTTAATAGTTTCATACCTTTCATCAAAAGTTAGGTCTAAAAAAGTTAGGTCTAAATAGTAACCACGTTCTTCATCTTGTTTCTTTTTAAATTCCTTAATTAAAATACGATATTCTTCTTTAATTTCTAATCTAAAATCTTTTATAATACCACTGTGTGAATAAAATTGTTTTCCTTTTATTATATCCAGTAATTTTATTAATTTTCCACTATTAGAATACAATGAGTTAAATTTTACTTTTTTAATGCAATAAAAATATACATTAGGTAGCTCATTTAACGTAACTGTTCTAATATCAACAGACGCTTTGTTAGATCCATGATTAAGTGATTTATCATAACTTATAATATCAAACCATGCTTTTTCTAGCATAGTGTGAGTAATTGAACCGTGGGAAGCTATGCTAGGTTTCATAAACATAATAATGTGTAAGTGATTGCCTATTAATAGCTCTTCACCTTTTAGTGTGTTGAATAATACATGATGATAAACACTTGCCCCTAACATCATATTTTCAAATGTAATACAAATATTGTTGTTTTTATACATTTTTGTTTTTAACAATTTATAGTAACATTTTTTCAAATACTTCTTATCGTCAATGAAATTATCAATATAAACCTTAGGTATTTTAAGGGTTACTAATTTAACAATAGGCATTACTTCTAAATTATTTAATTTTTTTATTAATTGAAAAGATTGAGAGAATACTATTCTTGATTTTTGATAATCACACCTTGAACAATACCATTTCCCACAACTATTCATTTTAGACACTATTTTATTATCGATAACTCTAGTGGAATCAATACATAATTTTAATTTTTTTATGTCTGGTATATATAAATCACCTTGACTATAAAGTATTTTTCTTATTATTTTTGATTGATGCTTTAATTCTTCAAAAACTTCTTTAGCATTATAAGTCATTAGTTTTACCTATTATTTATTAGTTTGAATAATTTTCCCTTCAACTGGGAAGGCTTACTAATAAAAAATAAGCTTTTTTTTAACGTCAAATAGCTATTTTCAATAATTTTGATAGAAAAATTTTAAATATTAACCCTCCACCGTTATAGGGGGTTAAACCCCCTAGTGGCGGTCTAAAATTAGTCACTTTTTTTACTTTTTTTAAAAATATTTTTTAAACTCTTGTAGAGGGATTTAAAGGGTTCTTATTTTAATAGCAATATGATATGAATGAACATGACTCAATTACACGCAACCCCTTATGACACTAGTTCAAATGGTTTTTACTTTGATAGCTATGAGCAATATATAGAAAAATCTAACAGACTACATAATAGCTATGGTCAACCTGTTGAAGAATTTGAAATTCAATTTATTGATGGTAATTTGTACCAACTCTTTGATGCTTGCTGTATCAACCAATGTAATTTAAAGATTTGGTTTGAAAGAGTGGAATCCTTATCAACTGAACAACAAATTAAACTTTGCTATCGTTGTGAAGTATTAGGTGATACCTTGATACAAGGACTTGATAAACTGGATGACGAAGGAGAATTAAGCGATAGTAGCTTGATGGAGTACATCTATAATTATGTTGATGATATAGATTTATTTGATAATGCAAATATTGTTGTGCAACGTTACTTTGACTATGAGGCTTATGCACAAGATTTAGTAATCAATGGTGAGATTGATAAATTTAGCTATCAAAATACAAATTATGTCTGTTTTGGATTCTAATTAATACATAAAATTGAGAAATAAATGATTAAAAATAATATAAGTCAATGTTATTAAATATATTTTTTATAATATTAGCTATTTATTAATTTTTTTTTAACAACAATTAATATGGGTTGTAAATGCCCGTTTATAACCCTTTTAAAAATTCATTAGAGGTTCAATTTATGCAAGCCATTAGCTACACAAGAGTGTCTACAAGGGAACAAGGGAAATCTGGTTTGGGGTTACAAGCTCAGTTGAATGATATTGAGGTATTTTGTAAAAATGAAGAGATTACGCTTATAAAAGCATTCTCAGAGGTTGAAACAGGGAAAGGTGTGGATGCTTTGACTAAACGTCCTGTATTAGCTGAAGCACTAGCGTTAGCCAAAAAGGAAAATTGCTATTTGATTGTTAGCAAATTAGATAGGTTAGGACGAGATGTTGCTTTTATATCAGGATTAATGGCTAAAAAAGTAAATTTTATTGTGGCTCAGTTGGGAAAAGATGCTGACCCTTTTACTCTACATCTTTATGCTGCACTTTCAGAAAAAGAACGGGAATTGATTAGTCAGAGAACCTCAGCCGCTTTACAAGCGTTAAAAAGCAATGGGGTTAAGCTTGGTAACCCTACGAACTTAAATGAAGCTAGACGGCTTAGTAATATCACTAACAGTCGGTTAGCAAAGGAGTTTGCTAATAATGTACTGGGTGTTATTAATAGCTACAGGGATAAAGGATTATCTATGTCTGCTGTAGCAACTGAACTTAATAAAATTGGTGTAAACACTAGGCGAGGTGGCAAATGGTATGCCGCCACTGTTTCTAATGTGCTAAAAATAAGTAAGTCCAAATAGCTAGGATTGTTCATATTCTCGGTTCTCTGTGAGCTACGGCTGAAACACACATAATTCAGAAATTTTCATTAAAAGTGAGTTCATCATAATTTTATTAAAGCATTTTATGACTAAAAATTTAATTTAAATCGCAGTAAGAACATCATAAATTAATCAAATTAAAATAAAATTAATTTAAAATTAGCAGCTTGTATTAATCAAAAAATTAATATGTTTACTTTATTAAAGTCAATATATTAATAATATATTTTTATAGAAATAATGTAAAATATTTTAGTGGATGTTAGAGTTAATCATCCCTATAGAGTGTTTTCATCAGCAGCGAAGTAATGGATGAATTTTAGAGGGCATTAACCCTATGGAACTTGAATGACGTTTGGTTAATTGCACCCTACGTTCTGTTGAAGAATTTGAGGTGGTGGCTATAAATTTCAATCTAAAGTTTTGTGAGATAATTAAAAAATACCATGAGGAAAAAACCGAAAATATTCAAGACATTTTCCTTAGCAGCCTATCTAATGCAATTGGTCGTATTTTTTGAGCAATATCAATCTGCAACTTATTTGAAAGACAAGTGACCACCAATGTTTTTTGAGAAATTAACTAACATTAGTGCGTAAATAGGTAAAGTCACTCTATGGATGGGGTTTATCAAAGGTATTATGAGATAATTATTTTGTTTGAATTGACTTTTCTTATCTGTATGTTAGATCATGCAAGAAGATATGGCAGGAAATATCTTAACTCATTAAGTGGCATAATTTTGTGCCTATAAAAGTATTCACACATCAGTTCGGCAATCAGCTTGAGTACGCACAAGGGGTAGCAGTATGAGCAGTATAAGTAAAATAGACTATGCCATGTTAGCAGCGGCTAAGATAATCTACGATAGGGCAGACGATGCAGGCTTATGCACTAAAGCCTATGCGCATGAGTTTGACTCTGTAGGCAATGAGACACTAACAGCGCGATTAGCTAAAAAGGGGTATATTGAGGTTGAGAAAAACCCTGTGCGTAGTGGTGAGGCTTACAGGTGGCTACAAATGGGGCTTAGACCCTACCAAGTGTACATTAAGCAACAAGTAAGAGCAGCTAAAGACGACTTTCTGATTTTATCCATGCCTACAGGTACAGGCAAGACCAGAACGGCTATGGCATTGATACAAGAGTTTGATAAAACGCTATTCATCACACCACGTATTAATCTGAGCCATCAAACGAAAGCTGTATTTGAAAGTGAAATTGATTCGATTGGCATTATGCAGGGAAGTAATTCGGCTAACTTGGATGCAGATCACATTGTCTGCAACCTTCAAACCCTACAGAACAGAGTCAAAGACACGAGCAAGACAGACTTGACGTTTTATGACTGTGCTGTGTTCGATGAGATTCATTACTCCTACGAACAAATCATTAAATTAATTCCCTTGCTGAATGTGGGGCGGGTGATCGGTTTAACTGGGACACCATTCAATTCTAATGGTACGCCACTTCATAGCGCAAAAATTATAGAGCCGTTTAATATCCACTGGTTTATTAATGAAGGCTATTTAGCCCCCGTTAAATGTCTGCAATCAATTTTAGTGGATGATACTAAGCTTAAGACATCAAAGTCAGAAGCTGGGTTCACAAATCAAAGTATTGAAAGTGTGACCAGTGGTGAAATGTTTAATGCGGGTGTGATTAATGCGACAACTGAAAGCATCAAAGGGCAGTGCATCGTATTTGCCTCAAGTATCAATCATTGCGAATTACTGGCAACGGGCTATAAGGATGCAGGGTTTGAGTGCCTTGTATTACATTCGGACATTAAAACCCCACTTGAAGTGCTGAAGCAATTTAAAGAAAAGCAGGTGCAATTACTCATCACGGTCAATATGGTGAGTTTCGGCACAGACATCCCTGAAGTAGAAACAGCAGTTATCGCACGCCCCATAGGCTCAAAATCATTATATCGGCAGATAGTAGGGCGCATACTCAGAACATCCCCCGATAAAGACAGCGCGTTATTGTTGGATTGTGGTGGTAACGTAAAAAGGCTTGGACATCCATTAGCCACAGTCAGACCCCCAGAAAAAAAGCAAAGCAAAATCAAGCATCAATGTAGAGCGTGTGGCGTTGAGAAACCACCGTATTTATTTAGCTTTACGCAGCAGTTTAATATTGTGACACGGGTTTATAAATGCGTCGTGTGTGGCGATACCACCGAGGGCGTGAAGGAACTAGAAACAATCGAATGTGGCGAATGTAATCAATATCATTTAACGGATAAAGTGGTTATTAGGGATAACAAAGAGGTGTTAATTTGTGACTGCGGCATCACCACGATAATTAGGGAACTGGACGAACTCAAGTTAGTGTTCAATGATGAAAGCCTGTTAGATATGAAGCTAAGGCATTACATTAATTGCAATAAGCTTAGTGAAGCATCTAAAAATACGACAATAATATTAAGTTACTTAACAGTCGCGGATATAAAAGAGATTTTGCTTGAGATAGAAACAACGAGTATTGAAGATGTTGCAAGGAATATACAGCGAAAGATGGTAAGGGCTGAAAAGGCTATAGAGGCGGATAAAGCACAGGCTGAAGCAGACTATCTGAACCAGTGTGAGCAAGAATTGATTAGAAAATATAAGCCAGTGAAAGAGGATAGTGTCAAGGTGGCATTAAGGAATCATAGCCGCCATTTCACTAGAAAAGGCTTGGGTGGTTTGAGTGAGGAGCAAATTGAACGTATAAGCAGTGATTATCACAAATCAGAACTAACTAACTTAAACCAGAGAGTTAAGCGGAGGATCGAGAATATTGAAGCTAACGAGCAGTCACTCACTATGCTGGTTAATTTTATTCCATACATCGAGAGTCATCAGTCTCCGTAATTCGCTCATCCTGCAACAAAACAAACGAGCTACGTTAAAGTTTGTTTGTTACCTGAGTAACTATGAAATTAAACAAGGGACACTAAAGTTCCATAGGAATTTCATGAATGTTATAGCTGATGAGACGTGAGCTAGATTATCGTCTTCCCAAATTTAACGGGTTTATATGCTTAATT
>ENA-OSET01003203-OSET01003203.1-sediment-metagenome-genome-assembly--contig:-NODE-3203-length-15223-cov-3.136010_pt1 | contig 15223 bp, 13 predicted proteins | sample MGYA00237882_ERZ534229 | MGnify/ENA primary metagenome ERZ534229 (study PRJEB26408, sample SAMN06266212) | sediment metagenome | isolation source: Hudson Canyon methane seep mesocosm | place... | reverse complement strand
GATCTTTCAACCTGGGTTTTCTACCGCGGCAGAGGTGAGTGATGTCTCAGGGCGGGGTGTAGGTATGGATGTGGTTCGTCGCAATATCGCCGATCTTAACGGAACTGTTGAACTCTCCTCGAAACAAGGAAAAGGTTCAACCATCACCATTCGTCTTCCCTTAACACTTGCCATTCTGGATGGGCAGTTGGTTCGTGTGGGCGCTGAGACCTACATTCTACCTCTGGTGTCCATTATCGAATCCTTACAGGTGAAAACTGAGAACGTCAATGAAGTGGCCGGCGGCTGCGACGTACTCCAGTTGAGAGATGAATTCGTTCCGATTATTCGTATGTACGATGTCTTTTCAATTGAGCCTGACAGTCGGCTAATCGATGATTCCTTATTAGTTGTGGTTGAAACAGAGGGCAGCAAAGTCGGCGTAGTGGTCGACGAGCTATTGGCTCAACAACAGGTTGTCATCAAAAGCCTGGAACAAAATTACGATCGGGTTGAAGGGGTTTCAGGAGCGACTATCCTGGGAGACGGAACCGTGGCCCTTATTCTTGACCCCCCCGGCATGGTTAAAATTGCGGGCATCCAACATCAAGTGGCCAATCAAACCATCACCCGAACAATGGATCGCAGAAAGAAACAAAATAGTCTTGAGGAAGTGGTGCAATAGAGTGCCACTCAATCACATCAATACTTGCAGAAGGAGTTGATCGTGCAAAACCTTAGTGCCAAAAAAACCGACTCAATGGAAGAGAGCCTCTTGAATCTTGATCAGTCCGATGAAAGCAATAACCAATACCTTACCTTTATTATGGCGGAGGAAGAGTACGGAGTGGATATTCTTTGTGTGCAGGAAATTCGAGGCTGGGAGTCTGCGACTCCCATTCCAAACTCTCCTGCGCATATCAAGGGCGTGATAAATTTGCGCGGCACCATTGTGCCCATTGTTGATCTCAGACAATGTTTCGGAATGGAAGCGATTGAATACACCGCAGTCACTGTTGTGATTGTGTTGAAGGTAGAAACTGAGGCCGGCAGTCGCATTATGGGTATTGTGGTTGATGCGGTGTCCGACGTATTTACGCTGGGAGAAAACCAGTTAAATGCGGCGCCGGACTTAGGTGAGTCTGTAAACACCGACTACATTAGAGGGATTGTTAATGTAGAGGAAAAGATGGTGATTTTGTTAGAGATAGACCGATTGTTAGCGCTAGACGACCTGCCAGACATGGCGGAACTCGCACGCCAAATGCACAAAAACGCGTAACCCCAACATTGTTGAACTGATTGAATATCGAGAGGCATCATGGAAACCTTAAAGAATATGAATCTGAACGCTAGACTTTTACTCGTGCTAGGACTGCCATCAGCTGGACTGTTGGCTATGTTGTTTTATCTATCAGCAATGAACGTGCCGCTGAGTGTGCCGGTGATGCTCACCTTTGTGGCCGTGGTGGCCGGGTTTGTGGTCTTTAGTTCTGCCAAGGCAGAAATTGGCAATGGCGCTGGCAGTCAGGCGGCAGACATGGCGTCGGCCATGCAAGTGTGCCAGGCCAATGTAATGATGGCCGACAATGATCTCAATATTGTTTACATGAATGATACCGTGACGGAGATGCTTCGAAAGCGGGAATCGACCCTGCGTGAATCGCTTCCTAACTTTTCGGTTAGTAATTTGATCGGTACTTGTGTCGACAGTTTCCATGCAAACCCCGCACATCAACGCGGAATGCTTGGGTCGCTGAATCAACCCTATAACACGGATCTAGAAATTTCAGGTTTGACCTTTGGTTTGATAGCAACACCTTGGGTGAACAGTGCCGGCGTTCGTGTAGGCACTGTGGTTGAGTGGGAGGATAAAACGGATCGCCTTGCCGAAGAGGCTGCGCAGGCAGCGATAGCCACTGAAAATAAGCGCATTAGAGCCGCACTGGACGTGTGTGATACCTCCGTCATGATGGCCGATACCGATCTTAATATTATTTATATGAACGGCGCGGTAGAGAAAATGATGAGGCAGCGAGAAGGGGAGTTACGCACCGTTCTGCCAAACTTTTCTACTGCAAACCTCATGGGTACATGTGTTGATGACTTCCACAAAAACCCGGCTCATCAACGTGGCCTGTTAAAAGACCTATCCACAACTTATACGACTAACCTCGAAGTCGCGGGCCTGACATTTGGTTTAATTGCTACCCCGCTATTTGATGAGGCTGGTGAACGATTGGGCACTGTGGTTGAGTGGGACGATAAGACCGAACGATTAGAAGTTGAGCGTGCTGCTGCGGCCATCGCCGAAGAAAATAGCCGAATTAAGGGGGCGTTAGACGTCTGTAATACCTCTGTAATGATGGCAGACGCAGACCTGAATATTATCTACATGAATGGCGCAGTTGATGAAATGATGAGGGGACGTGAAAGCGAGTTACGCACGGCACTGCCTAATTTCTCTTCTTCATCGCTCATCGGCACATGTGTTGATGACTTCCACAAAAATCCTGCCCATCAAAGAGGTATGTTGAGGGATCTCAAATCTCCCTACTCCACTGATCTTAACGTTGCCGGACTTACATTTGGTTTGATTGCAACGCCTCTCTTTAACGAAGATGGTGGGCGGCTGGGTACCGTCGTTGAGTGGGATGATAAAACTGAACGCCTTGCAGCGGAACGTGCGGCTAAAGAAATCGCTGATTCTAATACCAGAATCAAAGGTGCCCTTGATGTGTGTAATACTTCGGTCATGATGGCCGATACCGACCTGAATATTATTTATATGAACGGGGCGGTTGAGAAAATGATGTCAGCAAGAGAGGCTGCTCTTAGGACGGCTCTGCCAAACTTTTCGTCGGCTTCTCTTATTGGCACCTGTGTTGATGATTTCCACAAAAACCCTGCGCACCAAAGGGGAGTGTTAAAGGACTTGCGAACCCCTTACATGACAGACTTGGCGGTTGCGGGTCTCACTTTTGGCTTGATTGCCACGCCTCTCTTTGATGATGAAGGCGCTCGTCTGGGAACCGTCGTTGAATGGGACGATAAAACAGAACGGCTTGCAGCCGAGGAGATAGCTGCGGAAGAGGCTGCAGCTAACGCCCGAGTGAAGCAGGCACTGGACAATGTGTCTGCCAACGTCATGATTGCCAATACAGACTTCGACATTATTTATCTGAACCAGGCCGTCGTTGGCATGATGCGCAATGCTGAAAATGATCTGCGTAGAGACTTGCCGGCATTTGATGTCAATAAACTCCAGGGTGCAAATATTGATATATTCCACAAAAACCCAGCGCACCAACGCAACCTTGTGGGGGGAATGAGCAGTACCTTCAAAAGCCAGATTGTTGTCGGTGGCCGAACGTTTGGTTTGATCGCCAATCCGATTGTCGCTGATGGTGACAGAATAGGCACCGTGGTGGAGTGGGAAGATCGCACCGCTGAGGTGACGATTGAAAAAGAAATCGACAAAGTGGTTGAAGGTGCCAGTACCGGTGACTTTACACAGCAAATCTCCCTGGACGGTAAAGATGGTTTCTTCAGGAACCTGAGTGAGGGGCTCAATTCTCTGGTATCCACAACCGAAGTGGCGTTAAACGATACGCTCAGGGTTCTCGGTGCGATGGCGAGAGGTGATCTCACCGAACGTATTACCCGAGAGTATCAAGGTTCTTTTGGCCAACTAAAAGATGATGCCAACATGACGGCAGAAAAACTGACGGAGGTGATTGGTAATATTCGCAACTCCTCCGGCACGATTATCTCCGCCTCCAATGAAATTGCTCAGGGCAACGCTGACTTGAGTCAGCGGACAGAAGAGCAAGCATCGTCTCTCGAAGAAACGGCCTCCAGCATGGAGGAAATGGCCTCAACGGTCAGGCAGAGTGCCGAGAACGCGGTCACGGCTAACACCCAAGCGGCAGACGCTCAGGGCAAAGCACAGCAAGGTGGCGAAGTGGTCAGTCGAGCAGTCGTTGCCATGGATGAAATCAATACCTCCAGTAAAAAGATTTCCGACATTATTGGTGTGATTGATGAAATCGCCTTCCAGACGAATCTGCTTGCCTTGAACGCGGCAGTTGAAGCGGCGCGAGCAGGTGAACAGGGACGAGGGTTTGCGGTTGTTGCAGGCGAAGTACGGAATCTCGCGGGCCGCTCTAAGGCGGCTGCGAAGGAAATTAAAGACCTCATCCAGGACAGCACGAATAAAGTAGAAGATGGTACGGCGCTTGTGAATGAATCAGGGGAAACGCTGAAAGAAATTGTTTCTGCGGTGGGGCGTGTAACCACCATGGTTCAGGAAATAAGTGATGCGGCCCAGGAACAAACTTCTGGCATCGAGCAGGTGAATACAGCTATCACCCAGATGGATGAAATGACCCAGCAAAATGCGGCGTTGGTGGAAGAGGCCTCTGCAGCGGGTGAAGCCATGGCGGATCAGGCCCGAAACATGGGCTCTATGATGGAGTTCTTTGTGGTGGATGAGAGTGGGAGAGCCGGTGGTCACACACCGCAACTCGCCGCCAGTGCCCCTGCCTTGACTCGAGCGGCCCCTAAGCGTTCCAGTGCAGCCAATATGGCCAGCTCTTCAGATGATGAGTGGGAAGATTTCTAAACGTTAAAGGAGGTCTGCACCAAAAGGACGATTGAATACCGGTTAACAACGCAAGGGGAGTGCTGTGAGTGGCTAAAGCAAAAAAAGTGAATAATTACATGGACAGGGAATTTCCGATGTCCCCAAAAAATTATTCCGCCATTCAGGACATAGCCTATGAGTTGACCGGTATTAAGCTGTCTATCCAAAAGCAGGACATGGTGTATAGCCGGCTCGCGCGGCGGCTGAGGCAGTTGAGACTTGGCAATTTTGATCACTACTGCCAAATCCTGGAAAGCAGAGAGGCGGGAGAACAAAGTGAATTTATTAATGCTATCACCACAAATCTCACCTCCTTCTTTAGGGAAGAGCACCATTTTGACTTTTTGAAGTCGACTGTTTTCCCACAATTAAAACAAACCCACCGAAAAGACCGTCGCATTCGGGCCTGGTCGGCGGGTTGTTCTACCGGAGAAGAGCCCTATTCAATTTCAATCATGATGCGTGAATGTTTAGGTGATGCAGGGGGCTGGAATGCCAAGCTGTTAGCAACAGACCTGGATTCTAATGTTGTCGCTCACGGTAAGCGCGGCATCTATGCAGAAGATCGTATTGATACTGTCTCGGAGACTCGAAGAAAACGTTGGTTTAAGAAGGACCCGGCTAATCGGCAGGTGATGGTAAAACCGGAACTGCAGAAGGCGATCACGTTCAAGCGGCTCAATCTACTGGAGCCCTGGCCAATCAAGGGGCCCTTTGATTTCATATTCTGTCGCAATGTAGTGATCTATTTCGACAAAGATACCCAGCGGCAATTGTTTGATCGTTATGCTGATATTTTGGCACCAAACGGTTTTCTGTTTATTGGGCATTCCGAGAGCCTGCATCGGGTAAGTACACGATTCAAATCTCTGGGGAAAACAATCTATCAGAAGGTGGAATAGATGGTGACCACCGAAATGCACTTGCCTCAACCGTTGCCGGGTTTTGAATCTATTAATCGGTTTTGGGACAAGCGAATGAATGTGGCGGCTGCCAAGATCTTGCCTGGGGAATTTTATGTCAGCACCCAGGGGGAGATGATTGGCACGGTGCTGGGCTCTTGTATTTCTGCCTGTGTCAGAGACAAGGTCATTGGGGTCGGTGGCATGAATCATTTTATGTTGCCTAGCAAGGGTTCTAACGGCACTGACAATTGGGGTGGCAGTGAGGTGAGCGCTTCTCTGCGATACGGTAATTGGGCGATGGAATACCTTATCAATGAAATACTGAAAGCGGGTGGCAAACGTAGTAATTTTGAAATTAAGATTTTTGGTGGTGGACAGGTTTTGTCCAACATGACGGATATCGGCTCGCGCAACATAGATTTTGTCCGTGCCTATTTATTGCGAGAAGGTTTACAGGTTCATGCCGAGGATGTAGGCGATGTGTTCCCAAGGAAGGTGTTGTACTTTCCAGACACAGGCGCTGTAAAAATGAAGAAACTACGCAGCATCCATAATCAGACTATCGCCCAGCGCGAACGTCAGTACATAAGAAATATTGCCGACACGCCGCCGAGTGCGGGAGAAGTTGAACTGTTTTGAATTGACTTGCCAGTCGTTAGAGGCAACGGTTCAACGCCATTTTACAGTGAGTAACAGGAACTGGAATGCACAGTAATAGCAATCGAAAAATCAGAGTGTTGATCGTGGATGATTCTGCCTTAATCCGATCTCTGCTGACAGAGATACTCAATTCCTCTCCCCAGATTCACGTGGTTGGTGCCGCTGAAGACCCCTATGATGCGAGAGAAAAGATAAAACAGCTTAAACCCGATGTGCTGACCCTGGATATTGAAATGCCCAAAATGAACGGTATTTCTTTTCTGAAAAATTTGATGCGTTTGCGACCTATGCCGGTTGTCATGATATCCACGCTCACCCATGCGGGGGCGCCTGCTACTTTGGAAGCGCTGGAACTTGGGGCCGTGGATTTTGTGGGCAAGCCCAAGCAGGAAGAGGGCGGTAGTTTAACGGTGCAGGCCGCGGTCATTGTTGAAAAAGTTATCGCCGCCGCCCATGCCAATGTAGCCTCCAAGTCCCGTATTCCGACAAGCCGGGATGTAGCCGTCGAAACCCGAAAGCTTAAAACCAACTTCCTATGTGCCATTGGGGCCTCGACAGGAGGCACCGAGGCTATCAATGCGGTATTAAGTGTCATGCCCGCCAATTCCCCGCCCATTGTGCTTACCCAGCACATTCCGGCAGCATTTAGTACGTCCTTCGCACAGCGTCTGAATTTGCACAGTGCGATAACAGTCTATGAGGCGGAACACGATATGCCGGTGCAGCCAGGTTGTGCCTACCTGGCCCCGGGCGACCAACATCTCAGGGTGATCAAATCTGCCCGGGGTTATACCTGTAAATTGGATGCCAGCGATCCCGTTAATCGTCATCGTCCTTCGGTGGAAGTATTATTTGATTCCGTGCTGCAGGCGGCGGGTAAAAATTCGATGGGCATCATTCTCACGGGCATGGGAGCCGACGGCGCTGAAAGCCTATTGCGGATGCGGGAGGGCGGCTGCATGACGGTCGCTCAAGATGAGGCGAGTAGTGTTGTGTGGGGTATGCCGGGTGCCGCGGTAAATTTGGGGGCTGCTCAGAAGGTTCTACCTTTGGAAAAAGTCAGCAAATTCATACTTTACCAGGCCATCGCTGATCGAAGTGCATAAGCTAACCTGTTTAAAAAATGTCCATATATAAGAATGACTTGCATTCACCCCGAAGGATTCGCTAGAGTTTCACTTAGCAATGTTGGAATTGCGGATTATTCTACTATGCTTAGGTTTGTGGGCGTGTGATGATCAGGTTGTGAATTAGGCAGCTTGGTATTAAAGCCTCGGGGTGGCGCTCCAGATTGAGTGCATAGATAGCAGATTTATCAATAACTAGAGGCGACGTATGTCCATATCTTCATCCATTTCAAGTGATGGCAGTGAATTAACGATTGCGATTCGAGGCCGATTCGACTTCAGTGCACATCAGGATTTCAGGGGGGCCTACGAGGCCTTAACCAGTAAACCCCAGACATTCTTAGTGGATATGAACGATACAACTTACCTGGACAGTTCTGCGCTGGGCATGTTGCTCTTGTTGAGAGATCACGCCGGCGGAAACACGGCCTCGATTAAAATTCTTAACTGTAGCCCAGACGTTAAGAAAATTCTCACCATCTCCAATTTTGAACAGCTATTTACAATTCAGTGACAGGCACTCGCAACAGACGGGTGAATTGCACAGGGTTTAGTTCAAATGACTAACAAGATCACTGAGCAGCGACAGTTGACTGTACTGGTCGCAGACGACACAGATACCGATCGCCTCATTTTGGAATCCATCGTAAAAAAAGAGGGCCACCGGGTGATCTCGGCGAAAGACGGTGTTGAAGCCGTCGCTGCTTTTGAGGCCGAACATCCCGATATCGTATTGCTTGATGCACTAATGCCTAAACTGGACGGCTTTGGTGCTGCACGACAAATCAAAGCCCTCGCCGGTGAAGCACTGGTTCCCATTATCTTTTTGACCTCTTTAACCGATACTGAATCACTGGTGCAGTGTCTGGATGCAGGCGGTGATGACTTTCTGTCTAAGCCTTACAATCGTTTTATATTGCAGGCAAAAATCAAAGCGTTTAATCGTATGCGTGAAATGCACGCAACGATGCTAACTCAGCGCGACCAGATATTTCTCCACAATGAACATCTGTTGCAGGAACAGACCGTAGCCAAACAGGTATTTGATAATATTGCCCACAGCGGTTGTCTCGATTCCGCCAACGTAAAATACTACCTTTCCCCACTGGCGGTGTTTAATGGTGATGTCCTGGTGGCCGCTATGCGTCCTTCAGGCAGCATGTTAGTACTGTTGGGTGATTTCACAGGGCACGGTTTGCCGGCTGCCATTGGCGCGATGCCGTTGGCGTCCACCTTCTACGGGATGGCAAACAAAGGTTTCTCCCTCCGGGATATTCTGCGAGAGATTAATCAAAAGCTGAAAGATATTTTGCCGGTTGGCGTATTTTGTTGCGCCAGCATCATGGATATCAATTTTAGAAAGCAGCGTATTCAGGTGTGGAACGGCGGGCTGCCCGATTGTTTTCTCTACCGGGCAGAAGACGGTAGCATTGAGAAAGTTGCCTCTAATCATCTGCCCCTGGGTGTGGTGGGTGACAAAGACTTTAAAGATGACTGCCAGCATTTTTCCCTCGACCACGGCGACCGTTTTTTTATGTGGTCCGACGGCATACACGAAGCGCGTGATGCACAAGGAGAGATGTATGGAGAGGAACGCTTAATCAAGGCGTTTGAAGACAATGAAAACGCGGATAAACTCTTTGATGAGGTTATGGGAAGTGTACACAGCTTCATTGACCAAAGTGAAAAAGACGATGATTTATCACTCATTGAAATTATTATGGATGCGCCCGACAGTGTGTCTAGCAAGTCAAGCGTTAATGCCGCCAGCAGCCGGCGTGGGTTGCGCGGCTGGACGCTGGACTTCGAAGTAAAACCCGACAGTTTTGCCTACTTTGACCCTTTACCGCTATTGTTGAATGTTCTGGTCGAAGTCCCAGGGCTCAGGCTTTACACAGGTTCTCTTTACACAATACTGTCTGAGCTTTACTCCAATGCCCTTGAACATGGCGTGCTGGGTTTGGACTCAAGCCTTAAATCCAGCCCTGAAGGTTTTTCAGCCTACTATGATCAGCGTGCAAAAAAATTGGACGACATCTCCTCTGGGTTTGTGAAGTTTCGCCTGGAGCATCGAGCTGATGACGAGAAGGGGACGCTGATCATTGTGGTGAGTGACAGTGGGAACGGTTTCGATTATGCCAATAACCGTGCCCTAAACACGGTAAGTGGCAAGACAGTAGACGCTGAGGGGTATTGTGGCAGGGGAATTGGTTTAATTGGCACCTTGTGTGACTCTATTAGCTATAGTGGTATAGGGAATGAAGTGGAAGTCATTTTCACGTGGGAAGCTGATGTTTAAGCGCTAAATTGATTGAGAGAATTTGAATGATGAGTTCTGAAAACCATATCGATAGCGAAGCCTTGTCTACGCTGAAAGAAATTATGGAAGATGACTTCAGTTTGTTAATTGAAACATTTATCAATGATAGTACCGAGCGACTGGCCTCCCTGGCCGAAGAACTTGAGCGGGGAGACGCCGACGCAGTTCGCCGTTCCGCTCATAGCTTCAAAGGCAGCAGTAGTAATATTGGTGCTCCTTTGTTGGCAGACTTGTGTTTTGTGCTGGAAACACGGGGTAACGAAGGCAATCTCGAAGGTATGCAAGACCACTTGGTAAAGGTGGTTGACGAATTCAATCTAGTTAAGGAGGAGCTGGCCAAGCTATAGGCACTGCGAATGCGGTAAGCCGCATTACATCTCAATCCAGGAGACTGATCTGTCTCTTGGCACAAGTCCTGCACTATTAATCTGCAAAGCCATCACTAAGCGAAGAAGCGGCAATAACCTTCCTGTCTCAGGGACACAAAGAGCTTGATGCGGCAAGTTTGAACCTCTTTTTGTGTTTTTCGCGCCGACGGTAAACAGGGCTCGCCCAATGTGTATTGAATTGTAGAATGAGAGAATCCTATGAGCGTTAGTCAAACAACTGTTGATCTATTTGCCCGATTAGGTGGCCGAAGTGCCGACAGTCAGGCGCGAAACCCTTTGCCTTCTCTGGAGCAGGAACTGGCTTTTGAGAAGGTGCTGGCACTGCAAAGTGACAATAAAACACGCCAGGCGGATCGTGTTGAAGCTCGCCCTCAGGCAGACAAACCCTCTACAAAGCCCGAACCTAAAAATCAGGAGACAAATCCGTCAAAAGCTGAAGCCAAAAGTGAAAGCAAAGCGTCTTCAAAAGAAGACCGGGATGAGGTCAGTGCTTCAGACAAGAAAACCGTGAACGACAATGAGCAGGCGGCGGAGCAAACCAAGGATGCTGAGAAAGGCGAAGAGAGTGTTGCTGCAGATACTGACTCTGACGCTGAACAAGAGCGAGAGGGTGAGGAAGAGGGAGAAAATGAATTAGGTAGTGAAGATGGACAGCAGGAAACCGTCGGCGAAGAGGGCGCGGTGCCAGAAGAGCCTGAGGAAACGGCTGATGCGACAACTGATGTGGCGGCGGACGTCGGATTGACCGTTGCTGCCAATGTCGATTCAGAGGCGAAGGTTGCTGTTGATTCGCCACTAGGTAAGACGACGTCTGCAGAAGGCGATGCGGCTTTATCTGTATCAGCTAATGGAACGGATAAGGCGGCGGGGGCTGGGGCTGTACCACAGGAGGCGACCGCCGCACGCGATACGAGCGCAAGGTCTGCGGCATCGACCGAAGCGAGTAGTCAAGGCACTGCTTTACCAGAAGGCTTGGGTACTCGAGAGAATGTATTACCGGGACAAGCCGCTGCCACCGCCCAGGTTGCTGTGGAGGCCGCGAACGCCGGGCCTTCTTTAGCGGGGGCCGGGCTCGTTCGTGCCTCTGCCAATGAGGACAATATTGGGAAGTCGGGCGCTCGGAAACTTGATGCAGCTCCTTTGAGTGCTGTTGACAGTTTAACGGCAGCAAAGGAAACACAAAATCCTTCTGCAGTGGCTACTTCGAGCATTAGTAAGCCACAAGCAGGATCGGGGCTAGCTGAAGGGCTGACGCCCGCCGTCGCTGAGAACGCGGCAACAGGCCAGGCCAAGGAGCTTGCTCCAGGACCAATCAACGAACTTAGAGCGAGCCAACTAGAAGGGGCTGCCGACAATAAGGCGCAGGGAGATGCCAGGTTATTACCTTCTGCTGGTCGTCAAGCACAGGGCCTTGCCTTAAGCTCTAATGGTGGCAACGGTGTTGATGTTAGTGCATTGGCCAGTGGGGCGAAGGAGGGGGCCAGTACCAGTTCTTCAACCAGTATTGACGGGCCGAGAGTTGCAGTGTCTTCGATGTCTCAATTTCAATCTATAGCGGCTAAGGGGGCGAGTGTTCAAACGCAGGTTCAAACGCCCGTGGGACAACCCCAATGGGGGAATGCGGTGGCCAGCAAAGTGCTTTGGATGGCGGCTCAAAATTTAACCTCCGCTGAAATCCACCTGGATCCACCCGAATTAGGACCGATGATGGTTCGGGTCACGGTCAGTCAGGAGCAGGCCAGTGTTAGTTTTGCCAGTCACAGTGTCGCCGTCAGGGAAGCTCTCGACCAGAATGCCTTTCGCCTGAGGGAGCAGTTTGATGACCAGGGTATGGATCTTGTGCATGTCGATGTTGGAGAACAGGCGCTCCAGCAGCAGGCTGAAAATGGCGATGAAGGAGATGGCTCTGGCAACGGCTCTCAAGCGGGAGAAGAGTCCGAATCAGAGGTGTCATTGCCTATGGCCTCATCGGCCGGTCTGGTCGATTACTTTGTTTAAGTCCTTCAAATTGACTAGATAGTGTTCGATTGCCGGTCTTCCTTAGGAATGATCGGCTTCATTTCCCGTTTTTACCCCTCTGAAGGTCTTTTAGGGGTATCGCAAGCAACTGATAATCATCTAAAATTTACCCATTACCCCCGTGCTCGAGTAATCGATTTGGCATGGGTCTTGCTGATTGGCTCTATAGGCGTGTTTTTTAGAGCGTAGACGACGGATTATTGACATGGCTGAGGAAAACGAAGAGCAGGAAGGCGAAACACCGAAGAAAGGCGGCAAAAAAAAGCTGATCGTTATGGTGTTGATAGGCGTGGCTCTGATTGCTCTGTCGATTGGTGGCACTCTGTTTGCGCTGCAAATGCTAAACCCTGAGGAACCCGCGAGTGCCCTTGAAGGTGAGGGGGGAGAAGAGGAGGCCGCTGAGCCCGAACGGAAGTCAGCGATCTATTTCCCACTGAAGCCTCCCATTATTGTCAATTTTCAGGCGAGGGGGCGACAGCGCTTTCTGCAGGCAGAATTGACGTTAATGGCCCGGGACAATGCTGTTATCGAGGCCGTTGAGCTGCATATGCCCATGATTCGTAACAGTTTGGTGATGTTGTTTGGCGGGCAGATTTATGAAGATATGCAGACGGCGGAGGGCAAAGAGCTATTACGTCAGGAAGCCCTGAGTGAAGTTCAGCGCTTGTTGGAACAAGAAACGGGTAACCCCGGAGTAGAACAAATATTGTTCACAAACTTTGTTATGCAATAGTGAGCAGGGTTGCCAGAATGGTTTGTTCGGGCGCCGGTTCATAAAATTAGTAGAATCATCGATACAGGTTAAATAACGTGCAAGATTTACTCTCACAAGATGAAATCGATGCGCTCCTACACGGGGTCGATGACGGTGACGTTGAAACGGAATCGGAGCTCGAACCGGGTGAGATTAAATCCTACGACCTGACGAGCCAAGACCGCATTGTTCGCGGTCGCATGCCTACCCTTGAAATGATCAATGAGCGTTTTGCTCGATACACTCGCGTTAGCATGTTCAATCTATTGCGTCGCACCGCGGATGTGTCCGTCGGTGGTATTCAGATTCAAAAATTTGGCGAATATGTGCACACCCTGTATGTGCCAACCAGTCTGAATATGGTGAAATTCAGACCATTACGTGGCACCGCGCTGGTGATTCTGGATGCAAAGTTAGTCTTTAAGTTAGTTGACAACTTTTTTGGTGGCGACGGTCGTCACGCTAAAATTGAGGGGCGCGAATTCACGCCAACAGAGCTGCGAGTTGTGCAGATGGTGCTGGATCAGGTGTTTATTGATTTGGCAGAAGCCTGGAAGGCAGTGATGCCAATAGAATTCGAGTTTATTAACTCAGAAGTCAACCCATCAATGGCCAACATTGTTAGCCCCAGTGAAGTGGTGACTGTCAGTACTTTTCATGTGGAGTTGGATGGGGGAGGTGGTGAATTGCACCTGACCTTGCCCTATTCAATGATTGAGCCCATTCGCGAAGTACTCGATGCGGGTCTACAAACTGATACAGACGAGCAGGATGATCGCTGGATGAAAGCGCTGCAGGAAGATGTCATGGCCGCAACCGTGGACCTCGAATGCGAGTTGATTACCCGAGAACTGACTCTGCGTGATATTGTTAATTTAAAAGCCGGCGATGTGATCCCCATTGAAATGCCCGATTATCATGTAGTGACCGCCAATGGTGTGCCTATGTTCAGAACGAATATGGGGCAGAGTCACGAGAATCTCGCGCTGAAAATTGACGAATTTATCGATCGAAAAAATGCACATAATATTTCCGCCGCCAAAGGAGTTCCCAAATGAGTGATGATGACATGGTTGATGGCAATGAAGATGTCGATCAAAGCTCGATGGCCGATGATTGGGCCGCCGCAATGGAAGAGCAAGTTGACGTTGATAGTATTATGGAAGAAGCGGATGTCAGTGCCGTTGATCTTGAAGAACTTGTCGACGATGGTCCGGTAACAACTGCCGACGGCCAGGACCTGGAAGTGATTCTGGATATTCCTGTGAGCATCTCCATGGAGGTGGGGCGCACGGCCATTACCATACGTAACCTCTTGCAATTAAACCAGGGCTCCGTGATTGAGTTGGATCGTCTCGCGGGCGAGCCGCTTGATGTACTGGTTAATGGCACCCTGGTGGCCCACGGCGAAGTGGTGGTAGTCAATGAGAAGTTTGGTATTCGAATGACGGATGTTATTAGTCCGGCAGAACGCATTAAGAAACTGCGTTGATCAGTCCGCGGTGATGAGAAATTTTGTAGCTATCTGTTTGATCGGACTTTTGAGTCTCTGTCCCTTCGCGGCTTTTGCTGAAGAAACCAGCGGGGCCGCGTCCAGCCATGAGGCGAGTGCCAAAGAAACCACACCCATTCCAAGTTTAAACGAGCCTTCTAAACGCACTGCCACGCCGGCGCCAGTTGTGGGCTCTAGTGCATTTTTTGTTGAAGTAATGGCGGGGCTCGCCTTTGTCTTGTTGTGTATCTTTGCACTGGCCTGGTTGGTCAGGCGAACGGGGCAGGGGAGTTTTTTAGCCAATAAACAAATGTCGGTTGTTGCCAGTATGGCACTTGGCACCCGGGAGCGCGCTGTTGTCATCGAGGTTGGCGGTCAGCAAATATTACTGGGCGTGACTCCACAACATATTAATACATTGCACGTGTTTGATGAGCCTGTCATTAGTCAGGCAAAACCGGGGGAAGTGTTGGATTTTAGTGAAAAGATGAAACACTTCATGAATAAAGGTCAAAAAGTATGACCCGGATATCACGCCTGCCTCGGTTTGTGATCCAGATGGCGCTGATGCTATTTTTGAGTATTTCCTTTGTGCCAATGGCATTCTCTCAAGCGGAACCCGCCGCACAAACACCACTGGCGGCCACCGACAGTGAGGCAGGAAAAGCCTTTTCAGGCATTCCCGGCATGCCGGCGCTGACAGTCAAGACCAACCCCGATGGCACTCAAGACTATACGGTAACCTTACAAATCCTCGCCATTATGACGGCGTTGAGTCTGTTGCCTTCTTTGCTGATGATGATGACGTCATTCACCCGAATCATTATCGTTTTTTCGATTCTGCGTCAGGCAATGGGTTTACAGCAGTCGCCTTCTAATCAAATATTGGTGGGTTTGGCCCTGTTTTTGACTTTGTTTATCATGACGCCAGTT
>ENA-OSET01003200-OSET01003200.1-sediment-metagenome-genome-assembly--contig:-NODE-3200-length-15230-cov-8.915330_pt1 | contig 15230 bp, 12 predicted proteins | sample MGYA00237882_ERZ534229 | MGnify/ENA primary metagenome ERZ534229 (study PRJEB26408, sample SAMN06266212) | sediment metagenome | isolation source: Hudson Canyon methane seep mesocosm | place... | reverse complement strand
TGCTTGTATTCGCATCAGATATTTCCGATGTAATTCATATAACCCTGGCCCTATTTCGCATGAAAATCACTAAGCTAGCGCCTGATGGAGTTTTTTGTATTTTTGCCACTTCTTGATCTAATGCTTTAAGTTAAGCAGTCAGCCATTTCTTCGATTATATCTAACTCGACGTTCTAGCTAATTAAACCATTACAGTAGAGAGTTCAGATTCCGCTACTTCTTGAGAAATAATGCTCGACTTGGTGATGTAACAATCAGTTCAGGGATACTATCCAGTGGAATTTCAGCATCAACGCCGCCTGCTTTCATTGCCTCTTTTGGCATACCATAAACTACACAGGATTCTTCATCCTGACCGATAGTTAATGCTCCAGTATCATGTAGCTCTTTTAATCCTTTCGCTCCGTCATCTCCCATGCCCGTCATTATAATGCCAATGGCATTATTTCCTGCAGCTGTTGCCACTGACCTAAATAATACATTAACAGATGGTTTATGGCGTGTTACTAATGGTCCATCCTTTACTTCAACACGATATTGCGCTCCACTTCTTCGTAATAATAAATGTTTTCCACCAGGAGCAATAAATACAAGCCCCGGCATTACCCGATCGTTATTTTCAGCTTCTTTTACAGTCACTTCACAAACACTGTTTAAACGTTGGGCAAATGCTGCTGTAAATGCCTCAGGCATATGCTGAACAACGACGATACCTGGCGATGTCTTTGGTAGCCGAGTTAACACTGACTCTAAGGCCTGTGTTCCACCCGTTGATGTACCGATAGCAATCACCCTATCAGTTGTCTCAGCCATTGCTGTTATTGGCTTATCAATTATTATGGGTTTAAGTTTAGATTCCCCAAGGTTCTTTATTTTTGCTTCAGCTGCTCCCTTAATTGCATGGGCCATTAAGGTTTCTGACTCTTGTAAAAAGCTTTTAAGATTAATTGTTGGCTTAGTAACAATATCAACCGCACCAGCACTCATTGCATGCATGGTAACTTCAGCACCTTTTGTGGTCAGTGTTGAACAAATTACAACAGGGATGGGATGTTCTTTCATTAGTTTTTTCAAAAAAGTAACGCCATCCATACGTGGCATTTCAATATCAAGAACAATTACATCCGGCCAGTCTTTCTCTAGCTTTTGGAGGGCAAAAATAGGATCAGGTGCTGAACCAATTACAGTTATACCAGAAATATTATTTAAAACACCTGATAACACCTGCCTAACAACTGCTGAATCATCAACAATAAATACTCTTATATCTTTCATATTTGTTTACCAGAATTCATCCTGACTACCAGCTGTAATATTTGTGGCTTCTTTTTCATGCTCATCAATACTTTTCTTCCAATATGTTCGTTCTTCACGTTCAAGTTCCGATCTCTGACGTGTACCTATCATTTTTACAAATACAGAAAAATCACTACCTACAAAATGTACATTTCGACCAAAATCACCACCTAGTGCTGAACTGACCAATGGGATTTTTTCATTTTTTAAAAATTCTCGAATAAAATCTATATTCACACCACCAACACTTTTTCGACCTCCTGGATCGCCTCGAAGCTGTAATACATCACCACCACCAAAACACTTTGCTTGCAGATTCTTTCTAATCGCACCTTTTGCCATCATTTCATTAATCAACAATTCCATTGCTTGCAGGCCGTAGCGCCCTTCTTCTGATTGTATAATAGGTTTATCAAAAGAATGATGTTTATAGGCTAGCAAAAAATGATTCATTCCTATTATCTTATTCACTGGATCAAACAAACAAGTAGCAACACATGAGCCTAGTAAAGTAGAGATCACTTCTTGTTTATTACTTACGTAAAGTTCTCCCGGATCAATAATGATCCTATTCGTATGCTTAAATGGCTGAATGTTCATTTTTTCACATAAATAGAAGGCTGAACCATTTCTAACTGATCCGTAATCCTGCTTAATGTTTCTGAATGACTAATAAAAAAATGGCCTCCAGGTTTAAGTGCTGAGGCTAAACGTTCTACCACATGTTTCTTGGTGTCGTTATCAAAGTAAATCAACACATTACGGAGAAAAATAACATCAAAAGTCCCAGTTTTAGCTGGCAAAGGTTTCATCAAGTTAAGCTGGCTAAATGTGGTGCGCTGCCTCAACTTTTCAACTACCCGAATTGTACCTTCCTGTGAACGTACACCTTTAAGGCAATATTTCTCCATCAACGCTTGATCCAGCAAGTCAATACGGTCCATCATATAAACGCCTTGATGTGCTTTCTCTAATACTTTGGTACTTAAGTCTGTACCCACTATTTCCCAGTCCCGTGCACCTAAATTTTCAGCTAAAGTCATCGCTATTGAATAGGCTTCTTCACCAGATGAACTGGCTGCACTCCATACTCTAAATTTAGAACTGCCTCGCCACGGTTTTAGTATTTCATCACGTAAATAGTCAAAATGTTTGGGTTCACGAAAAAAATAAGTTTCATTAGTGGTTAAGATATTAACCAGCATTTCAAATTCTTGGCCATTTTCAGGCGCCATAGCCAGCTGAAAGTACTGAGCAAAGCTATCTAGCTGATAATAATTGACTCTTTTCGATAAACGACTGGATACCATTACCTGTTTTGCTGGATGTAAATCTATTCCTGCATGGTCATAGATAAATTTACGAAACAATTCAAATTCTTGGGGTGTAATTGAAACAGCGATGTCCCTATCCTCACTATTATATTAATAGCTTATAACGAAAATTTATTACCACAAAGAATTTTTCAAGCTCTAAGGGCCCTCTAGCCGCAAACTGTATCGCGCACCTAAACCTAAAGACAGTTTACTTATTACTGTCTAATTTATTTTTAACGTAAATCAAAATAAGCAACAGCTTGTTGTAACTGTTCAGCCTGTCCGCTTAGTTCTTCTGATGTAGCAGCTAATTCTTCTGAAGCCGCAGCACTTTGTTGTGTAGCCTGATCTAATTGGCTCATTGAATCACTAATTTGTCTTATACCAGCAGCTTGTTCTTCTGTAGCAGCACTGATTTCCTGTATCAAATCAGATGTTTTAGTAATATCAGGCACTACTTCAGTAATCAGTTTGCCCGCTTTCTCTGCAATATCAACACTGTCCGTTGCTAGCTCACTAATCTCTTCTGCTGTGACACGACTACTTTCAGCTAATTTACGAACCTCAGCAGCTACCACAGCAAAACCTTTGCCGTGCTCGCCAGCTGAAGCAGCTTCAATCGCAGCATTGAGTGATAATAAGTTAGTTTTATAGGCAATATCTTCAATAAGACTAATCTTTTTAGCGATATGCTTCATAGCATGTACCGTTTCATTTACTGCTGTAGCACCTTCTTGTGCTTCACCTGCAGAACTTGTTGCCATTTTTTCAGTAACGCCAGAGTTTTCAGCATTTTGTTGAACTGAAGCATTCAATTGTTCTACCGCGCTACTCGTCCCCTCAACGCTGGTAGACTGTTCAACAGCACCTTGACTAATCACCTGAGCGGTCGCACTCACCTCTTGAGAAGCACTTGCAAGGTTATCAGCGCCGCTACGTACGGTCTGAATAACTGCTCGTAATTTTTCAACCATCTGATGTATATCAGCAAAAATCCCTACTTCTTTTTTACTTGAGTCGAAGTCTATATTTAATTTACCTGCTGCAATTTGTTGAGCAATTTCAGCAATTTTTGAAGGCTCACCACCTAATTGATTTAATAATATGCGAGTAATCATTACCGCAAGGAATAAAGTAATAAAAATGGAAACGATAGTAATAACAGCAAACCATTTAAAGGTTTCATCCGCCTGTTGGCGAATTGTATTAGCTGCATCACCTAGACTTGCGGATAATTGGTCCTCCAATTTTTTCAGGCCATTAATCCGTTTTGTTGATGTTTTAAACCAATAACCTGAATCAACACCAAAGTCTTCTAAACCAGAGGTGGTACCAGCAGCATAAGCGACACTACGCATTCTCGCCACTTCTTTAGCTTCATTTGATTGTGTTAATTTACTAAACGCCTGCGATTGCTCAGGAGATGCAGAGCTTGCAAAACTACTAAAAAATGCATTTTGCATCGCCTTTAAAGAGATGGCTTTTTCTAAGAAACCCTTAGCAAATGTATTCGATGCAAAAACATTGCTTAAGACTGCACGTTCAATACCCGATCGCTCTTTACCTTGTAAAAAATTAACATAACTTGTTGTCATATTACCGATAGAAGCATTTGAACTTTTTTTAGAGACTAGATTGATCGTTGCTAAAAACTTGGCATTTAGTCCGGTATAAAAACCAATAGCCTCTTTACCAGAAATTTGGAAGGAAGATACTTTTTGTCTTATTGAAGAAATCTTTTGGAAATCTCCCAATACATTTTTTAAAATCTTACTTCCCAAAATAGCTTGATCAAACTCTGACAAAAAATCATCTAAATTCCTTTTCTTCTCATCCGTCAGTTTTCTTTGTCCATTCATTTGAGATGCAAACTTTTCACCTTTACTAGCAATAAATCCTGCGGTAGTACCACGTTCTTTTTGGACTTCATGAACTAAGGCACTTATAGCAACACTCATTTCAACCATTTGCTCAACATCAGCCATTTCATTAGCCGTGTCAAACCGTGCTTGAATTGCAGTTAGAGAGAAAAATAACAACCCTAATATAGGTACTATTAAGAGTAAAACCAACTTATTTCTAAATCCCATGTCTTTAATAAAATTCATAACGTTTCCCCTAAATATTGTTGTTCTTTACTACTAAAATAACTAATTTCATTTTTCTGAATAATTAGCTTACTCAGTATTACTGTCATCTACTTCTAACGATGTTCCAGCCATTGACGATTGCGTTACTTTACTCAGTGCCGCTAATTCAGACACAGATAAAACACGACTTATTTCCAATAAGATAATGAAGTCATCATCCACTCGTCCCATCGCTTGAATAAAGTCGACCCGGATATCTGAACCAAACTCAGGTGCAGGTTGAATATTGGACTCTGGTATTTCTAATATCTCATTCACTTGATCAACTAACATACCAATGCTTTGAGTTTCTTCACTTGTCACAATCTCAACCAAAACGATACAACTACGTTTACTTATTTCACTGACGGCATGTCCAAGCCTCGCTGATAAATCAACAACAGGAACCACGTTTCCGCGTAAATTAATAACACCTCTTATATAATCTGGCGTCATGGGCACACGAGTAATATTACTGATTTCAATAATTTCATTCACATCATCAATTGCAATTGCCAACTTATCCTTACCGACTAGGAAGGTAAGGTACTGACCTTGCTGCCCTTGATCTGCTAGAGCAACCTCCGTTGACTTCCCATTACTTACTGCTAATTCATTCATAATAAACTCCCAGACTAGAAACGTTCAAAGTCTTGTTCATTAAAATCTGGCACACTGCCACTACTTGACTGAGCTGATGCTGCCGGAGCTGTTACGGCAACAGGTGCTTTAGGCTTATTTGGCGCACGCCGCTCTGCTTGTTTTGGCGTATTTTTAATTTGTCCACCCCCACTACTCCCTTGCTCAAGCTTAAAATAAGCAACAGCTTGCTGTAATTGTTCCGCCTGACCACTCAGCTCTTCTGAAGTAGCCGCAAGCTCTTCTGATGCTGCAGCACTTTGTTGAGTTGCTTGATCTAACTGGCTCATTGAATCACTAATTTGGCGAATTCCACTAGCCTGCTCTTCTGAGGAAGCACTTATTTCTTGAATCAGATCAGATGTTTTAGTTATATCGGGTACAACTTCAGTAATCAATGCACCTGCTTTCTCTGCAATGTCAACACTGTCAGTTGCCAACTCACTAATCTCTTCTGCTGTGACACGACTGCTTTCTGCTAATTTACGTACTTCAGCGGCCACTACAGCAAAGCCTTTGCCGTGCTCGCCAGCTGAAGCGGCTTCAATCGCAGCATTCAGTGATAAGAGATTCGTTTTGTAGGCAATATCCTCAATAAGGTTAATCTTTTTAGCAATATGCTTCATGGCATTTACTGTTTCAGTTACTGCTGTAGCGCCTTCTTTCGCTTCACTTGCAGAACTCGTTGCCATTTTTTCAGTAACACCAGCATTTTCAGAATTTTGTTGTACTGAAGCATTAAGTTCCTCTACTGCACTACTCGTACTTTCTACACTTGTAGACTGTTCCACAGCACCTTGACTAATTGTTTGTGCCGTTGCACTGACTTCTTGTGACGCACTAGCTAAGCTATCCGCTCCACTTCTCACAGTCTGAATCACATCTCTAACTTGATCGCGCATATTGATAAGCGCTGAAGCCAATTGACCAATTTCATCTTTCTGAACCACGTCAAGATCTGCAACCATATTTCCTTCTGCAAGTTGCTTCGCAAACACAACTCCTTTCACGATAGGACCAGTAATACTGCGTGCAAGAATATATGCAATAAAACCTACAATAACGATAAAGACAATTGCCAAGATAATAATATTGTTAATTAAATTGTTAACAGGGATCATCACTTCAGCTTCATCAATCTCAGCAATCACAGCCCATGTTGTATCTCCGACAGTCAACGGTGAATAAGAGGAGAATACAGGGTTACCATTGTAATCCGTGATAATTTCAATCTCACTTTTTCCATTTAAAGCGTTAGTAACAGCTTCAGTATCAACACCATTATTTTGTACATTACCGGCAAATGATGCTTCCAAGCTATGGCCTTCTGGATCTAAAAATGAATCAGAACGCATCAGTTTATCTGAACCAACTAAGTATGTTTCGCCCGTCTCACCCATACCTTCACGCTGCTGCATTATGCTATTGATTCTTTCTGAAGAGAGTTGCAATGCCACAACCATAGCAACCTCATTACCATCAATAATAGGAAGCGCAGAAAAGGCAGCAGGAGCATCGTTACTAGGTGCATAAGGTTCAAAATCTGCCACACCATAGCGTCGTGAACTAATTGTTTTCTGAACTAACTTCCCTAAACCAGTATTACTAAACTTACCATTTACCATATTAGTTTGATAATCTGATTCTTTAGCTGCGGTATAAAAAACATAGCCGTTTTTATCGATCAAAAACACATCATAATAACCGTAAGTATTCATAAACTTTTCATAGAATGCATGTTGCTTATCAGTAACATTAGACGACTCAGTAACATCAACACCTTCAAACATTATCTTCGTTTGTTCTGAAAGCATCACTACATCTTTCTCAAAACCAGAAATCAAGTCACCTACTTGGGTAGCTTTCACCGATCTGATCGCGGTAAGTTGTGCCTCCGCAGAGGCAATTAATGCTTCTGTAGATTTTACGGCAGCCCAATATGCAACACTGGCAAGAGGTATCAAACTTATTAACAACATTAACCCTATAAGTTTTGGTTGCATATTTAGATTTTTTAAATTCATTTTTTGTCCTTATTATTGTGTAACTTTATTTGAGATTACCCTGTAGTTGCCTATGATTTCATTTTAGCCTCGAACCATGCACTGCTTTATTAATTAATCCTTGTACATCCAAGATTAGAGCAACATTGCCATCTCCGAGTACTGTCGCCCCGGTTAATCCTGATAAATTTTCAAACACTTTACCTAATGGCTTGATAACCGTTTGATGTTCACCATGTAACTGGTCAACAACAAATCCAGCTTTATTTTGGCCTGAGCGAACAACAACTAAACTTTCCCGACTCACTTCTCGTTCTTTGCTATTTTCATTTGAACTAAAACATTCACCTAGTCGTAAATACGGCATTGCCACGCCTCTTAAATTCACATAATGAGCGGTTTCATCAACCTCCCATTCACCACTATTCATTTCTACACACTCTTCCACCATAGTCAGTGGAATAATATAACGTTCATTAATAGCTTCAACCATAAACCCATCAATAATAGCGAGTGTTAATGGCAGTTGAATAGTAATGGTTGTACCTTCCCCAGCCGCACTATCAATATTCACCGACCCTCTTAATCCTTCAATATTTCGCCTCACAACATCCATGCCGACACCACGACCTGACAAGTCACTTGCTTGTTTCTTCGTACTCAGGCCTGCTTCAAATATTAAATTGAATATTTCTTGTTGTGTCAGATTGTGATCTTCGGGAATAAGACCATTTGTTATTGCTTTAGCAACAATTTTTTCACTGTCTAACCCTGCACCATTATCAATAATTTGAATAACAATATGGCCCGATTGGTGGAAGGCATTAAGTTGAATACAGCCTTTATCCGTTTTACCTGCTTGCTCTCTTTCTAGGGGTGTTTCAACACCATGGTCAAGTGAATTTCGAATTAAGTGTGTTAACGGATCATTAATCTTCTCAACAATGGTTTTATCTAACTCTGTTTCTCCCCCCGTAATCTTCAGTTCTATATCTTTACCAAGCTCTTTACTGACGTCTCTGACAACACGTTTAAATCGTGTAAATGTTTCACCAATTGGCACCATTCTCAAGTCTAGTGCTGTATCACGAATATCACTGACTAAAGTATTCATTGTTGTGGCGACTTCCTCAACATCCGCTAAACCATGTCGCTCAACCATCAAGTCCATGGCTGCACCAGATATGACCAATTCGCCCACGAGGTTAATTAATTGACCTAGTTTTTCTGAGTCCACTCGTATGTAATTAGCTTCTTTAGCCGCTTTCTGCTTAACTTGTTTCTGTTTATTCAGTGCTTTATTGACGACTTCTGGTTGCACGACCTGTTTTTCAACTAAAATCTCACCGATGGGCTTGCTCGTGTCGCCTTCTTCGCTCTGTTGCTGTACAGCTTTGCTAACATCGCTTTTCGTTAAAACTCCTATATTGATTAATATATCACCCAACCGATCTGCTTCACTTTCCAATTCATCTAATATTGAAAGATAGTCTTCTATTTTAGAGTGTGGAGGTAAAATATTAATATCACAGTCATCACTGGCAAACTCAAATACATCTTCTATCGTTTGTTTATCAGCATTACTTTTATAAGCAATTTTCAGGTGTAAATAACAGCTTTCTGGATCATATACATCGTCATCTGGGAGCTCATCTGTTAATACTAAGACGGTATCAATATCACCAATCGTTTTCAGGTATCTTAAGAAAGAGAGAGGGTCAACCCCCATTCTTAATGCATCGGGCTTAAATGCTAACGATATGATCCATTTATCATCAAGATCCGTTGTCTCTCCGACCGTTTCCATTGTTGTCGTTTCAACCACACTATTAACAGCAGGCAATGTCTCATCCTTACCCGTCAACTTAAATACAAGCTCAGTACCAATAGCCTGCATATCTTCTGGTAACGCTTCTTCTGGTGAGGTAATGCAATGTTCTAATAGTTTTGATGTGTGATCTTTACAATCCAGTAAGACTGAGATTAAGGTGTCATCAATGGACTTTTCTCCATTTCTGACTTGATCTAAAACAGTTTCAGCTTCATGAGTAAAAGCAACAACATCATTAAAACCAAACAATCCTGATGAGCCTTTGATCGTATGCATGGCTCTGAACAAACTATTGACAGTTTCACTGTCATCAGGTGTATCTTCAAGCGCTAATAATGCATCTTCCATTTCATCCAGAAGCTCTTTAGCTTCTTGCTTAAAGGTTTCTAACGCAACATCTAAATCACTCATGATGCGTTCCAGTCAGATGAAATAATTACCGGATCACCAAAAAATGGCACCAAATTGAAGAGTTCTAACACCTCAATGACAGCTTGGCTATGATCAACAATACTCAATTGAGTATTGATTATTGTTGCTTGCTTTTTAAGCATGATCAACAACTGCATTCCTGCACTATCAATTTCACTCACTTCAGATAGGTCAAGCTGTAATTCCTGATCAGCTTTTAAACTAGAGAACAAGGTATTCTTGTGTTCCAACACATTGTATATTGTCATTTCATCTTGAACTACAAGTCGTATTGTTGAATCACTCTGCTGTTTAATATCTATTGTCACAACGGCCCCCTTTTAACTCAAAAACATGGTCAGTTACGGTAAAATCAACTTTGATACAGCGGCCAATAACATGGGTGGCTGAAAAGGTTTAACAAGCCACGCTTTTGCACCTGCAGCCCTTCCTGCTTGCTTCTTTTCATCTGAGGCTTCTGTTGTTAACATCATCATTGGGGTGAATTTATATGCCGGTAATTTCTTCGCTTCTTGTACCAGTGTTATCCCATCCATATTAGGCATATTTACATCGGTAATGAGTAGGTGAATTTTCACACCATTTAACTTGCTCAATGCATCAACGCCATCGACAGCATCAATAACATCGAAGCCAGCCCCTTTTAAAGTCAAACTTACAACTTGTCTAATTGATGCTGAATCATCAACAATCATTATGGTTTTTGCCATTTTAAATACCCTTAACTTATCTTTTTAATTTTGCTTTGTATTTTAAAAGAAGGTGAGTTCATCACCCTCTTCTTCTGTAGTCGCTACAGCCACAACTTCTTCACCTGAAATGCTAGCCTGGTGGTGAAGTAACTCTTCTGGCATCGTATAACGTAGTTCCATTTTTTCCATAATACTGTCTACCCGAATAGAATCAGGGTCTCGTGCAGTCAGTGCAATTTGTTTTTGACTATCAACGACATCATATAAATCTTGTAAATTATGCTCTGCATGTTCAAGCATTTGACTGACACGGTCTTGAAATTGTAACGCTGTTAATACAGAGTATATCTCTACCTGAACCTGTTCGTTTCCTTCGGTTAAGATATCTGCATGCTTTTTAAATGAATTTAAAGTATTTTCAATATCTGTTAATACTTTCTCTATGTAAGTCTCTGAGTTATGGATACTTTCTCCATCAGTCTCACTTGTTGTTTCAGCAGATTTGAGTGTTGCGGTCATCGCTGAATTAATTTCATTAACGGTCTTACTTATTCTTGCTCCTGTTTCAGCTGAAGTTTGAGCTAAGTTTCTTACTTCATCTGCGACTACGGCAAAACCACGACCATGCTCTCCAGCCCTAGCAGCCTCAATTGCTGCATTTAGAGAAAGTAAATTTATATTATCAGCTACATTTCGAACATCCTGAGCCATGGTATCCAAATCTGCTGTATAACTTGATAGTTGGCGCACTTCATCAATCATATTTGTTTCGGCATCATTCAAGGCGCTTAACTCATCCATAACGCCATTTAAAATTGCTTTAGAGCCCTTCAATAAGGCATCAATTGAATAGTCCTCATTATCGTGTTCTTGACTCGCATTTAACTCAGAAATCTTGGTCGTCATCGCGGCAAACCGCTCACTGAGGTTGGCGACTTCTTGCTCCGTGTGCTCTTTTGACATATCAATTTGATTGAGGATTATCGGCATGACATCAACTAAAAGTTGCTCTAAAGGTCTCACCGAAGATTCTATACGCTCAATGGCAACGTTAGCTTCTTTACTTTGTGCCTCTAATTTAGAGGTCGTATCGGCTTGCATTGTTTTATAGAGAATATGACCGACGATTAATCCCATTACAATTAATAGCCCGACCAGAGTAAGTCCTGGAATAATGCTTAGCTCTGTAACAAAAACAGTCAATAAAGCAACACTAGATCCAGCTATACTTGGTAAAGAATAAAATAAAATGCTGTTTCTTAATTTAACTTGCATGAATAATTTCCAATAGTAACTATAAAAATAAAATAATGACTGTCCAAGCCCTTAACTTAATATTTTTATCGTCTCCAACTTACATTTCGTGAATAGTTTTTATAGCTAAACTACAATTCTTAGGACAGGCTTAAATACTACAGTGTTCTGGTAGAATCGGGAGAAAGTTTATTGATATAGATCAATATATCTATAACTTTAAGGGTTCCACACAAAATTATGTGTCACCTTAAACTATTCAGTTTTGAACGCACCTCATTGATTTTCCTCAATGCCAATTTATGGCTCATTTACCATATTCCTCACAAAACTTTGATTTATTTTAATGGGTTATTAACGAGTTAAGCGGTTTGTTTTCTAAATATATCGCGTAAGATTTTATACAGATCTTAGTCTCGATTATTAATCCTAAATGCACACTTTTTAAAGTATGAATTAAACATATTTTTAAACTTTGCCAGTCGTATTTTAGGATAATTCCTGCGGATGTTCGCCTCTACTTTAAAGACCTCTCCTAATCATCATATTAACCTTAGGTTGGAAATACAATTAGAATTCATTATTGACTACGGTGCATTCAATCTCATTAATGTTTCGTACGTGTATTATGTGTGGTGGAGGGTAATGGTGTACTTCTAGCGGTTCTTGGCTACCTTAGTTCTCTTCTCCTAGGGTATACTGCAGTATACATATCGTATATAACGCTCTGCGGGAGCATTTAACTTTGTTCCTTAAAAGTGAAAAAATGATAACTCTTTCGTTTAAACGTTTAAATATATAGCTTAATGACTTCCAAATATCACTTTGATGTTCTTATTATTGGTAGCGGTGCTGCTGGTTTAACCCATGCACTACACTTAGCAGAGCATGCTCAAGTTGCCGTGTTATCAAAAGGTCAACTCGAAGAAGGCGCCTCGCTTTATGCTCAAGGTGGTATCTCTGTTGTGCTTGATCAGGCAGACTCACTGCAATCTCATATTGATGACACACTTTTAGCGGGCGCAGGCTTATGTGATGAAGATACTGTTCGTTTTACGGTTGAGCAGGCACGAGATAGTATTGAATGGCTTATTGAACAAGGTGTTTCATTCACCAAAGATGGTATTACATCGGAAACCTACCACCTCACCCAAGAAGGTGGCCATAGTCACCGACGTATTATTCACTCGGCGGATGCAACAGGACGGGAAGTAGAAACGACGTTATTAGCAAAAGCAAAAGCACATCCTAATATTCACTTGTTTCCCTATCATATCGGCATCGATCTCATCACTAGTCACAAACAGTTCGGCCAACAAAATGACAGTGATAGCTGCTTAGGCTGTTATGTTTTAGATATTAAAACTGATACACCTCGCACATTTACAGCTCCCATCACTGTTTTAGCAACGGGGGGAGCTGGCAAAGTCTATCTTTATACCAGTAACCCTGATGTATCAACTGGCGATGGTATCGCCATGGGCTGGCGTGCAGGTTGCCGCATTGCCAATATGGAATTTGTTCAGTTTCATCCCACCTGTTTATATCACCCCAAAGCTAAATCATTTTTAATTAGTGAAGCATTGCGAGGTGAAGGGGCTAAATTATTATTGGCTGATGGCTCACATTTTATGGAGCAATTTCATCCTCAAGCCGAATTAGCCCCGAGAGATATTGTTGCCCGAGCAATTGATCATGAAATGAAGCGCTTAGGTGATGACTGTGTCTATTTAGATATAAGTCACCAGCCTAAAGAGTTCATTGAAAGTCACTTTCCAACCATTCATCAACGTTGCCTAAAATTTGGCATAGATATGACTCGTGAGCCTATTCCTGTTGTTCCTGCCGCACACTATACCTGTGGAGGCCTCATTACCGATCTTCATGGCCAGACTGATCTTCGCGGTTTATATGCTATTGGTGAAACGGCGCACACCGGCTTACATGGTGCCAACCGTATGGCCAGTAATTCACTATTAGAATGTCTCGTATTCGCACGTAGTGCTGCAGAGAAAATCAAACAACAGTTACATACAATCAATACGAAAAACCCAACAATTCCAGCATGGGATGCAAGCCGAGTTGCACCGGCGAAAGAAGCTATTTCCATTAGTCATAACTGGGATGAACTTCGCCGATTCATGTGGGATTATGTAGGCATTGTTCGCTCTAAAGAACGACTTTACAAAGCGCGGCAACGATTAACTTTATTGCAACAGGAAATCAATGATTATTATAGTCAGCACCGTATTAGTAGCGATTTATTAGAATTACGTAACCTGGCTGATGTTGCTGAACTTATTATCACATCAGCACTACAGAGACAGGAAAGCCGAGGTCTGCACTATATGCTGGATTATCCTGACGTAAACAGTCAGAATGAAGCAACGGACACTATCATTCCTGGAAAGTCTTAGGGTTTCTGCAGTAAACTCTTAACTGCCTGAATAACTCATCATCAACAGCATCATTTACAAGCGTAACTGTTTTATTACGCCAGAATGATTCATCATGAAATGTCAGCATAACTAATGACGGTATCACAACACAGTTTACTAATTTTAATGGCGGCATCTCCTGCTCACCTTTGCTCAACAAATACCACCGTTGCTCACTATCCCGTTCCAAGCGAATAATGGCAGAAGCATTATCAACCCATAACTGTTGTCGGCAATAATAAATAAAGCTAGTACCAATAAATAACACCGTAGCGACTAAGCTCCAACTCTGCTCCAATAAACTGAATAGCGTTATTAACATTAAGCTATGGATAAAAACTAAATACACCAACATTTTTTTTGATCGGCCTATTGGCAAACTAAATACAATCCGTTTCATTTACTCATACCTTCCCTGTGAGTGCGATACAATACATCACACCTAACTCCCATTAAAATGACATTATGACTGATACTTGGCAAAACATTGTTAAACAACAACACAACTTAACCCCAGAAAGCTACTCACCAGAAACCGCAGCTTTCATCCCCCTGCCACAGCTTGGGGTGTTAACAGTTTCCGGTACCGATGCACAATCATTTTTGCAAAACTTACTAACAAATGATGTTACAGCACTCGCAATCAATCAAAGTCACCTTTCTGGATTTTGTAATGCTAAAGGGCGTTTATTTGCACTTTTTCACCTAATTCGTCGCCAAGAAGACTATCAGTTAATATTACCCAAAGAAATGTGTCTCGCATTACAGCAACGCTTAACAATGTATATATTACGCTCAAAAGTAACGATTACTGATGAAACTGAGAACCTAAGCTGTTTAGGACTCATTAGTACAGATAAGTCACCTACTCAAGCATTAAATTTAGCTGCTGAGGCGGTTCAACAGCTAAATGATAGAACACTCTGCATAGCCTCCCATCAAAAAATTGAAGGCATCGTTTCAACTGCAAAGGAACAGCACTGGCAACTCGCATCGGAAAATATCTGGTTTATTGCTGATATTGATGCTGGCTACCCAATGATTTTTCCTGAAACCAAAGAAAAATTCACACCACAGCAAGTTAACCTCGAATTAGTCGGTGGTGTTAGCTTCAGCAAAGGATGTTATCCAGGGCAAGAAGTTGTTGCTAGATTACACTACCTAGGCAAACCCAGCCGCCGAATGTTCAGAGCTCGTGTA
>ENA-OSET01003199-OSET01003199.1-sediment-metagenome-genome-assembly--contig:-NODE-3199-length-15232-cov-4.447311_pt1 | contig 15232 bp, 9 predicted proteins | sample MGYA00237882_ERZ534229 | MGnify/ENA primary metagenome ERZ534229 (study PRJEB26408, sample SAMN06266212) | sediment metagenome | isolation source: Hudson Canyon methane seep mesocosm | place: USA:Hudson... | reverse complement strand
TCCTGGGGCTGGAGAAGGTCCCAAGGGTTGGGCTGTTCGCCCATTAAAGTGGCACGCGAGCTGGGTTCAGAACGTCGTGAGACAGTTCGGTCTCTATCTGCTGTGGGCGTTAGAAATTTGCGTGGATCTGACTCTAGTACGAGAGGACCGAGTTGGACTGACCTCTAGTGTATCTGTTGTTCCGCCAGGAGCATAGCAGAGTAGCTACGTCGGGAAGGGATAAGCGCTGAAAGCATATAAGCGCGAAACCCACCACAAGATGAGATTTCTTTAAAGGGTCGTTGGAGATTACAACGTTGATAGGCTATAGGTGTAAAGGCAGTAATGTCATAGCCGAGTAGTACTAATAACCCATAGACTTATGTACGCTTCTCCCGCTAGCAATAGCGGGAGAGACACTCTTTTTTTTATTTTGAAACTTACAATATTATTTTACCATATGTCAACTTATACAGTTAAAGCAATTTAGCTGAAAATTTTAGGGTGGTTATAGCATTGGGGCTCACCTCTTCCCATACCGAACAGAGAAGTTAAGCCCAATAGCGCCGATGGTACTGCATTTATGTGGGAGAGTAGGTCGCTGCCTTTCTTATGTCTTGAAAACTCAAGATCTATAAACCTCATATCATTTGATATGAGGTTTTTTTGTTTAATGTATTTAATTTTTCTAATTACTTAAACAGAATATTTATAGTATGCGTGTAGCTTTTATAACTTTTTTTACATATGAAATTTTCAAATACTTTTCTTGGTAAATTAAATCAGAAACTTTTGCAGATAAACGGTATCTAAGGATTAAAAACTGTTTATTAGAAATATATGTAGTAAATTAAATCAATATATCTTAAGAAAAGATTTTGTTGAAGTTATTTCAGAAAATTTTAAAACATAATTGAAAATTTGTTATTTATAGGGCCAGCTAAATAGTGGTAAAATAAGTGGGGTTTCCTAAATTGTTCTATGTTTTTGCTCTAGAAATTGTACCCATTATTAAAGAATTAGTTCTACCCTATTCAAATGGACATTCTTACTCAAAACATTAATAAATTCTGAATTTATAAGGAATTACATTGCAACTAAATCTCCAGTGATGTCCTTTGATGGTAGTTCTGATTTACCCATTAAATAAAGATCTACCTGCCTTGCAGCTTCTCGGCCTTCAGAAATAGCCCAAACAATTAATGATTGTCCTCGGCGCATATCTCCAGCTGTAAAAATATTTGGAATATTAGTTTGGTATTTACCATACTCGGCCTTATAATTAGAACGTGCATCCTTTTTAATTCCTAATTTATCAGCTAATGTGGTTTCTGGACCAGTAAAACCTAAAGCCAATAAAGCTAAATCACAAGGCCAGGTCTTTTCTGTACCTGCAACTTCGATTAACTGAGGTCTTTGTCCTTGAACCATTTTCCATTCTACATTAACTGTTTTTAAAGCAATTAATTTACCGTCCTTATCTTTAATAAATTCTTTTGTATTGATGAGCCAATTGCGTTCAGCTCCTTCTTGATGTGAGGAAGATGTTTTTAATTGCAATGGCCAAAATGGCCATGGTGTAGAAGAAGATCTATGTCCAGGAGGTTTTGGCATAATCTCGAAATTGACTACTGATTTTGCACCATGTCTGTTGGATGTTCCGATACAATCAGATCCAGTATCTCCACCACCTATTACAATTACATCTTTATTGGTGGCCATTATTTGATTATTTACTTCTTTACCAAATAAAGCTTTTGTTTGTTGAGTTAAGAAGTCCATTGCTTGCACAACACCATCAGCTTCAATACCTGGTGTTGGTAAACTGCGTCTTTCCGTAGCTCCTCCGCATAAAACAATACTATCAAAAGCTTTTAAATCTTCAACATCATAGTTAACACCAACATTTACATTGGTTTTAAACAAAATCCCTTCGGCTTTTAGAATAGCAACTCTTCTATCTATAATTCCTTTTTCCATTTTGAAGTTTGGAATTCCATAGCGTAATAACCCACCAATTGCATCATTTCTTTCAAAAATAGTTACGGTATGGCCCGCTCTATTTAATTGTTGAGCAGTTGCCAAACCTGCGGGTCCAGATCCAACAACAGCAATAGTTTTACCTGTTCTAATTTTTGGAGGTTGTGGTTTTATCCATCCTTCTTTAAAAGCAAGTTCTACAATATTTTTTTCTATATTTTCTATTGATATTGGATCTTCAATAATACCAAGTACACAAGCCTTTTCACAAGGGGCTGGACATAATCTACCCGTAAATTCAGGGAAATTATTTGTGGAATGTAAAATCCAAGAGGCTTTTTTCCATTCACCTTGATGAACCATATGATTAAAATCTGGAATCAAATTACCCAATGGACAACCACTATGGCAAAATGGGATACCACAATCCATGCACCTTGATCCTTGCGATGTAATTTCCTTTTTAGATAGCGGAACTGTAAATTCTTTATAATGTTTTACACGTTCTTTTACAGAAATGTATTTTTCATCTTGTCTTTCAAACTCTTTAAACCCTGTTGTTTTTCCCATGACATTATGATTATGCTATTATTAATTCTTCCACCATTGGTTCTTCTGTAGCAATACGCTCTAATGCGCGTTTGTACTCGGTTGGCATTACTTTTATGAAGTTGTTTAAACTATTATCCCAATCATCTAATAGATGGGAACCTTTCTTACTTTTTGTATGTAAAACATGTTTTTCAATATTTTCTTTTAAGTCAGAAGCATCTTCATCTGAAATATTTTCAAATTCAATGGTTTCTGTATTACATAATCCATTTACAAACTTTTTTTCAGGATCAAATACATATGCAATTCCACCACTCATACCAGCAGCAAAATTTCTTCCTGTTTTTCCTAAAACAATAACTTTACCTCCTGTCATATATTCACAGCAATGATCTCCAACACCTTCTACAACTGCTATTGCACCAGAATTACGAACTGCAAAGCGCTCACCTGCAATCCCATTGATATAAGCTTGGCCGTTAACAGCGCCAAACAAACAAACATTACCAACAATGATATTTTCATCAGCAATAAAATCTGCGTCTACAGGTTTCTTTACAATTAATTTAGCTCCAGATAAACCTTTACCTAAATAATCGTTAGTATTACCCTCTAATATGAATGTTAATCCGTAAGCTCCAAATGCTCCAAAACTTTGTCCAGCAGAACCTGTAAAATTAATGTTTAAAGTGTTTTCGGGTAACCCTAAATGACCGTATATTTTTGAAATTTCGTTACTTACAATTGCTCCAACAGTTCTATTTGTGTTTTTAATTGGATACACTAAATTCATTTTTTCTTTGCGGTATAAGGCTCTATGTGAGTCTTTTAATATGGTAAAATCTAATACATTTTCTAAATTATGATCTTGGCTTTCTGTATTTTTAACCGTTAATTTTCTATAAACACTTGGTCTGTGTAAAATACTAGATAAGTCCAAACCTTTCGCTTTGTAGTGTTTAATAGCTTTGTTTGCATTTATTTTGTGTGTTTGCCCAACCATTTCAGCCAATGTTCGGTAACCTAGTTGTGCCATGATTTTTCTTAATTCTTCGGCTACATAATAAAAGAAATTAATAACATGTTCTGGAGTTCCTTTAAAGTTCTTACGCAAATCTTTATCTTGAGTTGCAATACCAACAGGACATGTATTTAAATGGCATTTTCGCATCATAATACAACCAGAAGCTACTAAAGGCGCTGTAGCAAAACCAAATTCTTCTGCACCTAATAAAGCTGCAATTGCAACATCTCTTCCTGTTTTTAACTGTCCATCACATTCTATAACAATTCTACTTCTTAAATTATTTAATACTAAAGTTTGCTGTGCTTCAGATAAACCTAATTCCCAGGGTAAACCTGCATGTTTGAGTGAGGTTAAAGGAGAAGCACCTGTACCACCATCATAACCAGAAATTAAAACAACATCTGCTTTGGCCTTTGCAACACCAGCAGCAATAGTACCTACACCAACTTCTGAAACTAATTTTACATTAATTCTTGCTTCACGATTGGCATTTTTTAAATCGAAAATTAATTGAGCTAAATCTTCAATAGAATAAATGTCATGATGTGGAGGAGGAGAAATTAATCCAACAAAAGGAGTTGAGTTTCTTGCATCTGCAATCCAAGGTAAAACCTTGTAACCAGGTAATTGTCCACCTTCACCAGGTTTAGCTCCTTGTGCCATTTTAATTTGAATCTCTTTAGCGTTAGATAAATAATGAGAAGTAACTCCAAATCTACCTGATGCAACTTGCTTAATTGCAGAGTTTCTGCTATCTCCATTAATATCTTTTTGAAAACGCCTTCTGTCTTCACCACCTTCACCAGAATTAGATTTACCTCCAATTCGGTTCATAGCAATAGCTAAATTTTCATGTGCTTCTCTTGAAATGGATCCGTATGACATTGCCCCTGTTTTAAAACGTTTAACAATCTCTGTCCAAGGTTCTACTTCTTCTAGGGGAATTGGATCTAAATTATCAAACTGAAATAATCCACGAATAGTCATCAATTTTTCTGATTGTTCGTTTATAGTATTGGAGTATACGTCATAACTATTTTGGTCGCTTAAACGAACAGCTTGTTGTAATTTAGAAATAGTAGTAGGATTAAATAAATGGCGTTCTCCATTTCTTCTCCACCTGTAATCACCACCAATATTTAAGCCTAATTTTTTATCAATTTGATTATTAGGATATGCTTGCTTGTAGCGCTTATCAATTTCTTTTTCAATTTCATATAAACCAATACCTTCAATTCTTGAAGCTGTATATGGAAAATATTTTTCAACAAATTGAGAATTGAAACCAACAATTTCAAATATTTGTGAACCTCTGTAAGAATGTAAAGTTGAGATTCCTATTTTGTTCATTACTTTTAGTATTCCTTTACCAATTGCAAAGTTGAAATTATCAACTGCTTTTTGCTCATCCATATCAGTAATAAAGCCTTCTTTAACTTGCATTCTGATAATTTCATTAACCATATATGGATTGATAGCACTAGCGCCATAACCAAATAAAGTTGCAAAATGATGCGGCTCTCGTGGTTCTGCAGATTCAATTATGATATCAAAATTAGAACGCTTACGCAATCTGTTTAATTGATGATTTACATAAGAGCAAGCTAATAAGGCTGGTATAGGGGCGTTTTCTTGATTAACACCTCTGTCTGAAAGAATAATAATATTGGTTTTTCGGTCTAAAGCTTTTTCAATTTTTATGATAATTTCGTCTAAAGCATCTTCAAGTCCATTTAATCCTTTAGCTTTAGGGTATAAAATTTCTATAGTTTCTGCTTTGAAACTTTCAATATCTATACTTCTAATTTTTTCTAAATCAGCATTTGAAATTACTGGATTTTGAATTCTTAATTTTCTGCACTGTCTCTCTGTAATGCTAAAAATATTTCTGTCTTTTCCTAAATTTAAACTAATATCAGTTACAATATTTTCTCTAATTCCATCTAAAGGTGGGTTCGTAACTTGCGCAAATAACTGTTTAAAGTAGTTTGAAATTAATTGAGGTCTGTCTGATAATACAGCTAAAGGCGTATCAATACCCATTGAACCTAAGGCTTCTTTTTTGTTTTGAGCCATAGGTGTAATCACTTCTTGAATATCTTCAAACGTATAATTAAATAGACGTTGACGGGTCTTAATATCAATACTTTCAATTGGACAAGTTTCATTTGTATAGGGAATATCTTTTAAATGTAAACGAGTTTTATCCAGCCATTTTTGGTATGGTCTTTCAGAAATGATCTTATTTTTGATTTCTTCATCATCAATAATTCTTCCTTTATTCATGTCTACCAAAAACATTCTTCCAGGTTCTAACCTACCATGTTTTTTAATGTCAGATGGTTCAATGTCTACCACACCAACTTCAGAAGACATAATTAGTTTTCCGCTTTTGGTAATGGTGTATCTTGATGGTCTTAGACCGTTTCTGTCTAATAAAGCTCCAATATAATCTCCATCTGTAAAAGGTACAGAAGCAGGTCCATCCCAGGGCTCCATTATACATCCATTGTACTCGTAAAAAGCTTTACGTTCTTTGGACATTGTTTTGTGTTTTTCCCATGCTTCTGGAATCATCATCATCATAATTTCAGGTAAGGAACGTCCAGTATGTGTTAGTAATTCTACAACCATATCCATAGAAGCAGAATCTGATTTTCCTGGTAAGATAATAGGAAAAAGTTTTTCTATTTGTGGGCCAAAAACATCACTTTTCATGATTTCCTCGCGAACACGCATTCTACTTACATTTCCACGTAGGGTGTTTATTTCACCATTCTGGCACATGTGTCGAAATGGTTGTGCTAGTTCCCATGTTGGCATCGTATTTGTTGAAAAACGTTGATGTACTAATGCCAATCTTGTTACTAAATCTATTTCTTGAAGATCTAAATAGTACGGCCCAATATCTTCTGGCATAATAATACCTTTATAGATAATGGTTGTTATGGATAAACTTGGTACATAAAAAGAATTAGCTTCAGAAATTTTAGAATTTCTGATTTCGTGTTCTGCTATTTTACGTGCTGCATAAAGTTTGGCTTTAAAAGTATCTTCGTCTATAACATCTGTTTTGCCAATAAAAAGTTGTTCTATATTTGGCTCAGAATCTAATGCGATTTCTCCCAATTGAGAAGAATCGACAGGAACTACTCTCCATCCTAAAATAGAAAGTCCTTGAGATTTTATTTGATTTTCAAAAGTAGTTTTACAAAAATTATATTGATTGGAAACCTTAGGTAGAAAAACCATACCTACAGCATATTCTCTTCGTTCAGGAATAGGAAAGTCACAGACTCTTGTAAAATAATCGTGAGGAATATCAATTAATAACCCAGCTCCATCACCTGTTTTTCCGTCTGCACTTACACCTCCTCTATGTTCTAGTTTTACCAAGATTTCTAGCGCATCATGAATAATTTGATTAGTCCTTTCTCCGTTCAAATTACATATAAAACCAGCTCCACAATTTTCATGTTCAAACTCCGGTAAATATAGTCCTTGTTTCTCCATATGGTATTAAATTATATTCACAAAAGTATGTATTTTGTTAAGTATAATTCATTGTTTAAATGAATTTGATGTAATTTTTATGATGAAAATAAATTTTTAATAAAAAAATAATAATTATGATAATTTTAATCCTTTTAATTATCATATTCATAAAAACAAGAAATCCATCTTAAAAATGTTATCTTTTAAGATGGATTTCATTAAAAATTACAATTTTACTATTCTTTTAATCTAAAGTCTGGATATGCATCCATTCCGTGTTCATGGGAATCTAAACCCTCTAATTCTTCTCTTTCACTTACTCGAATACCTATGGTTTTCTTCAAGGTATAAATGATGATAAAAGAAGTAGATAAACAGAAAAAGGTATAAGAAGTAACACCAATTAGTTGACTTTTAAATTGAGCTAACCCAGCAAGGTTGCCAAAAAGTCCGACTGCTAAAGTACCCCAAACTCCGCAAACTAAATGCACGGCAATTGCTCCTACAGGATCATCTAATTTTAATTTATCAATTAAGCTCACCGCAAAAACAATAATTACTCCCGCAATTGCCCCAATTAGTATAGCATCTGTTGGCGACATTTGGTCTGCTCCGGCGGTAATTCCAACTAAACCTCCTAAAATTCCATTCAAAAACATGGTTAAATCTAGATTTTTAAATATTATTGTTGATACTGTAGCTGCAAAAACTCCACCAGCAGCAGCAGCCAAGCAAGTGGTTACTAAAGTTAGGGATGTTAAACTTGGATCTGCAGATAAAACAGAGCCTCCATTAAAGCCAAACCACCCTAACCAAAGAATTAGAACTCCGGCAGTAGCCAATGGAATATTGTGACCAGGAATTGCTTGGATTTTTCCGTTTTTAAATTTTCCTATTCGAGAACCTAGTAAGCATACTGCAACTAAAGCCGCCCAACCACCAACGGAATGAACTAATGTTGAACCTGCAAAATCATAAAAAGGAGTATCTAATTGATCTAAGAAGCCACCTCCCCATTTCCAAGAACCTGCAATTGGGTACACTAAGCCTACATAAACTAAAGTAAAAATCATAAAAGGTAAGATTTTCATTCTTTCAGCTACAGCTCCAGATACTATTGTTGCTGCAGTTGCCGCGAACATTCCTTGAAATAAGAAATCTGTCCAATAGGTGTAGCCTTCGTTGTAAGTTAAATCTAAAACTCCAGAATCTGTTAAAGGTGATGATAAACCAAAACCAGCAAAACCAAAGAATCCATTAAAATCTCCTGGATACATTAAGTTAAAACCAATAAGGCAATATAATAATAGACCAACTGTAATGATAAAGATATTTTTAAAAAGTATATTAAGGGTATTTTTTTGTCTAGTTAATCCTATCTCTAAAAGGGCAAAACCTAAATGCATAAAGAAAACTAAAGCTGTACAGATCATCATCCATACATTATTAATTGATAATTGTTCCATAATAAAATTCTGTAGATATTTAATTTAAAGTTTGTCCTCCTTTTTCTCCTGTTCTTATTCTGTAGGCATCTTTTATATCGCTAACAAATATTTTACCATCACCAATTTCTCCTGTTGCCGCTGATTTTAATATTGTGTTTATTGTAATTTCTTCAAAATCATCGTTAACAACAATAGCAATATGTCTTCTTTGAATGTCACTGGTACTATAGCTTACTCCTCTATATACATGTCCTTCTTTTTCATTACCTAAACCAGTAACATCCCAATAAGAAAAGAAGTTGACACCAACTTCATGTAATGCTTCTTTTACTCTTCTGAATTTAGATTTTCTAATAATTGCCTCTATTTTCTTCATATTTAAAATTAATTATATTGTTTAAAGAGGTGCAAAATAGAAAAAAAAATATACCGTGAGTTTTTGCTAAATTTCATTATTTCCTTTTTTAAAGGCTTATTCTTCTTTTTCTATAAAAAATGAATATCAATTTTGGAGAAACCAAAAAACACATAGCATAAGCTATGTGTTTTTTTAATTTTCAATAAAAATCAAGAATATTTCCTATTTGTCTTCATCAAAATCTCTAACTCTTTTTCCTGGATAAGCAATTGACCCATGTTCTGAAATATCTAAACCTTCTATTTCTACTTCTTTGGTTACACGTAATCCCATTGTCTTTTTTAAGATTGCTAATACAATGTAAGATAAAGCTATGGCCCAAACAGCATAGGCAATTACACCTATTGCTTGTGCTCCAAGTTGTGCAGCTCCACCACCATTAAATAAACCAATTCCAGTATCACCATCTACTCCCCAAAGTCCAATTACTAAAGTACCCCAAGCACCAGCGACTCCGTGAACTGAAGCAGCACCAATAGCATCGTCTATTTTTAATTTCTTTTCAATAAATTCAATAGAGAATACTACAATAATACCTCCAATTAAACCAGCTAATACAGCACCTCCAGTGGTCATGTTACCACAACCAGCGGTAATACTTACCAAACCAGCCAATGCTCCATTTAAGGTTTGTGCTAAATGAGGTTTTCCATACCAAACCCAAGTTGTAATTAATGCAGCTAATCCACCGGCAGCAGCAGCTAAATTTGTAACTAAAACTACGTTAGAAGCGCCTGTTGCGTCAGCACCACCCCAAGCTAATTGAGATCCCCCATTAAAACCAAACCATCCAAACCAAAGTATAAATACACCTAAAGTTGCTAAAATTTGATTGTGGCCAGGTATTGGTAAAACTTTTCCATCTACAAATTTCCCAATTCTAGGACCTACCATAAATGCAGCTACTAAAGCAGCCCAACCACCTACAGAATGTACTATTGAAGAACCGGCAAAATCTATAAATTCGGCAGGCATAATACCATCAGTATCATTTAACCATCCTCCATTCCATTCCCATCCACCTGATATCGGATAGATAACAGCGGTCATTACTAATGAGAAAATAATATAGGTTGAATACTTTGTTCTACCTGCAATAGCTCCAGAAACAATGGTTGCAGTTGTTGCGGCAAACATTGTTTGGAAGAATAAGTCAGCTCCTTCTCCTTGAAACAAACCACTCCAGAAAAACCATCCGTTAGAAGTGTCGCCATACATTAATGAATAACCTACTAACCAAAATGTGATAGAACCTACACAGATGTCTAACAAATTTTTCATAGCGATATTCACTGCGTTTTTAGATCTTGTCATACCAGATTCAACTAAGGTAAAACCTGCTTGCATTAAAAATACTAAGATACCAGCAATAAGCATCCAAAGCATTCCCATATCTCCGTTTACTTGTTCTAAAACTTTAGCAGCTTCAGAAACCGGAGCTTCTTGAAATAATGTTAAAAATAAACTCATATTATATTAATTTTAGTTAGTAATAGTTTGCGTTTTCTTAGAAAGAGTATACAGCTGCTAAAAGAAAAGTGCTTAAAGATTTATCACCTACAAAGGCAGCTTCAGAGGCAGCATCTAATCTTAATTCTGGAATAATGGTTAAAGAACCAATTGTATAGTTACCAGTTAAAGTTGTAGCAAATACACTAGAATCTTCAACACCAGTTCCAATTGCTCCGAAATCTCCATCAGTTTCCTGGAAAAGTTCTGCTCTTAAACCAATTTTAAAATTATCCGAAGTAGCAATTTGTGGATATAATGCAGCACCATAAAAACCTGGAGCATCATCTCCTGAAAAATATGCAGCGTTAACACCTAAGAAAAAAGTTTCTGATAAATCAAAACCTCCTGTGAAGTCAATTTCATAATTGCCTTGATCATATAAAAAGTTTAAATACTGACCAGAAAAACCGAATTGAGCACCAAATGCATAACTTCCATTAGGGTTGAATTCTGTAGCGTCAGTAGGATTCATAATGGCTAGCATTAATGAAGTATCTTCACCTAAAGCAATATCGGCTTTTAAACCTGTATGGCTAAATGGCCCATAAGAGAATAAATAAGAAGTACTGTAGTTAAAGTTTGCAGTAGGAGAAATTACCTCATAACCTAAAAAGGTGTTGAAGTTACCAATGGTTAAGGTTACTTTTTCGCTTACATTCCAATAGGCATAAAGTTGGTTTACTATTTGTGCACTTCCAGCTGGTGAGCCAAATACAGCATCTGCACCTCTAGGTCCGTACACCATATCTGCCACAAATCCTACTTTTTCACCTTCATAAGCCGCAACTAAGTTAATCATACCCAAAGCAAAGCCTGCTTGGTTTGCAAAAGAACTTCCAGGAGCAGTATCAAAATTACCACCACTAATGTTGCCTCTAAAATAAGTGTCTACGCTACCGCTTAAAGAAAATGTTTTTTCTTCTTTTTCTTGAGCATTTACTAGCAAGCTACTTGCTAATAAAAAAGTAAAAATAATTTTTTTCATAATTAATGTTTGTTTTAATTTTTAATATTTGAATGCCTCAAAAGTAAATATTTATTTTAGTTTAACAAGGGGGTGTTTTTTCGAAAACGATGTAATTTTCAAACGTACCATCAAAAATTAGGGGGTAAGTTTAAGATAAATGTATTTTATTATAATTTAAAGATGTAAAATGATAGGTTCGTAAAAAATTAAGTATTTATTTTGAGATATTCATAAAAATGCACTTTTTGTAAAAAAAAATGCAATTATTGTACATTTGCGCTTATGAAATATTCAAATTCTTACATTATTTACTTACAGTTTTTAGGGTTTAGGTTTTCTGGTTGGCAAAAACAGAAAAATGCTAAAACGTTACATGATATTGTAGATAAAAGCTTGTCTTTTGTTTTGGAAAACGATGCTTGCAAAACTATTGGAGTTGGAAGAACAGATGCTAAAGTGTCTGCAAACACCTATTGTCTTCAGCTTTTTACAGATGAAGTTCTAGAAGAGGAAATATTTATGAAATCTTTAAATTCAAACTTTCCATCTGATTTTAAAGCGATTTCAATCAAACAAGTAGACAGGGGTTTTAATATAATTAACGCAGAAAAAATAAAAGAATATCATTATTATTTTTCTTTTGGAGAAAACAATCATCCTTTTGCTGCCCCGTTTTTGGTTAATGTAGATTATAATCTTGATCTTACAATGATGGTAAAAGCAGCTAAATTATTTGAAGGTGAGCATCATTTTCATAAATATTGCACAAAACCCTCACAAAACACAATATTGAAAAGAACTATTGATTGTTGTGAAATTGTAGAGAATACTATTTTAACCGCGAGTTTCTTCCCTAGTAAATCTTATGTTTTAAAAGTAAAAGGAAAGGGTTTTTTAAGATATCAGATTAGGTTAATGATGGCGACATTGTTTGAAATTGGTAAAGGGAATCTAGATTTAGATTTTATAAAAAATTCGTTGCTAGAAACTAATGACAGAAAATACATGAGAAATATTGCGCAGGCTTCTGGTTTGCAACTCTATAATATTGAATTAAAATTATAGTTTCTTAAATATCCAGTGCAAAGGATTGTAGCAATTGTTTGAGCTCTCCCGATTTTTATCGGGAAGCGAGTGCGAAAAGCCTGACCTGAAAGGTTGCACCAAAAAAATCCACCTTAAAAAGATGGATTTTGATTGTTGTTATAGGTGAAAATAAAATTATCCTTTAATCACTCCTCTAGAAATTACAATTTTTTGAATTTCAGAAGTTCCTTCATAAATCTGGGTAATTTTTGCGTCTCGCATTAAGCGTTCTACATGATATTCTTTCACAAAACCATTTCCACCATGAATTTGCACAGCTTCTACAGTTTGTTCCATAGCCACTTTACTAGCGTATAATTTTGCCATTGCAGAAGACATATCGTAGTTGTTGCCTTGATCTTTGTCCCAGGCAGATTTCATGACCAACATTCTAGCTGCTTCAATTTCAGTATACATGTCTGCTAATTTAAAAGCAATTGCTTGATGATTGCAGATTTCTGTACCAAAAGCTTTACGCTCTTTAGAGTATTTTAATGCCAATTCGTAGGCTCCAGAAGCAATTCCTAGGGCTTGAGCAGCAATACCAATTCGTCCGCCAGAAAGTGTTTTCATGGCAAACTTGAATCCAAAGCCATCTTCACCAATTCTATTTTCTTTGGGCACTTTAACATCGTTAAATTGCAAAGTATGCGTATCTGAGCCGCGTATGCCTAATTTATCTTCTTTTGGGCCAATATGGAATCCTTCCATTCCTTTTTCTACGATAAATGCGTTAATACCTCTATGACCTTTGTCTCTATCAGTTTGTGCAATTACCAAATAAACATCAGAACGTCCTCCGTTTGTAATCCAGTTTTTTGTTCCGTTTATTACATAATGATCACCTTTGTCTATAGCCGTTGTAGCTTGTGATGTTGCATCAGAACCTGCTTCTGGTTCGCTTAAACAAAAAGCGCCTATTTGTGCTCCAGTGGCAAGTTTAGTAAGGTATTTTTCTTTTTGTGCTTCAGAGCCGTAAGCTTCTATACCGTAACAAACTAAAGAGTTGTTTACAGAAACCATAACAGATGCAGAGGCATCAATTTTAGAAAGTTCTTCCATTACCAATACATAAGAAATGGCATCCATACCACTTCCTCCGTATTGTGGATCTACCATAATTCCCATAAAACCCAAATCGCCCATTTTTCTGACTAATTCTTGTGGAAATTCTTGTTTGTTATCTCTTTCTATAACACCAGGTAATAATTCTGTCTGTGCAAAATCTCTAGCGGCGTCACGAATCATTAAATGCTCTTCTGTTAGGTTAAAGTCCATTTTATAATTTTATTAAATTCTTATTTTCAGAATGCAAATATATCGATTTCGTAACATATTTTTAATAGTCTTTTGTTAATTTTACATATATGATTAAAAAAGACATTTTTGCAATTGGTTTGATGTCTGGAACCTCTTTAGATGGGGTAGATTTGGTATATGTTTTATTTAATAATGATAATTATTCAGAATTTAAAATTATTCATGCGCAAACCATACCTTATGCTAACAATTGGAAACACTTATTGCAAAATGCAATATTCTCTAATAAAGACGATTTACATCAATTGGATAAAACATACGGAAAGTATTTGGGAAACATTACCAATGAATTTATTTTAAAATATAAAATTGATACCATTGATTTTATAGCTTCTCACGGACATACCGTTTTTCATCAACCGGAAAAAGGATATACTTTACAAATTGGAGCCGGTAAAGAAATTTCAAAAATTACAAACCTTAAGGTAATTTGCGATTTTAGAACGCAAGATGTAAAATTAGGTGGGCAAGGAGCACCTTTAGTTCCTATTGGAGATGAGTTATTGTTTTCGGAATATGACTATTGCTTAAATTTGGGTGGTTTTGCAAATGTTTCTTTTAAGAAGGAAAACCAAAGAATTGCCTATGATATTTGTCCCGTGAATATTGTATTGAATCATTATGTAAAAAAGTTAGGAATAGAATTCGATGATTCAGGGGAAATAGCATCTAATGGGAGAATAAATTCAGTCCTTTTAGCGAAACTGAACCAACTAGAATTTTATCAAAAAGATTCGCCCAAGTCTTTGGGCTTAGAATGGGTACAAAGCCATATATTTCCTTTGATAGATAAATTGGAAACAGATATTTCAGTGATATTAAGAACTTTTGTGGAGCATGTTGCTATACAAATCTCAAACTCCATAAAACCAGGTACTAGCGTTTTATCAACAGGTGGTGGGGCATATCATACTTTTTTAATGGATAGAATTCAAGAATTGTTGCATACAGAAATTACTTTGCCATCACCAAAACTTATTGATTTTAAAGAGGCTTTAATTTTTGCTTTTTTGGGAGTATTGCGATTGAATAATGAAGTAAATTGCTTAAAATCAGTAACTGGAGCGAGTGAAAATCATTCTTCTGGAGAGCTATTTTATCCTTAATTGTCATGCTTTCTTTTACGTATAAAAAATTTTAAAAATCCTTTTTTTTACAGTAAGTTTGTAGACTACAGTAAATTGATTGCAATAATTCAAAAAATAAATTAAATATGAATCAACTTTAACTTTTTTTAGATAAAATTTAGTGTAAAATGAAATTAGAAGAAGTAATTTAATGTTGAAAATTCAAAAAATTTAGAAATGAAGGAATTATTAAAAATATACGAAAATAAACAGCCAGAAATCGTTTTTCATTGGAAAGACCAAGAAACAGATGCAGAAGGATGGACAGTGATCAACTCTTTAAGAGGCGGTGCTGCAGGTGGTGGAACTAGAATGCGAAAG
>ENA-OSET01003197-OSET01003197.1-sediment-metagenome-genome-assembly--contig:-NODE-3197-length-15238-cov-9.634655_pt1 | contig 15238 bp, 4 predicted proteins | sample MGYA00237882_ERZ534229 | MGnify/ENA primary metagenome ERZ534229 (study PRJEB26408, sample SAMN06266212) | sediment metagenome | isolation source: Hudson Canyon methane seep mesocosm | place: USA:Hudson... | reverse complement strand
TACTTTGTAACCTGACGACTTCACCCCTCACAAACAACCTAACTCATTCATCACTATAATTTGCGGGTACCCACAAGCCCCCCTACAACTGTACGGGCAATCCCTTGTGGTTGCCCTTGTTAGCTCAACACCCACAAATCATACCCCTCATCAAACTCTGCCACTTGCGACACCGATAAGAGATAAACCTGTTCGCCTGAAAGGCGAAGGTTTTAACCTTGCGAATGGAAAATAAAAAGTGGTGCTATTTATGTGGAAAAATTAACGATTTTCATCAGTCCTCCATACGGGCTATGCTTCCGTTTGCTTAATCAATACAAATAGTTATTCTTTCAAGTCAATTAAAGGAAGAGGGGGCAACTCTTCCACAGCTTCTGTTTTAAAAGAGACTTTACAGCGTAAGCCTGCAGGTAGTGAATAGTCAAGGTTTGGTAACTCCAACCTCACACCAAAAGTTCGACTGGCTGGGTCAAAAACATGATCAATAATAATAATTTCCGCGGGATACACCCCACCCACGGGCTCTTCTGGTTTAACCTCGGCCGCCATACCAATAGTAACCGCCCCGTAATTATCCACAGGAATAAATACTTCGACATTCAACACATCAAGTTGAGCAATCTTTATCAGTGGCGCTTGCTCATACACATACTCACCTTCCCGCTTAATAACTTCCTCTACAACCCCATCTAGCGGACTATAAATAGACCTACGCCCCAATTGAGCTGAGGCTAACTCAGAATTTATTTTAGCTATTTTAAGGTCAGTTTTAGCGGTTTCAACTGCAAGTACCGCAAGCCGAAGTTCAATAGCTGCTTGGTCAAAATCTTTCTCAGAAATAGCTTTTTTCGAGAACATTAATTGCAATCGGTTAAGTTCTTTTCTCCGAAATTCAACCTCCGCTCTAGCCGCTCTTAAACTCACATCCGTATTGGCTCTATACCGTGCAAGCTTCGCATTAATCCTTTCTAGCTTAGAATCTAACCTAGCAATAAGCTGCCCTTTTTTAACCCTATCTCCACGCACCACTAACATTTCAGATAGAATCCCTTCCTCTGAACTTCCTAACTCAATTGTTGATTTAGGCTCAATAATACAATCCATATTAGAAAGCCCGTCAGCAGCAACCACCTGATTAAAAGGTACTAACAAAACAGTGCTTATAAAAATTAACTCTATTACATTTTTTAAATACTTCATTCCATTCCACCTGAGAAAGCAAGAAGTGAACCTAACTTTCTATCTTGATTCATTAATTGGTATCGTGCCCGTGCATGAGACTGCTCAGCCCGACGTTGAGCCCAATAAAAAAGAGCTAAGCCACTCCAGCCCTGCCGCACAGACAATCTCAGAAAAGAATCGGGTTTAACCAAATCTAATAAAGAATCTTCAAACGACAAAATAGCCTCAGTAGATCCTGGATCTCCCTGGCGACCACAGCGCCCTTCAAGCTGCCGGTCAATACGTCGTGCATCATGCTTTTCACTAAGAATTACATGTAGCCCTCCTAACTCTATAACATCAGCGTCTAAGCTTATATCCACCCCTCGCCCAGCTAAATTTGTCGCGACAGTAATATGCCCGCTCACTCCTGCACTCGCTATAATTTCAGCCTCATCGTGGTCTTGACTAGCATTAAGAACAACATGCTCAAGTCCCGCCTTTTTTAACCATGCACTTACTGTTTCTGATGCTAATACAGATCGAGTACCAATTAATACGGGTCGACCCTCCTTATGTAATACATTAGTTCGCTCCACAATAGCTTGCCACTTATGATCAAGCGATGCATATATTTTCGTTGGGAATCGGTACCGTTGTCGCCGGTGATGCGGTTGAATAAAAACAACGGATAACCGATAAATATCCCAAAATTCAGTACTCACTTCTTTCGCTGTTCCTGTCATTCCAGAAAGGCGATGGTACCGTTTAAAAAAACGTTGATAAGTCATTCTCGCCATAGGAATTTTTCTACTCGTTATTTCACACGCTTCCTTTAACTCGACCAACTGATGTAATCCATCACTCCAAGATCTATCGGCCATAACACGGCCACTATATTCATCAATAATTTGTACCTTGCCATCGTGAACTAAATAGTGATCATCACGCTGAAATAAATGCAACGCGGACAAAGCCTGTCTCGTGCTTTCCTCTCGTCGAATACGGCTGCGCCAAATTCCCCCATATTGCTCGCCTAACTCGACTAAATGCTCACAGCCTTGTTTCGTTAAGTTAATTCGTCGATCTTCTTTAAGCACCTGAAAGTCAACTTCAGCCTCAAGATCACGCGCCATTCCCAACGCAATTTCGGCCCAGCTTCGCTCTTCCTCTGCATCTGTCTGCCGAGAAATAATCAACGGCGTTCTTGCCTCATCGATTAAAACACTGTCCGCCTCATCAATAATAGCAAAATGTAAGCCTCGCATCACCAAGCTGTCTTCATCATGCTTACACTGCTGAAATTTACGAATTTTAAGCTTAATATTATGATTTTTATTCCCCAGTACCAACCTATCCCTGAGGTAATCAAACGCTATTTCTTTATTGCTGACATAGGTAATATCACAATAGTAGGCAGCACGCCTTTCTTTAGCCTGCATCTCATGCTGTATAGTTCCAACTCGTAAACCAAGTGCATGATAAACAACCCCCATTGACGTTGCGTCACGGCCTGCCAAATAATCATTAACAGTCACTAAATGTACAGGAATCCCAGCCAGCGCCGCGGTCACGACCGCCAGTGTTGCTGTCAGAGTTTTTCCTTCTCCAGTATCCATTTCTATGACCCTGTTATGCAACAAGGCATACCCACCACGTATCTGTGAATCATGCTGTCGAAGTCCAAGTTTACGCCTAACAGTCTCCCGAACTAATGCAAAACAAAAAGCAACAGTAGCCTCCTTGAACTTCTCTTCCCTAAGAGATATGCGCAAGGTATCTGCAATCTCAAGTAATTTATTATCATCTACGCTTTGAAAATATGTCTCATGCCCATTAACCTTATTCACAAAACCATGGACTCGTAAATTTCTAGCGCGAAGATAAATACTTGTTGGCCACGATGTTAAAAAAGTTTCAGCTTTATCAAGCCATGAGTCAGGCCTATCTTCGCGTTCTGTATATACGACTAACGAAGGGGGTGACCAAGCACTATCCCTAAACATTAAATTGCCTTAAAAACACTTGGCGAACCGTTCTATAGATTCGGGTGGCTAATGGTTGCATACCGTGACTAAAGCGTACATAAACACGCTCCCCCAAGTTCACAGACTCTAAAGGAACATCTAACCGCAACTCTAAATGCATCAAATTAGTCAACGCGATCATTTCATTATTTGCATTAGGGTTCATCATAATCTCCCCCCCTCCAACCGTACTTAAAGCGGCACTAGGCAAGGTATTTGAAAATGCAGGAACCTCACGTTCAATCGTGGCAGAAAGTGATTTACCGATTTGTTCTGAAAGCTTAACCTCAACCTTGTCGACTTGCACCCTCACCAAATCAGCCTGATCTTCATTTACCACAACTCGAACAACTTGATTTCTAGGCTGTATAACATAGCCAATAACTTCCCCTTTTCGGAAAAATCGCCCGAGTAAATCATTTGCCCTCGACAAAACAAACAAACCGTTATCTGGGCTTTTTACGAATAAATTTTCAAGTTTATGCTGCGTCAATTCTAAATCAGCTTGAGCATGCTTAAGCTGCTCACTAACAATCTTAGCTTCAACAGGGTCATCCATATAGGCGGCAGCATAACGTAACTCAAATTCATTACGCTTTTCTATTAAAATTCGATGCTCCGCTTCTAACAATGGGTCTTCTATACGCAAAAGAACATCCCCCCTATCGACCTTACTATTTGGGGATACCAACAATTCTGAAATAACGCCCTCAGTGCTTACATAGACTATTGCATCATCTGGTGCCCATATCACCCCTTCAGTTACAGTCGCATACGGCACAGGAACTAGCAGAAGCATTGCCGCAACGGCACTAAAAATCGTAGCTGATACCCCTATAGCCCGACCACGCTGATGATATAACACGGGGCTAGTAAACAAAAACAAGAGTTGCTTTGTCAAAGGCACAACCACCATTAATATCACAGCCCAAATAGCCATCATAATGCCAATAACAAAAAACTTAGTCGCAACAAAACTAACAATAGACACAACAATAAAACAACGATAAATAAAGGCTAATATAGAATACCAAAAAAGCCACATCGCTTCGCCAGGTGCAGTAATAGGCGAATCAAGTCCCTCAACGCTAAATAGATAACGCTGAATTAAATAACCTAAATACTGATTAGCTCGCTGCCCTAAATTAGGAATCTCGATAAGATCAGAAAACACATAATAACCATCAAACCTTAACAGGGGATTCCCATTAAATAATACCGTCGATACGCCACCAATCAACATGACATTAAAAGCAAAAGCGCGTACTAAGCCTTCCTCTGCACTCACCCAGATAAACATGGCAATCGCCGCCAAAAATAATTCAACCAGTATCCCTGCCGCACTGACTAAAGCACGCCGCCATTTTTCATGAAAGCTGGATACATCGGAAGCATCAATATAAGGTACCGGCATAAAGACCAAGAACATAAATCCAATTTCATGAACCTCTCCCCCCCATTTTTTAAGTGCATAGCCATGGCCTAACTCATGTAAGATTTTAACAAATGGATAAGTCAATAATAACAAGAGCTGACTTTCTGTCGCCAACACTCGGTCTGTAATATTTTCAGTTAGCTCAGACCAATGAGTTCCAGCCAATACTAAGGCATAACTTACTATCACTATAAATAATAAAGCCCCAATCCAAGAAAAAATAGGGCGCACAATAGGAAACGTTGCATTTAAAAATTCTTCGGGATCTAAAACAGGAACTCGAATCGCTAAGGGATTAATTAAACTCATGACTAATTTTCGGCGCTGCTGTTTGTTTGCCCTTGCAGTCATCTCATCTAAATCAGGTGGCACATCGCCATACAAGACATTGCAAGCATGTAACTGCGCTAACAGTTGCAGCATTTCGCCTTGTGTCAGCACATCATCACCTAGCTGCTCACATGCCATATCCCATACATCTTGTACTGTCCGCTCACCATCAAATAAACTAATCACTACATAAGTAGCAGGCGTAAAACGATGGTACCGCCCTGAAGTACGGTCTTGTAACATATACCAAAGTTTACCCCTAAAGTGGTACCGATGAATTCGCGCATGACCCCGTAGCCTTACTTTAATCTCTGCCACTCGATACCAATGCTCACTAAAAAGAGACTTATCCATAAACCCTCCTACCCACCTAAGGTAACCACTTCCACAACATCAACTGCAGCCAATTAACTAATTTCTCAGCCCAAGCCCTGATTAATAAACGTTCATCCACATATATTTTCCCAACGCCCTCCATTCCTGGTCTTAAATTCTGACTTACCTTGTGCAGCTTAGCCTCAACCCTAAAAAAATTACGCCCTTCAGATTGCTCTGCAATAGGTGTAATACGTATCACAGTAAAATCAAGAGACTCTTCCGGGGATGCCGCTAAACGTAAGGAGCCAACTTGGTTTTCTTTTATATCTTTAATATCCGTTTCATCTACCTCTAAAATCACCCGATACTCATGTAAAGGAGCAATATTAAAAAGCTCTTCTCCTCGCTGTACAGCAGCTCCAACCGATTGACTTAAATCGCCACTGACAATGACGCCATTAAACGGCGCTTTTATCACTGTTCGAGATAACTGCTCATCCAAAAGATTAATTTGAGCCTCAGCTTGTTTAATTCTGGTTAAAACAATCTTAGCCTCCGCCCGCTCACGAGATGCCAAAGCACGATCAAATTCTGATAAGTGCTGTCGTCGCGTGGTACTCCAGCGTAATCGCTCAAGAGCTAGCTCACTGTTATCTAACGTCGCTAATACTTGCCCTTCAGTAACAACCTCTCCTGCCCTTGCTAACTGAGTATCTAAATAACCATCAAAAGGCACAATAATAGTCCGCTGCACTAAGCCTTCAATAACCGTTTCCGCTGTCACACGATAGTCATCGGTAACAATTGAGAAAAAAGTCACCAGCATGACGATCACTAGGGTAGCCAATTTACGACCAAAATAATGAGGCCCAAACAATCGTTTGAACTGTAGCAAAAAAACCTCTCCTATTTTAGAAAAGATTGACCGGTCATTTAACCGCTTTTCCTCTAGAATAGGGCCAATAATACTTGCAATTCCATCACACAGTTCCACTATAGACTCATTAAAGTCCTCACCTACCGGTCGCTCAAAAGTAAGGGCACCAATCACTTTTCCATTCGCTTGCAGTGGGATACTTAATACCGAGCCCACTTGATGTGCCAAGATTAATTCCGCATGTTTTTTTGTCACTCGATATTCCCAGCCCTCCTTAATAGGGAAAATAACAACCGCCCCTTGGTCAACGGCTTCATCCATTGCGCTGCCAATATCTCGTATAAGATTCACCCTACTCTCAAACTGAGCGGCATGAGAAATGGCCTTAACGATAGTTCGATCTCGATGAATAAAACCTATACTCACAGGATCACAGGAAAACCGCGTTGCCAAATCAGTGACCACCGCATTACATGCATCTTGAAAATGTAATTGTTCCAATGCAGATGCAACAAGATCAAATGCGACAGATATATTTTCCTGCAACTCTTCATCACTACTTAATTCTCTACGCAACAACAATGCTTCAATCCAGCCACTTCCCCATTGTAGCTGACGCATAACCTGATTCGTTGATTTTGAAGAACCTTTATACTGAATAGCAACCACACCATAGAGCAGCTCTTTAATAATGAAAGGATAAGCAACACTTTTAATATCACCTTCACCCATTACCACCCCACGCCGCTCAGCCATAACAAGCTCTGCCGCCTTTAGCATCCTAGGCTCTGGTGTTTGTTTATCAGGCCAATAAGCCGCGGGCGCAAAAGGCCCAACCTCAGGATCTCCAAGCACGACCACTCCACCAACCACCCCACCCACTAAGTCACCAACATATCGGCACTGGAGCCCTAGCCATGCTCGAATAACCATTTCTGAGTCATCATAGTTTTGGAACTGTTTCCATAGTATTTGATCAAGAAAAATAGTATCTTCAAGGACTGGCTCACCCTGTTTCTCTGAATCATTAAATTCAAAATTTTGAGTATTACTCATATTATTTCCTGATTACGTATACCTTTCAGCCTATCACTAGAATTCTTTATAGCCCATTATGTCGCCAGCCAAATACGAAGTATTCGTACCTCCCACCTGGGGTGATGAAAATCTAGCCTTTTATCCTATTTTTCAATATTTAAAAATCTGTGTTTTTATTCCTCGTCATTAAGTTAATAATACAGTACTCCGTGGGATGGGCAAAGGAGGTACGACGTGCCCATCAACAGTGCTGTGCTGAATTGATGGGCACGGATAAAGCCCTTTGCCCATCCTACAAAAAATCTTAATTTAACGAAGTTAACCGGAATAAAAAGTGGTGCTATTTATGTGGAAAAAATTAACGATTTTCATCGGCCCACCTCCCACCTGTATTCCATAAACTTCATACAGGCTCGTATCTACATTTAATTGACATGTTCTTTCAAAAGTAGCTCAGAGTTGCGAAGACTCAGCTAAAATTTTATAGATCGCTAAACATACAAAAAGGAAAGTTATTCCCTTAACTTTCCTCTTAGCCACCTTAAAATACCTTATTTTATAGCCTCATTATTTATTGACCTTAGAAAGGTTATTTTTAGATAACTTACTCCCGATATTACTCTTGCCTGCCCAGTCAATTAAACTAGGTGCCTGCTTTTCATCTAAATTCGATAACTCACGGTCATCAAGTGCTAATTCATTAATATCTAGGCTATCGTCAATCAAATAACGTCCCCCCTTTAATTGCTCATGAATACCGTAATCATTAATAGCATGATCATCATTTTGCGTTATATGATTACCCAGCCCACCTGTCACTCTTTTTAATAGATCCGCCTCATAAGCGCTGAATAAATGGCCTAAATCTTCATCAAAGATCTGCGTCTTCACAGGTTCACTAACCTTCTCTTTCAGTACCGCGCCAAAGCCGTTAATATCGTGTTGAAAACCAAACAATTGAGCCTCGGAGATTGTGCTAGCCATAAAAGGTAATCCTGCACTATCAAGTTCTAACGTACCGACTGCCCGATTAATAACCGGTGTTTTCTCATTATCACTTGCCTCAGCTTCAGGGGCAAAACGTTGCCCAGCATCAAGCGTGTCCGCCATAAAATAAAACTGATCCTCATGGCTAAAACCCAAAGCATGACCCAGTTCATGGGTAACGACAGATAATAGGTCCATCTGCGTATCACTACCCTTATTAGCTATAGAGCTGTCATTAACTTGGAACTCTAAATCATCGCTAGGCGTATCATCTACAAACCAGCCATAGCCAGCAGCATCACTATCTATAGTAATCAAATTGCCAATATTTGAACCTAATGCAAGTCCATTAAGATCTTCGATATTAAAGGTTATTGCCTCTAAGTTAAGAATATCTTCATCATTCAGCTCTAATTCACGAATCAACCGTTGTTTAGCCTCTTCTACAATAGGCGTCAAAAGGTTAGATTCAAGATTGATCGCTTCATCAAGTCCTGAGACAGCCTGAGCCGCCATCAATGGGTCCGAAGCGTCAGCAGCATATTGTGGATCATCCGTTTCGATCTGCGTAGATTCAAAACTAGCTGACCCTGTACTGAATAAGCCAAAAGTACCATCATTGACAATACTATTAAAAGCAAATGCCATTACAGCAACGCCATCCAAGGTGACATTAACACCACCACCCTGCATCACTAGTGCTAAGTCATAATTGGTATTCGCACTCAGCGATACCTCAACGGCTTTATCAATAACCAACCCACCGTTATCATAATGCCCCACCACAACCTGATCATTTACCACATCTAGCGCGACAATCTTGAACTCAGTATTGCTGTAGTAATCAAACACTAGCCCAGCCATACTATCAGTAGACACCGCTGCTTCCATCCATACTCGAGCATAAGTGGCCACATCGAGACTCTGAGTACTAATCGCAAGCTCGCCACTATCAGCAGAAGCTAAATACGCTCCAGAAGCAACACTCCAACTTCCTGTTTGGGCCTGATATTCACCTTCCCCAACATCAAAACTCTCTGTCCGCGTTAAGGTAATTGCCGCAGGTAATTTCTGAATTTGGAAATCATCAAAATGAGAATTAGAGTCCAAACCACCTAACCCGACATAACCATCATTCAAAGCATCACCAAAAACAAAGGTTGTGACATCCTTTTGATTGACATACAGCGAGGCAATTGCCCCGTTCAGAGCCAAGGTTAAATCATAAGTCTTATCACCATCTAAATGTAAATTGGCACTGGAATCTATCACCCAGCCTTCATGAGCAAAATCTTTAGAGGTAGATTTTTTCGACAAACTACCCTCATAGTCTGCAATATCCGCATCTGCAATTCTATGCCCCATGACTAGTTTATTTGTTTTAAAGTCGATACCTGCAAACTTAAAATCTTGATCACTCTGATAATCAAAAATAATAAAACTATTCGAGTTCGAACCTTTACTCGCTTTATCTGCCCAGGTAGAAACTAAGATTTCAACATAAGTCGGTAGTGTCTCATTAACTAAATACACAGCAAATGATTCTTCACCATCAGCGGTTGAAACAACATTATAACTACCGTCTGAAATGCTCCAGTCTCCCACGTCTGCTGCAAATGATGCCAACTGAGCACCACTGGCATCACTACCAGTAAATAACTCACGGCGCATAATCTCACGTTGCCCCTGAAGGTTTCCTGGCTGTGGATCACTAGGTGCACCTGTTTGCGCTTGCCAGTCAAAATCAGACTGACGAACCATACCTAATTCACCAAAAGGTTCAAAGTTACGATCAACATCAGGATCATCGGTACGTACATCGGCTAGTTTATGATCAACATAAAGCTGAGCATCTGCTATCGCCCCAATAACACCGCTACCGGCACCCGTTATTGCAGCCACATTACCAATATCTGCGCCTGCACTTTCTGACAGTGCTTCCAAGAATTCAGGAATCTGTGGTGCTAAAGCTCGTGAAATATGGAAAGCACCAAAAGGTGAAAATGGCACGATAAAGCTATTATATTCACCGACCCAATCGATAGCACGATCAGCACCGGTATTAAGAATCAGTACATCACGACCTGCACCACCATAAGCAATATCAGCATAGGCTTGATACTCATCTGATTGAGTATTATCAATCGGATCGCCAGCGGGTTTATTGGGTTTTGTACCGCCAGAACCTGAATCATGGTTATCATCCATATTTAATAAGTCATTGCCTCGACCACCAAACATGTGATCTCGACCCGAACCACCAACTAACCAGTCATTGCCAACATCACCGAAGATACGATCATCGCCATCGCTGGTTTTATGAGTATCTGAGTCAGTCTCATCGTAATCGCTAAAGCGAGTATCAACAGTTCCGGCAGTTTCATCAAAATTCAAAATAAAGTCAATACGGTCAGTAACTGCAACACCCTCTAAATGATCTAATACCTCAACATTATTGTTAGTCTCATATTCAGCCCAATCAAACATGATTTTACGGCGAGGATTAAACTCATCATAAAGCGCAAATTCACTCGGTTTGCCATTACCTTCAAAGCGTAAGACATCTCCAGGGTTATAAGGAGCAAAAGCAAACCAGAAAGGATTGTCCGCTACATCTGGATCGTCATCTTCAACAAGAGTAGTAATGTCATCCGCTGAATTTTGCATACCCTGTAAGAAAGTGTTGACGCTTTCAAAGCCAAATTCCCCACCATCATAATAAGTCATTAATGCTTCACTGCCGGAGATAGCATCATCACCATCGCCGCCATGGATAAAGTCACCTGCTAACCCATTTTGATTAAAATTATCGGCAGCATCAGTAAAAGATCCGCCACCTAATCCACCAAAGATAATATCGTTATAACGCATTTCCTCAGCAAACAAATGACCTTCAGACCCTTGTAGATCGTCAGTTCGGAAAGCAATTAGTTCAACATCTTTTTGTAGCGCATCAAGAATATTAATGGTTGCCTGCTGAATTTTTCCTGGAGTTGAGATAACTAGATTACCTTCTTCGAAGGCTATATTATCAATACCATAAAGCGACTCGTTAACCAGTTCTTCTCCAGAAGCATTCCTTACGGCTTCGACATTACGACTGGTAAAAATCAAACCATCATCGCCTAATATACCGTCACGGCCAACGCCTCCAGAGACCCAGTCATTACCCGCCTCACCGTAGAGATCATCATCGCCATCATTACCGAAGATCACATCATCGCCAGCCATACCGTGAACAATATCATCGCCACTTTCACCGTAGATCAGATCACCCGCACCAATGGCATTGAAGTGTAAGATATCTCTATCACTTGAGCCATCAAAAACATACTCGTAAGCATAATCAAGAAGATCAACACTGCGGACTATGATGGGTTCTAAATAACCAAATTCAGGTGCATTCGCATCATAATTAAAGCGCTCATAATCACCAGTGATATCAACTATACGGAATATTCGACCATTATCACCAAGAATCACATCGGCATCTCGGCCATGGCTATCAATGGTAGCAATAAAGTCTGATCCATCAACTACATCATTTATTTCTACATGATCACCCGCTCCACCATAAATCATATCCGCTCCATCAGGACGGAAATTATCTACAATATTTAGCGGCATCATGTCACGACCAACACTGTTAAAAGTGATCGTAAATGAACGAGTGTCAGTATCTGCAGTTATTGTAGCGCCACCCACACCACCTAAAACGTCGTCAAGTGCACTTTGAAGATGAATCAATAAAGTAGGTGGATCTGTAAGTACAACTACTGGACTACTTATCTGACCATCAAAACCGAACTGAAAAGCACCAGGGTTAACAGATAAATCTAATTTCAGTGTTTCTGCTTCAACAACATCTGGACCACCGTGGTTAATGACCGAAATTTTCGCTGGAGCTAAACCGAACTGATCGGAACTACCACCGATAATATCATCTTGGCCTAGACCGCCATAAATACGATCATTACCGCCGTTGCCTTCTATATAGTCGTCGCCGTCATTGGCATCAGCAATTACATAAAAACGTAAGGTACTACTAACAGCATCATCACTTGTACGTACTGCATCAGCATCACGAATATCGAAATTAGGTAATGTACCTTGGCTTGGATCAAAATCCAGATAAGAATCATTAACTGCACTAATGAGGATAGCACCATCGCCTTGGATGATGTCGTCACCTAATTGTCCAAATATTTCATCATCATTTAGGCCACCAGCGATCACATCATTACCAAAGGGTTGTGGTTGATCAAAACCAGCACCTGCAGCTGTTAGTGCAATATCAGCTGTATGGTCAAGTAATGTAACGCTACGAACAAGATCACTATCAAGATGACCTTGTTCTTCGTTGTCAACATTGGCATCAAATCCAACCGTTACTTCTGCAATTGCACCGCCTGTATCACCGATGGTATCGGTAACCAAACGATAAAGTTCGCCATTAACCGTGCGGTAACGAGCACTTAAATCATTACCTTGACGAATAATCACTGCATTATCACTCGCAATCACATCATCATCACTGCCGCCATCAATCACATCATTTAGACCGACAAAATCAGCAGGATTTAATAATGCTAATGAATTGACTAATGCACCACCTAATACCGTTGGATTTATTGCTGTACGGTCAGCATTAGCTAAGCCATCTAACTCATCATCACCGCCGGAAACATTAAACCCACCAATAATGTCATCATCATCAGCTCCACCAAATATCACATCGTCATCCTGACCACCGATAATAATGTCATCGCCACCATTACCAAAAACCACATCTTCAGCATGGTTTGGCGTAGCCATATCATCTTTTGTGATATCGATTGAGAAGAAATTATTATTGGCAAAAAAAGTATCTACCACAGGCAGATGAGGATAGACCTTGCCATGATCACCAAAGATTAGATCCGCACCATCTGGATCATTACCCTTTTCTGGGTTTAAACTATTGTCGCTGCTAACACTGCTATCACCGACTATAAAGTCAGATCCCGTACCACCAAAGATAGTATCGCCAGCATCAGATCCTTGATTATCAGTATCATCGTCACCTAATAAATGCGTATTACCATTACCAAAGATAACGTCATCACCACCATGAGTTGAATTAGTGGTCATAATGCGGTCTAGTGTTGTGTAATCCGCTAAGCCAGCCGATAAATCTAATGTAACCTGAATTGAATCTTGTGTGCCATCATTACCACTTAAGTGATAACGAACATCAGCACGATCTTCAATTTCATCACTACGCAACACCCAATCAATGCGTCCGTTATCCCCCAGAATAATATCGTCACCTGATTGATCAGATTGCATATTGCCAAGGTTAACTAAAGGATCAGCCTCACCAAACAGGTAATCACCCGCCATACCACCAAAGATAATATCAGAGCCTTCATTGCCAGCAATCGTATCAGTGCCACCATTATCGGTATCGATAGTCGCTAAGAAGGTAAACATGCCATCACGTAAAGTCAGCACACCTCCATCACCTACTAATACATCTTGACCATAATCACTGCTGTGTTTATCTCCATCAGGTGATGCATAGATATCACCATAAATAATATCGCTACCGACACCACCAAAAACAATATCATCATCATTATTGCCATAGATAGTATCATTTCCACCTTCATCTAAATCTTGTCCAGTGATCACCAAATCAAGCGTATTACGTGAGTCATCACCAATCATATCAGCCAATAACAAGGAATCAACACCAGAATTAGTGAACATATCTAAATCATCAATCCAACCATTATCATCACTATTATTAACCTGCTCAGTAATACCAACATCGTAGCGTACCAAACCTTGATCACCGATAATCACATCACCATGGCTGTATGCTTCACCATTACCACCAAACACCACTGTAGTATCTTCATTCGACACATCTGTCTCATCGGCACTTTCACCATGAATGGTATCGTCACCCAAACCGCCAAAAATCACATCAGAAAAATCGTTACCTTCGATGTAATCCTTACCTCCAAGAGCCAGAAGACCATTTAAAAGATCCAAATTGTCCGTAGTTTCAACACGCGCCAACAAAGAGGAACGGAATGGCATACCATCCTTACCAACCGTACCAGCATTGTTAGTACCATTACTCCATAAGACGATTCTCCCATTGTCACCGACAATGACATCTTGGCCTGCAGCATTGGACAATTCAGCGTCAGTACCTCCGGGACCATTGTCGCCAAGAATGGTATCTGCGCCAACACCACCTATCATTAGGTCATCCCCATCGCCACCGAAGATAAAGTCATTGCCACCGATTGTTGTCTCATGGCTTATAACCAAATCAAGGGTGCTATCAATGCCATCTCCTGCACCGGCAATTCCATCACCTGATTCAATATCAAAGCGTATTAAGCCATTGTCACCTAGGATAATGTCGTCATCGTCTGTCTGTGTTAGATAAGCAATGACTGATGATTCTCCATAGAGTGTATCTGCCTCTTCTCCACCTATTAGAATGTCTCGGCCTATGCTGCCTTCTATGTGATCAGCACCACCTGTTCCTTTTATTTCATCAATACTTTCTACCCGTGAAACCAGTGAGGAACGGAAATCTTGGTCATTTTCTAAATCATTTCCACCAACTTTCAGTGTAATGCGGCCATGATCTCCAATCGCTACATCATTGCCATCTTCATTAGAGTTTGTCGCAGTTGTGCCAGCTGGTAAACCTGTTATTGAGTCAGGTCCATTATCACTCAGGATAATATCAGCCCCAAAACCACCGATCATTAGATCGTTGCCATCGCCACCGTAGATAAAGTCATTACCACCATCGGTAGTATCTTGACTTATCACTAGGTCAAGTGTGCGATCTTCATCGTCTCCTGCACCGGCGATTCCTTCACCCGATCCAACATCAAATCGTATTAAACCATTGTCGCCTAGGATAGTGTCATCACCATCAATTTGACTCAGATAACCAATCACTGATGATTCACCATATAGTGTATCTCCAGCATCACCACCGATCAGAATATCTCGACCTATGCTGCCTTCAATGTAATCAACACCACCTTCTAT
>ENA-OSET01003195-OSET01003195.1-sediment-metagenome-genome-assembly--contig:-NODE-3195-length-15242-cov-3.251039_pt1 | contig 15242 bp, 10 predicted proteins | sample MGYA00237882_ERZ534229 | MGnify/ENA primary metagenome ERZ534229 (study PRJEB26408, sample SAMN06266212) | sediment metagenome | isolation source: Hudson Canyon methane seep mesocosm | place... | reverse complement strand
AATTCAGCCATGTCAGCGTTCATGATATCAGCAGTATATTGCGCTATATCAAGACCTGTCTTGAATTTGTTTTGAGCGCGCATACGAGCAATTGATTCTGGATTGATTGCTGCCCAGCTGTCGCCTTTTGCTTCTACTACTGATGAAAGTTCTTTAATACTGTCTTGATAAGCTGACATTTATTTGTCCTTTATTTATCTATAAGGGAGATGTTTCTTTTACAATTTCACGCGTTTACTACGTTTAATTTGTTTATAAAAGGAACGAGTTGTAATTTCGGAGTGAAGTCTAATGAATTAAAGATAATAAATAAAATATATTGATTTTATATTGGGTATACATTTCATGAATAAGCAGAGCATACCTCAAACACAAAACCAATATTTAATATTTAATTTCAATTAGTTACTAAACATTCAAAGAATCAACTTTAACTTAATATTAAAATTTCTGATACATTTAGATACCAAGCGTGACAAAAAAGAATGTTTTTCCAGTAATTTATACTACTTGAGCGATTTGAATTTGGCCTTTTGAAACACTTAACAAATCGAAATTGACAGTCAAATAACTACCTTGTGATAGTCTCTTGAGCAGATATCCACATTTTTAAAATAGCTGCAGCCTTTGTAATCTTGAAAAGAGTGGATTCCCGATTAAGTAAACTCGGGAGTGACATGAGAAGAGGTATCAACTTTAAAGCAAGGTGCTAAAAATTTATGCCGCCTTATCTTCCAACTTCTTCCCTGCCTGAATGCTCTCATCAAAATAAACATTTTTGATATTCGGTAATGCGGCAATCTTTTTCATTACATTGACACCTTCAACCTGATAATTCTGAATCATTTCAGCGTCTACTTTATAAGGCTCACCGACAGACAAGCCTAAAGTTGCAGGGCTTAATCGCCAGCCATTAGTGATTTCTGAACCACCAACCAAATTAACAGGCAAAATCACGTCCCCGGGCCGCAAGTAGGCGTCCATATAACGGGGGTTGACGTATTTCATCGTCACGTTTTTTTGCTTGTCGGTATAAGAGCGAGACCCTTCTGGGAAGATCAAGAAGGGCTCATGCATAACTTGCTTGAACAAGTCATAATCCACACGTTCTAACTCATCCAAGGCATTATTCATACGCGCTAATTCTAGGTACTCAGCCAACTCAACTTGCTCGACTTGCTTTAATTGAGCCGTTACCTGCTTAAAAGCCACTTCATCTGCACGTACTAACTTATTCATAAAGTCTGTATAGGTCATTTGCTCAATCAGCTTTAAACCTGAGTTTGGCATTTTGATTAAGAATTGTGTGCGTCGTCCTGTTTTTAATAACTCTGTTGCTAAACCTTTCTCTTCAACAGCGGTTGTTTTCTGGGAAGGCAGTGTAAGAAACAAGTTTCCGACATTACTAGCGCCATTCTTTAAAACAATGTTTGAAAACATACGTGGGCCAACTACGGTATTACAACTTGCAGTTAAATTATCAAAACCCAGCTGCCTAAAAATACTGCGAACAAAATAAGGCCCTAAATAGCCTTCATGATGACCAATGATAAAGATACGATGACCCGCCGCTTTTAGTACAGATGCTTGATACAAAGTGCGCACAACCTGGGATGAACCGACAGCATGTTTACTATCATGCTTAAATGAAACCCGTTGTCCATGATCACCTACCAAAATAAGGTCTTTGGTATTCTTTCGCTCCAACAATGAAAAGAACTTGTGCCACAATGAGCTATCCGGAAGCACTGGCGATATAGAGCGATTAAATAAGAATGGAATTGCTAAAAAACGCTCCAAGCCTGACTTACTAAACTCTTTGAAAAAATTATGCTGCAAAAGTTGGTTTTTGCGTTTTTGAAATTGTTTGGAGATATCAGGAAAATGCTTTTTAACATCCAATCCATCGCGTTTGGCAAATGCAATAATATCATCCATCATTTGAACCACGCGCACATTATGAGGCGCTTGTTTGAAGGAGTAGAACTTAGCCGTGAAAAAGCCTACGATACCTTTAAAATTAACCGCATTAATCAAAGAATGAAGGTAATCTTTTAAACCTTGAGGCGCTGGAATTTTAAGAAATGTTGAAACAATAAAGTCTTTTAACCTATCGACCCACCCTGCTACTTTTGCAAAAAACAAGAAAAACACATTAGTCGCGCGATAAAAAAAGCTTCGTTCATGAATGGTAGTAATCGCTTTTTCCAGGCGTTCTTTATTCTCGTGCAAAAATCGTAGTACATCCCCCTGAGCAAGCTTAACTTTTTCTTGCTGCCACCATTGAGCCGACTCTGAATTGGGTGATTTTGACTTTTCTTCTTTCTCAGTCGTCTTTTGTGACGTCATAACGATAACCTAAATCTAAAAGAGATCGCAGGCTAGCAGATTTTATACACTGATTCCACACTCTAGCTTTAAGCCGTATTCTGTGCCGACAATTATTTCCTTAAACTCTCACAAACTTACTTCACTTTAAATTGAGAGATCAGGTTATTTAATTCTCTAACGGAAACATTAATATTCTCACTCGATTGATGCGTCTCAATCGAAGCATTTAATAGCTCATCAGTACTTTGATCAATGGCAACCACATTCTGACTAATTTCATTTGATACCGCAGCCTGCTCTTCTACGGCACTGGCAATCTGATGGTTCATATCATTAATATCTACCATGGCGTGATCAATCTGATTAAGTACATCCCCTGCTTCAGTTATCAGCTCAACACACTCTCGACTGCTTGCTTGACTCACATTAGCAACATTCACTGCTTCATCAACCCCACTATGAAGCTGCTCTATCATTTTATCAATTTCTTCAGTTGAACTTTGAGTTTTACTTGCAAGATTTCTCACCTCGTCAGCCACAACAGCAAAGCCCCGCCCTTGTTCGCCAGCCCTAGCCGCTTCTATGGCTGCATTTAATGCTAACAAGTTAGTTTGTTCGGCAATGCCTCGTATTACATTAAGCACACTACCAATTTGCTCACTATCACTTTGGAGTTGCTTTAGCACATCAACAGATTTCCCCACATCATGACTTAAAGCGACTATCGCTTGAATACTCTGATTTACAATTTGAGAGCCGCTTGCCGAATATTCACTTGTTTTATCTACTAATGCTGCTGCAGCCCCTGCACTACGGGCCACCTCATTAAAAGAAGCAGACATCTGTGTAATGGCAGAAGAAAGCTGTTCAGATTGATTTTTCTGCTCCGACACCCCCGTTTTTGCTGCACTAGAAATAGATTTCAAATGCTCAGAGTTTGTATCCAAACCAGATGAAACACCTGCCATATCTCCCACAACACCTTGCATTTTAGAAATAAAGACATTAAACCATTTTGCAACCACACTTATTTCATCCTGACGGCTTTCGTCCAAGCGTAAGCATAGATCTCCATCGCCTTCGGCAATATTTTGAAAGGCTGTTGCTAAGTCTTCAACTGGGGAACGGACAACCCTTCTAAATAGAATAACAAGAATAACCAAAAGTATGATCAAGGTGATACTCAAACTAAGCGTAATTGTATTACTGAGTGCCTTTCCCTTCAAAATAGCGATATCAATCGGAATATCTACTTCCAAAATACCGCGCACATCTCCCAGTTTCCAGTCTGTTTTAGGGCTTCCGGCAATTGAATTGTGGCAACCAACGCATACCTGACTAACCATTTTATCGGCTATCGCTACCCGTACAAGTGGTGAGCCATTGACCAAATCATGACGATAAAAGGTTTCATCTGGACGTTTATTAATGCTTTGCCACGCTTGCTCAGCAAAATCATCCAAACGTCGGTTTGCACGATTTGGAAAAGGAAACTCTGAATAAAGCTTCATTGAAATGCCTTCTTTTTCAAGTAGCTCGCTTAAGTCATGTATTAATGTGGCTGGCAAAGGAATCAAGCCTTCTTTACCTTGATGAGCCACAGCAGGCTTAATAGCATTGCTAGCTAATACTTTTTTGATGACATTCTTTGTATAATAGCCACGCAACACTTTAAACTGCTGAACAGTTCGCTCGGCATCCTGTACAGCCACTTCTATGGCATTTTTTTCTAATAAAGAAGGCACCCAAAAAGAAAGAGAAGCAATAGAGACCACAAAAACCAGACAAACGGGTAATAATAATTTCCACAATAATGACTGTTTCATAATACTTCTCACTATTTTTATTGTGAGGTGCGCAATGGCCAATAGCACGAGACTCAAGAGTTGAGTTAATATAGCCATATCAATTTAAATATAGTTCAAAACCAATTATCTGTACAATATTTAACCAACTAAAGCATAGCTATTTATGACTAATACCCAAACTATCGACACACTCATACACGCCCATTACGTCATCCCAATAAAGCCTAAGAAATGTGTATTAAAACACCATAGTATTGCGATAAAAGACAATAAAATTGTTTCAATTCTTCCCACCCAGGAAGCACGCTCTCTCTTCACAGCAGCTAATAACTTTGAACTTGAACATCATGCAATTATGCCGGGTTTAATTAACACACACGGCCATGCTGCTATGAGCCTTTTTAGAGGTTTGGCGGATGATCTTCCTTTGATGGAATGGCTCAATGACCACATCTGGCCAGCTGAAGGTACTTGGGTTTCAGAGCAATTTGTCAGAGATGGTACTAAATTGGCTATTGCAGAAATGATTCGCGGTGGCACAAGCTGCTTTAGTGACATGTATTTCTTTCCTAATATTGCAGCACAAATCGCTGATGAAATAGGAATACGCGCCCAATTTTGCTGCCCGATTTTAGACTTCCCAACAGTTTGGGGTTCAGGCCCTGATGAGTATATAGAGAAAGCATTAAAACTAAACGATGAATATACTAATAATGAGCTGATTAGCATTGGCCTTGGCCCACATGCTCCCTACACGGTTTCTGACGAACCATTACAAAAAGTTCGCGATATTGCGCTTGAAAGAAAGTTGCCTGTTCAAATACATTTACATGAAACCCAACATGAGGTTGACGATGCCATTAAGCAGTCAGGCCAAAGCCCGATTCAACGATTAGCAAAGCTTGGCTTAATCTCACCTGAACTGGCACTGCAATGCGTACACATGACCGCACTTTCCGAGCAAGACATCCAAACTCTCCAACTCAGTGCAGCCCAGATTATTCACTGCCCTGAGTCAAACCTAAAACTCGCCAGTGGTTTTTGTGAAACGGCAAAATTGTTGACTGCAGGCATGAATGTTTCGCTAGGCACAGATGGTGCTGCCAGTAACAATGACCTTGATATGTTTGGCGAAATGCGTACCGCTGCGCTTATCGCTAAACCCATCGCCAATAGCGCTGCCGCACTTGATGCCGCCACAGCATTAGAAATGGCGACCATTAATGGTGCCAAAGCATTAGGTATTGACCAACACACTGGTTCCATCGAAATTGGCAAGTGTGCCGATTTGATCGCTATCAATTTAGATGCACTCAATAGCCAACCAAGCTTTGATCCTATCTCAGATATTGTATACTCCGTAGCATCGAACCAAGTAAGCCATCATTGGATTAATGGACAATTACTACTTCAGGACGGCAAACTACTCAATTTGGATATAGAAGACATTATTCTGAACGCTCAACAATGGGCCAGAAAAATCAGTCAGACCGACACAAAGTCTAAAACTATTTAGTATAAAACAATCTAGCATTAAACAAAGGCACCCCACTAAACATCATGAACCAAGCTACTCAAAACGTTGACCCAAATGAAATTGCAAAATTTGAAGCTCTTGCCAGTCGTTGGTGGGACAAAGAAAGCGAATTCAAACCTCTGCATGACATCAACCCATTACGCTTAAACTATATTGATGAACGCGCACGCCTTCCAGGTAAGCGGGTATTGGATGTGGGCTGCGGTGGTGGTATTTTATCCGAAGGCTTGAGTCAGCGAGGTGCTCACGTACTCGGTATTGATATGGGTGCAGCACCTTTATCGGTGGCAAAACTTCACGGCCTGGAATCCGGTATAGAAGTTGAATACCAACAAATTACGGTCGAAGCCTTGGCTGAAGAGCAAGCAGGCACTTTTGATGTGGTCACTTGCCTAGAAATGCTTGAGCACGTCCCAGACCCAGGCTCTGTAATCAAAGCGTGCGCTAAACTACTCAAACCTGGCGGCGAGTTATTTTTATCGACCATTAATCGCAACCCCAAAGCGTATTTGTTTGCTGTTGTCGGCGCTGAACATATTCTCAAAATGCTTCCCAAAGGTACGCACGAGTATAAGAAGTTTATTAAACCTTCAGAACTAAGCGCCTACGTTCGTCATGCTGATTTAGAGTTTAGAGATGTCACAGGCATGGTTTACAACCCTTTATTAAAAGAATACAAGCTGGCAAGAGATGTCGACGTTAACTATTTAATGCACGCGACTAAAGCATAATGAAACCCTTGAACCAAATTGAAGCCATCCTGTTTGATTTGGATGGCACTTTAGTCGATACCGCGGCTGACTTTATTTATATACTCAATCACCTACGAAAAAAGTATGGATTCAGCCCCCTCGACCCTCAAATTATTCGCGACACTGTTTCAAATGGTGCTCGTGCATTAACCGAACTAGCATTCGGGGCTGATTTTGAAGACAAGCGCTTGGAGCTTCTAGAGCTTTATGCCGATTGTGCTGGTGATCAAGCACAATTATTTGATGGTATGGAAAAGGTTTTGCAGCATTTTGAATCCTTAAACATTCCCTGGGGTATCGTAACCAATAAACCTCGACGTTTCACTGAAATACTCCTGGATAAACTGACTTTAAGCTCACGTAGTGCGCTTACACTCTGCCCCGATGATGTAACAAAATCCAAACCTGATCCTGAACCTTTGTTTCTAGCCTGCGAACGACTACAGTGTGAACCAACAAATACCATTTATGTTGGTGACCATGAACGGGACATTATCGCGGGGAAAGCTGCCAATATGAAAACCGTTGTGGCACGTTTTGGCTATATTCTTGATAAAACAAGCATTTCAAACTGGCAGGCAGACTTTGAAATAGATCACCCTTATGAATTAATTTCATTAATTAACACTTCTAAGCAATAAATTTCTCAGTACTTTTCTCGAAATCATCTATGCTTATCTAATAGTATTTATTCAAAAATATATGTCATGCCCACATTTTTGAGTGTGACATTGGAATTGATTTGTTTTTTAGGAGAACACATGGCTGTTGAAACAGCACTCGTCGTCGATGATTCCAAATCTGCCCGCATTATGCTGAGCCGCATGGTGAAGAAAACAGGGCTTGAAGTTGAAATGGTCGAATCTGGTGAAGATGCACTAGCCCGACTTGAGTCTGGTCCTTTCCCAGACGTTATCTTTATGGATCATATGATGCCAGGCATGGATGGTCTGCAAACGACCAAAGCATTAACCTCAAACCCCCTAACCTCTCATATCCCGATTTTCATGTATACCTCAAAAGAAGGCCCTGAATATGAGGCTGAAGTTGCCGCGTCCGGTGCAAGTGGAATGCTCGGTAAACCAGCAAAACCAGAACGGCTTTTAGAGGTAATCGCTGAGCTCAACGAGAAATTAGCCACACAAGCAGCGCCAGAGCCGCTAGAAGCGATTGAGCCAGAAGTAGCACAACAACAAATAGAAGAACCCAAACAACCTGAACAAGTTATTGAGCCAGAGGAAGAAGAAATGAGCAAGGAATTGATAGAGGAAGTATCAACACTCATTGTCGCACGAGCCATTGAAGATGCATTACAACCTATTTCAGGTTCAATCCATCGCTTAGAAACAAGTATTCATGAAAATCAAAGTGAGATACGAAAGCTTTCATCAAGACAAGACCAACATACAAACCTGGTTTCACAAGCTGTACTGGATGCTAGCTTGAAGCAGACCACTGCACAGCTACAGGCACTGGTTACCACTGAAATAAAATCAATACGTGATCTACTAGAGCATCGTGCAGAGCTCTCACCAAGTGCCTTGCAACAAATTAAAGATATCGCAAGTAAGACAGGTAGCGATGCGGGTGCCAGTACCGCTGAAAAGGCTGCAAGCAGTGCAGCTGAAGCGGTTGCAGCAAAAGTGGGGGCAGCTCAAGCACAAATTCAAGTAATGCAAGATATGGCCCCCGTCATTAAGCAAGCAAAAAGTGCCAACCTTATTTCAATTGTTGCCATACTCACTGCTGGTGCAGCCATCGCAGCTTCTTTTTTGCTCTGATCACAAAAATAAGTTAAAGCAAGCCTCATGTTTTAACGGTGCCTTATGACACCAGTAAAATATAACCCGGCTTGCTTTAACTCTTCAAAAATTTCACCTGCTAAATAATTGACGTTTTTTAATTCATCGACTAGTTTTAAAACTCAATAACTCTCTAAATTTTAAGGATTTATAGAATGCTTAGCTGGCTTCGTTCTTTACGCTTCTCTACCAAATTAATTATTTTAAGCCTTCTTCCTTCACTAATTATTTTAGTGTTAGGAGAACAAATTTTACAATCAAAATTCATGGAACGTGCGCACTTCACTCAAGCTGAACACGGAATTGAAAGCGCACAATTACTCGATGATATCGCACACCAGCACGCTATTGAACGAGGATTAAGCGCAGGGTTTATAGGCAGCCGAGGAGAAAAAGGGAAAGACAAGTTAACTCAACAAAGAAAAGTCGCTGACCAAAGTTGGGAAAAGTTAACAGCCTACTTGCAAGGTGCGCAGCATAAAACACTTACCTCTCCTCTAATATATAAATATCAACAAGAATTAACAGCATTACTGAGTTCAAAAGAAAGCGTTCGCCAAAAAGTGGACACGCTTAGCCCTGACAACAATGCTTTTTACTACTACTCGAATATTAACCAAATCATTCTGGATATGATTGAAATCGCAACACAATCAACAAATATCCCAGAATTAACTCAGGACTTTTACATCTACCGCAATCTACTACAGACAAAAGAAAAAGCCGGCCAGATACGTGGAAAATTAAACGCAGCATTCAAGTCCAATACACTCAATCCTGCTGACCTCAAAGAAATACAACTCTATATAAAAGACCAAGAACATTATTTTGCTAAAGCAAAAAACAGCGCCTCAGGACAACTATTAGAGAACATTAATCAATTAACCCAAAGCAAGCACTTTCAAACCGTCACTCAAATTCAAAACACACTCACGACCTTTGGAAAAGGCCTAACAGACATTAACCAAACACATCAAAATGATTGGTTTAACATCGCAACTGAAAATATTACAGAGTTCAAAGTACTCGCTGACGAAACTGAAAGTTTATTCACCAAAATCCTGAAAGAAAAAAAATCAAATAATGATCAATTCATTATCTTTGAATTGAGCTTATTAGCTTTTTTATTCATATTTATTGCCCTATTTACCTGGTGGCAAATAAAGGATTTAACACAACGTGTTTCACAAATTAGAAGTTTACTTCACTCGGTTATCTCAAAGGGTGATTTAACACTACGTTCAAAAAATAATGCAACCGACGAAATAGGCACAATTGCATCAACCCTTAACGAATTCCTCGATAATATCCAAAGCCTAGTCACCGAAATAAAGACTATTTGTACTGACCTTCAAACACAATCAGATAATGTGTCTGATATTACAGCGCAGAATAAAAATTCAGTTGACTCACAAAGAGAGCAAACACAGCTTCTAGCCAGCGCCATTACAGAAATGTCAGCAAGCTTTTCAGAAGTTGCCCGATCAACACATGATGCTGAGCAAGCCTCAACAGAAGCTCAGCAAAGTAGTACAGAAGGCAAAAACAGTGTTGATCAAACATCCTCTGCAGTCACTCAACTATCAAATGAAATTGAAAAAGCCGAACATACCATCGAAGAAGTTTCTGAAAACTGTAACCGAATTGGTACTATCTTAGACACAATAAGAGGTATTGCTGAACAAACCAACCTGCTCGCACTTAATGCCGCAATTGAAGCAGCCAGAGCTGGTGAACAAGGACGCGGGTTCGCTGTAGTCGCCGACGAAGTGCGCTCGTTAGCACAGCGCACCCAAGAGTCGACTGAAGAGATTAATAATATGATTAATGCGCTTCAACAAAGCTCCGTCAATGCACGTGACACAATGTCAACTAGCCGTAATGTTGCAAATGATTGTTTGCAACATGCCAATAATTCGGGCGCATCCATAACTCAAGTTGATGAAACCATTAATCAAGTACATAATTTATCAACTCAGATTGCAGCAGCAACAGAGGAACAAACCGCTGTATCAAACGAAGTGACCCAGAATATTGTGTCTATTTCTGATACTGCTGAGCTAATTTTAAATGCTGCTGAAGAAATTGAAACAGGTGGTCACGCACTTAAAGAGATGGCTAGCAAGCTACATAATAAAGTTGAGCACTATCAGATTTAATGGCTTTGTAGGTGACTTAAATATCTTTATTTGAGTCACCCTCTTCCCATGTCATTCTCGAGATCTCTTAAAAACGTAGGTACCGGCTCAAGTAATTTACTCGCCTACACACTAAAAAAGCCTAACGATAACCATCCGTTAAGGTTTTTAAAAATGCTACCAAGTCTGTTTCTTCATCACTCGTAAGCCCTAAATCTCCCAAAAACTGAGTTTCAACATTCACACTGATTTCAGGCGCATCCCAACAACCTACAAAAGGAGAATTACCACACTGATCAATAATTCGCGTATTATAAAAGCGTACAACATCTTCCAAAGTCTCGAACACACCATTATGCATATATGGTGCTGTTAGTTCGATATTTCGTAAATTCGGAACACGAAATTTTCCATCCTCAGTGCTTTCGTTTACAACGCCACCTAAGCCTTTATCAGGCACAGCAAGTACAAGGTTCGGGTTGGCTGGCGTACCAATATTACGGTAAGAGAAATCTGAAAATAATGATTTCACCTCTACACTTTCGCGGTTTTTAGCATGACACTCAAAGCAGGAGGCACCACCATTGAATAAATCAAAACCACGCTGCTCAGCTTCACTTAATTCTGCTTCTCCAGCCATAAAATAATCAAACTTAGACGTAAATGGCTGAAACTCTTCAGTGCTTTCATAAGCAGCAATGGCTTCAGCCATTTGCTTGTAAGCGCTTGTCACATTTGTAAAGCTAGTATCGCCGTATACTTCTTTGAACAACCCTGCATAACTTGAATTACTAATCTTCCTAATTACTTCTGCTTCACTGGCATTATTCATCTCTTTTGGATTTAAAAACGGGCCTTCTGCTTGAGCAGCTAAGGTATGGGCACGCCCGTCCAGAAACATGCCACCTGAATATTTATGTTCAGCAGCGCCGGTGTCGAAATTAAAATCTGGAACTAATGATGCATAACTGGCTGTTGGCGCATTTCGGTTTCCAAATGCATTTACCACAGCCCCTTCAGAGACAGGGCTGGCAACAGAGACACTACCATCTGCAAAACCATGCTCACTATCATGACAAGTTGCACACGATTGGCCTGCAGGTGTTGATAAATTAGTATCTTCAAATATAAACTCACCTAGTTCAACCTTTTTAGCCAACAACGCTTCGCCACTCAGGCCTGAACTACTATCACTACTGCTTCCACAAGCACTAAGTAAAGCCAGCAAACTACTAGATAACAATAAACTATTTAAACGCGTCATTTAAACTCTCCATATTTTATGACAATCATGCAAAATCTGATTTCATGAGTATCTTAAAATACCTAACTAAGCTCTATGACATAGGTCTATATGGCAGGAGAAAATAGTAAATAAATGAAAAGTGAGTTAACGAAAGGTAAAGATTGTAAGGAGATTAAATTGGAAAGTTTAAGTTATTGGTATTGTCATTCCCGCGAGAGCGGGAATCCATTGTTTTAACCTCCTAAACTGCCTTAAAAGAACAGAATTTCGGTTAAAAGCTTACAAGAATAATGATATGAGCTTAATATCACTAAGCATTCATTTAAAATTTAGCGCATCCAGCGAACACGAAATGAACGCCCCTTCATTTTGCCATCGCTAAGCTTTTTATAAGCAATAGGTGCGACAGTTACCTCAACAGCAACGTAAGCTCGGTTATCAAACAAATTAATTTTACCCACTTGCTTGCCTTCAATACCATCTTTACTGGTGAGCGCCCCCAGAATATCCCCAGCACGAAGTTTTTGTTTTTTCCCACCGTCAATCTGAAAACAAGCCATAGAAGGTAGGTCGATTGGTTTATCTAAATAGTTGATTGACGGCAAAGCTTCAGGCTTAACCGTTAAACTATTCATTTCCTCAATCACCGAAACCTTATAGCTTTCTTTATCACTATACAAAGAACAAGCCATGCCCGACTTCCCTGCCCGCCCAGTTCTACCAACACGGTGAACATGTACTTCAGGGTCCCGAGAAATATGGTAATTAATCACAGCATCAAGCATGTCGATATCCAAACCTCGAGCTGCAACATCCGTTGCGACTAAGACGGCGATGGATTTACTGGCAAAACGCACCAGAACCTGGTCCCGATCTTTTTGATCCAGATCACCGTGAATAGCCATAGCAGAAAAACCACGCCCGGCCAACTCATCCGCAACTTCTTGAGTTTCAAGTTTGGTATTGCAAAAGATGATAGTCGATTTAGGACGATGTTTCTGAAGCAGTAAGCGTACTGCAACCATACGATGTTCGTTATCATCAACTTTAAAGAAATGCTGCTTTATTGTTTCTGACCCATGCGCTTCAGCGACACTTACTCTTTCAGGCTGCTGCATAATTTTGCTTGCAATTGAAGCTATTTGATCGGGAAAGGTCGCACTGAACAATAAAGTTTGACGTTTTTTAGGCGCAAACTCTACGATTGCATCTAACGCTGACTGAAAGCCCATATCCAGCATTCGGTCTGCTTCATCCAGAATAAATGTATTTAAGTGATCCAGATTTAGCGTACCTTTAACCAAGTGTTCCTCAACCCTACCCGGCGTACCCACAATAATATGTGCACCATGCTCAAGCGAACCAATTTGAGGTCCAAATGGCTTTCCACCACATAATGTAAGCACTTTAATATTATGTATAGCGCGCGCTAAGCGGCGAATTTCCTTAGCCACTTGGTCCGCTAGCTCTCTTGTCGGGCACAACACCAGAGTCTGCACACGAAACCGTTTTACATTCAGATTTTGTAGCAAGCCTAAACCAAAAGCGGCTGTTTTCCCTGAACCTGTTTTAGCCTGGGCAATCACATCCAAACCTTCAAGAATTAAAGGAATACTTTGCTCCTGAATAGGCGTCATGCTCAGATAGCCAAGTGTTTCCAGGTTTTCCAAAAGGGATTGTTTTAGTTTTAAAGATGAGAATAAGGCTTGAGTCAAAGGAGTTTCCTGCGAACTGGGTCAATTAGGGGGCGCTATTGTAGTGTAAATATTGAGCAAGCACACCTTTTGTTTGAATGACGCAATTGTCTTTAAAGTAAACACAAAAGCAAACATCTCCCCCTTTCCACCTCATACCTGAGGTCACTAAACCTTACTTAACACACTTACTTGCTTTAAGCTGCTCAATATCTGCTTGTTGATAGCCAATATTACTTAATACTGAAAAGGTGTCTGCACCCGTAGATTTACCCGCCTGGTGTTTACTGCTCCCACCAAAAGGCAATGCCGTATTTATTTGCCTGATGCTATCTCCTTTTGCATTAATCGCATTTGTTATCATACCTCTAGCTTTAAAATGAGGGTGTTCAAATGCTTCATCAAGACTTAAAACGGGTTCAACACAGGCATCCAGAGGTTCAAATATTGACATCCAATGAGCGAGCGTTTGTTGTTTGAATACTTCGCTAAATTTTTTACGGACTTCTTTTTGGGCGTCTGGACGCTGGTCAGCCAGTTTTGCCATCCAGTCTGTCATATCTAATGCTTTGAGCACCTTTGTTGCAAACACAGGCTCCAAACTACCGAGAGATAAATAACGACTATCTGCAGTTTCGTAGTAGTCATAAAACAAACCACCATTTAACATTTCACTGCCTAGTTTTGGTGTTTGCCCACCAGCTAAAGCACTCGCACCGAACATAGTAGAAAGGGCAAGTGCTGCATCACTCATACTAATATCTAAATACTGGCCTTCCTCTGTAACGGAACGCTGAATGATAGCAGCTTGAATGGCCATCACGGCATGATGTGAGCCGCCTGCAATATCAGCTATTTGGGTACCAGATAAAACAGGGCCCGTTTCTTTTCGGCCTGAATAACTCGCTAAACCTGAGAGTGCGAGGTAATTAATATCATGCCCGGCTCTATCTTTTAAAGGCCCGGTTTGGCCGTAGCCGGTGATAGAACAATATATGAGTTTTGTTTGTTTTTGTTTGAGTGTTTCATAATCCAAACCTAAGCGCTGCATCACACCAGGTCGAAATTGCTCAATGATTATGTCGTAGTCTTTGATCAATTTATGAATAATTTCTTTCGCTTGCTCATGTTTTAAGTCAATCGCGATAGATTGTTTATTTCGGTTTAAACTTGCATGTGCTGCTGACACGCCCCCCACATTAGGCGGCATAAATTTTACCAAGTCCGGGCGCGTGGGTGATTCTACACGTAGAACTTCGGCCCCCATATCAGCTAATAACTGGGTGGCGTAAGGACCTGGCAACAAAGTGCTGAAGTCCAATATTTTTATACCTGTGAGCGGGAGTGTCATTTCATTTCCTTCTAGACTAAACCTTTAAACTAGGCTTCGACCGATGATCAGTTTCATAATTTCATTGGTTCCTGCATATATTTTCTGTACACGCGCATCAGCATAAGCTCTTGCAACCGGGTATTCCAACATATAACCGTAACCACCATGTAACTGTAAACATTCGTCTATTACTTTGCATTGCATGTCTGTTGTTAATAATTTGAGTTTAGCCGCTGTAACAACATCAAGCTGTTTTTCAACCAACAACTCTAAACACTTATCAACAAAGACACGTGCCATGGTTAATTCTGCTGACATTTCTGCAAGTTTGAATTGGGTATTTTGGAACGTAGAAATTGATCGACCAAATGCTTTTCTTTCTTTTACATATGCTATGGTTTGTTCAAGGATTGATTCCGCCCCCGCAATAGCACTTAGGGCCACTGATAAGCGTTCTTGGGGTAACTCTTGCATAAGATAAATAAACCCCATGCCTTCAACACCCAAAATATTCTCTTTTGGTACTTTTACATCCTGAAAAAACAGCTCAGAAGTGTCTTGCGCTTTCATACCAATTTTTTCAAGATTCTGACCTTTTTCA
>ENA-OSET01003194-OSET01003194.1-sediment-metagenome-genome-assembly--contig:-NODE-3194-length-15247-cov-3.949703_pt1 | contig 15247 bp, 11 predicted proteins | sample MGYA00237882_ERZ534229 | MGnify/ENA primary metagenome ERZ534229 (study PRJEB26408, sample SAMN06266212) | sediment metagenome | isolation source: Hudson Canyon methane seep mesocosm | place... | reverse complement strand
AATCGGCTGGCGCTTCGCCCTCAAGGTATCCATGACTGAAGAGCAGTTAAAAGAGATTCAGGAAAATATTAAGAACCGAGCGCAAGCCGGTACGTAAGTGCACATATACAGCGTCTTTTATGGGGGTAGAGAGAAGCTACCCTTTCAATACTTCGCTGTTAACTAAGCACCACCCACTAGCCGTAGCGAATGATAAAACCACGGTCAAACGGAAGAAAAATATCGAAGCTGACGCTCTCATCACAATCGTCAGTGCCCTATTCGTTTGCACGCTAAAGGGCAACAATGTTGAGGCCGAATCGATTAATGCTCCGACACCAAAGCGGAAACTTCCCACAACCCGCGAGGCGGTTCTTGCAATCGTTAAGTGACGCTGTAGCATCTTCACCATTAGATTCGACCGCACCGTACCTCATACAAAAGCTGTCAATATTGTACCATCATAATGTCCTATAAACGGAATGTTAAGTGCCTTATATCGGTATAATGCTTCCAAAATAGGACATTAACTTGCTCTTAACTGTTTCTTTACATCTTATAAAGTGCAAAAATAGATACATTGTCGCTATTATCGTACGCAAAGTTCAATTAAGGGTACATAGATGGATATTGAAGACAGAGCGCCGTCAGCGATTGCAGAGGAGCTTGGAGAGCGGTTAAAACAGGCCAGGCTCAATGCTGATATAACACAAATTGAAGTAGCGGATCAAGCTGGTGTCAGTAGGAAAGCAGTTTTGAACGCTGAAAAAGGTAAGGGTCAGCTGGAGGTTTTTATAGCAATCCTATCGGCGTTGAGTCTTACAAGCCAGCTCGAGAACTTCCTTCCAGTACAGGAAATTTCGCCAATTCAATTATCGAAACTGAAAGGCCGCAAACGTCAACGGGCTTCGGGGCAGCACTCAAGCGATGAGCAGGAGGCCCCAGAATGGTAAAGCAGGTAATTAACGTAAATTACGATGATTATCTAGTCGGGGCCGTAAGCTTTGATACTGACACGGGTATAGGAGCGTTTGAGTATGATGGAAAATTCATAAAGAAGGGTATTGAGTTATCCCCTATCAAGATGCCCTTATCCCCACAAATATACTCATTCCCCGCATTAGGCTATGAAACCTTTAAGGGTTTACCTGGTTTGGTGGCAGATTCGCTACCGGACGATTTTGGGAACGCTGTGCTCAATGCCTGGGTTGCCTCGCAAGGTAAATCTCCTGCAGCCATCACTCCGCTGGAGCGACTGCAATACACAGGCAAGCGGGGTATGGGAGCATTGGAATATACACCCGCCACAAAACTAAAGAACCTGAATGCTTCAGGAAAAATAGAAATTGAGTCATTAGTCTCCATCGCACAGGAGATTCTGGATGGTCGGAAGGATTTTTCAGTTTCACTGAATCACCCTGGTGAAGAAAATCGGGAAGCCATGCTGTCACTACTTTCTGTAGGGATGAGTGCCGGGGGGGCGAGGCCTAAGGCGGTTTTGGCCTTTAGCGATGATTTTACTCAAGTGCGAAGTGGCCAGGTGAAGATGCCGGATGGCTTTACGCATTATTTACTGAAGTTTGATGGTGTGAATGAGCACCGTAAAGATAAAGAGACTTTTGGAGATCCACAGGGTTACGGCGCGATGGAGTATGTCTATTACTTGATGGCGAAACAATGCGATATCGATATGATGCCAAGCCGCTTGTTACAAGAGGGTAGCCGCCGCCATTTTGTGACCCAGCGTTTTGACAGAAAAGGCAACGGTAAGGTACATGTGCAAACGCTCAATGGATTAGCTCATGTAGATTACAAACAACCAGGTTCTTATTCATATGCTGAGCTTTTTGCGATTGCCAGAAAACTCCGGGTGTCGGCTAAGGACGCCGAAGAATTACTAAGGCGACTCGTGTTTAACATTGTGGCTCGAAATCATGATGACCATTCCAAAAACTTTGCGTTCTTGCTAATTGATAACAAGTGGCGGCTCTCACCTGCTTATGATCTGGTTTACAGTTATAAACCAGGTAGCAAATGGGTGAACAGTCACTGGATGAGCTTGAATGGCAAAAGAGATGACTTCACCCGCGAAGATTTTTATTCTCTGGAAAAGTTAGTGCCTAGCTTTACGAAGCAGAAAATTGACAAGATTATTGATAAAACTATTGAGCATGTCTCTACCTGGAAGATGCTCGCTAAAGCAAACGCTGTCCCAGAGTTTTTGATAAAGGAAATTGACTCTAATTTACGCTTATCGATTTAGAGGTAGTTATGTCAGAGGAAACTATAATAAAAAAGATTGAAGGCCTAATTTCTCATGTGAAAGAAGAGATGGGCGGCATCGATCGGGACCAGTGAATTAACACTGGATAGGCAGTACGTCTTATGACTTCAAAGACGCAGCCCATGCGATGTTTGGAATATTTAGTGGCCAGAGTAAAACATACACTGACCCCCAAAAAATGCAGCGATCGATTTTCTCAGCGGGGCAAAGCAAAAGCCACAAGCGTATTCCCCACTGCCCTCCTCGTCATCTTACTCAAGAAATAACTGCCTCCCGTGGCAATCACTACATACTGCCGATTTTCCCGGTGTTAGGTCATCGGGTTTGCACTGCCATCAAAGGGCAGTTCATGCGTCCATAGTTTTTCCCCGGTTTTCAGATCGAACGCGCGAAAACGTTTGTCCAGAGTGGCAGCAATAAATACCAGACCACTGCCGGTAATCAGAGGTCCTCCCAGGTTTGGAGTGCCCAGGTCAATTTCAAACGGTGCGCTAACAGGACCCATGTCGTGCACCGAACCCAGCGTACTTTCCCATAGCACCTCGCCCTTTTTCAGATCAACGGCCACCAGCTTCCCCCAGGGTGGCTTAGTACAAGGGATGCCGAGAGGGGAGCCCAAATTACCCATTTTCATGGCATAGGGTGTCCCTTTCATTCTCGCCAGCATGGAGCCCACTCCGGCATGGGTTGCACCGTCTTTTCCTGCAACGACGGGAACCAATTGACCAACGGTGGCCATGTTATTGAGATTCACTACGCCGATTTGTTGCTCGGAGTCCACGGCTATCCCACCCCAGTTTGCACCGCCCATTGCACTGGGCATATACAGCGTAGGTTCGGTAGAAAGCGGTGTAAAAATGCCCTCGCTGCGCAGGCTGCTGATAAGCTCTCGACACTTACCCTCATCCCAAAAGGTAAAACCCCAGGCATCCTCTGGCGTTATATGGGTATCGAGCAGTTGTAGTGATTCTTCTGGAAAGGGCTGGGTGGGTGACAGCCACTCGCCTTCCACCGCGCCCTGGGGAACCGGTTGCTCCTGGATCGGGTACACCGGCTCGCCGGTTAGTCTGTCAAAGGCAAACACGAAGCCCTGTTTGGTCACCTGGATAACGGCGGCAATCGTTTTGCCATTGCGCTCAATATCGGTAAGCACCGGCTGTGCCGGCGTATCGTAATCCCACAGATCATGGTGTACGAATTGGAAGTGCCAGGCCACTTCACCGGTGGCGGTGTTCAGTGCCACCAGAGAGTTGGCATAGCGATTATCACCCGGCCTAGCCGCACCGTAATAATCCGGAGACGGCGAACCGGTGGGGACATACAGCAGCCCCAGCTCTTCATCGACAGACATGGGGGCCCAGGCATTGGCGGCACCACTCACCAGCGTAGGGTTCTTTGGCCAGCTTGACGCTGCTGGATCATTGAGGTCAGTAGGAATAGAGCTAAATGTCCATTTGGCTTCACCGGTTCTTACATCAAAGGCTTTAACCTTTCCGGTCGGGGCATTAGCGTGGCTAAAATCCTGCACAGCTGCTCCAATCATCAGCACACCGCCCGCAATAACCACCGGCGAAGAGGTTTTAATGCCGCCGGGCACCTGAGCCTCCTCAGCCTTCACATCAAGTTGTAACTCACCATTTTGACCAAATCCTGGACACGCAGTGCCGGTACGGGCATCCACCGAAATTAGCCGCCGGTCCCGAGTGCCCCAGATAATACGGTTAGCGCAGTGAGCTGTGTTCTCCACTCGCGGATCTTTCCACCAGCTGACACCGCGACAAATATTGCTATGTCCGTTGCGATTCACCTTCGGATCATAAACCCAGCGTTCCTTGCCCGTTCCCGGATCAAGCGCAATAGCACGGCCAAATGCGGTGCAGAACACCAGATGCCCACCAGCCTCAGGTGGCAACAGTATGGGAGTCGGTTCGAATGACGTTTTTCCACCCGGGGCGTCAGGCTCCACGGTTTCACCCGTATCATAAGTCCAGGCGATGTCCAGTTTATCGACATTGTCGGCCGTTATCTGTGACAAAGCAGAGAACTTAGTGCCACCGCTATCACCGGCGTGGTGCGGCCAGCCGTAAGCTTGCAGCGGTAGTATCAGTGACAGAACCAGACCAGCTAGTCGTTTCATAGCGATGGTAGAGGGGAGCAGAAATTCGAAGGGCATTGCATGCCTCCTTACAACGAAAAATAGGAATAGGAACAGGGACGGAGTATAAGAAGAACAAATAGAACACACGGAATCATATTCGGCCATACTTGCAATGCCGGGATGAAGGACTCCTCACCATCGCACCGCCGATTCGACGCAGCGGAGAAAAGCACAAGTAGCGTCTATTCCCAATTTCCACCGAGTTGCGTATAGTGTTCAGCGAATCGGGAATGGAATCATATTCGGTCACGCGATGGTTTGTTTCCTTAAATGACTATTTACAGCCACTGAGTTACCGTCACTTAATGACAGTCACTTAATTTCAGAGAAAGGCACTGGGAGCGAGCGATGAAAACAAATCGGCTTCAGCGTGATCTTTTTACGCAGCTATTATCCGAGTTAGAGAAGGCAGGAATTAGTCCTGAACAGCTGCGTAGGCAGTGCCGGATAAACGGAATGTCGGCGTCAGTTTCAAGTCGGAGCGTAATATTTGGAAGTGATTCATTGGTTCTACTAGAGACGGCGGTGGAGCTCGCGGGTGATCCTAGTCTGGCATTACGTCTAGGCCAGCGGATTGGGATCAACAGTTATGGGGCCTTTGGTTTTGCCTTGATGAGCTGTGCCAATCTAAGGGAATCTACAGAGTTATTGCTACGCTATGGGAAAGTGTTTTTTGAACCAAACTGGCAATCGCAGGAGCATGACGGTGGACTTTTGCTACGCTTGAACCTTACTAGGGGTACTCCAACACAACAACAGCTTGTCGCTGAACTGTGCTTTTCACAGTTGAGTTTTATTGGAAGCTCGCTTTATCGAGGCCGAATAGAGGGGGCACAGATACACTTCACATTTCCCAAGCCCGCTCACGTTAACAACTATCAGTCGGTGTTAAACGCAGAGGTTACTTTTAGCGCTGAATGCAATCAATTGTTTCTGCCTAGACAGGTTCTGGACACCCCGGTTAAAACGGCAAATAGTTCTGAGCATATAGTCTTTCATCAGCAGTGCGAGGAGATGTTGCACGGCCTCGCCAGTGCCCAGAAAACCACAGCCGAGGTGCGGCAGTTGCTGATCCAATCCGCCGGCGACTTTCACGATATTGCCCAGGTGGCTAAAGATCTCAACATGAGTGAACGTACCCTGAGGCGCAGACTGAAGTCAGAATCGACCAGCTTTAGAGCGACCTTTGAAGAGGTTAGGGACTTGCTCGCCAAGGAGTATCTGGCCAAAACCGATTTGATTGTTGCCGAGATAGCGCACCTGCTGGACTATGCCGAGACGGTGAACTTTCGCCGGGCTTTTGTCCGCTGGAACGGTGTTACTCCCATCCAGTACCGCCAGCAGCAGACCGCGTAGGCACTATTGAGTCCGTAGTACAAATAGGGGGGCGGAGGGATTAAAAACTAGACAACGCACCCAAAAGGGAAGATGGGTATTGATTAAAATTTAATCCCTCCGTCCCGAATGGCACTAAGTTAAGCGCTATTATCATGAGAAAATGCCAGTAAAAATAACCACTCAATGGCATAATTAGCCATGCAAAATCATACTCCATTATTCCCCAGCTTTCATCTGCAGACACTACGCAGAACGCCTCGTTCAGCTCGACAGGTTTTGGCGGAAAAAGCCGAACATCTGAAAGAGAAATCCTTCAGTCAGCTAGGCGAGTGTTTTGGTAAATTTATTCCAGAGCGCCATCTGCAACCAACAGAATCAGGCACACAAAGTCGCCGGCGATTTTTCAGTAAAGAAAACACGTTCTGGGCCTTTTTCTCTCAAGTGCTGGATGCTGATGGAGGATGTAAGGAGGTTGTTCGCAAACTCCAAGCCTATGCCGCGATGAAATCAAAAAAACTCCCCTCTTCGTCGACAGCGGCTTACTGCCAAGCACGAAAAAATTTAGACCAATCGAGTCTTGAAGCAATACTCCAAAACACATCAACTCAGCTCCAGAGGAAAGCTGCCCCCGACCGACTCAATGGCCGACGTGTAATTGTTGTTGATGGCACGGGGGTTAGTATGCCCGATACCGATGCGAATCAGCGGGTTTGGCCGCAACAGCGCAGCCAAAAACCGGGTTGCGGATTTCCCCAAGCTTTTATTTGCGCCTGTTTTTGTTTGCAAAGCGGTGCGTTGCTGAGTTATGAGTTGGGGAACAAAAAAAGCCATGAACTACCTATGTTACGCAAGCAATGGGGCACGTTCCAAGCGGGTGACATCTTCCTTGGGGATAAGGGTTTTTGTAGCTATTTTGACGTTTTCAGCTTTAAAGATAGAGAGGTTGACTCCGTTATCACGCTCGCCCGCCGCATTCCTGTCACCGAGACTGAAGCACTTAAAGTGCTAGGCAAAAATGATCTGCTTATCCACTGGAAAAAACCAAAGGTCAGAACCAAAGCCTCTAGTTATTCGCAAGAAGATTGGGAAAGTATGCCGGAAACTTTGCTGCTTCGACAGATCAAGGTGACCGTTAATCAAGCTGGTTTTAGAGTCAGTTCATTTTACGTTGTCACCACTTTACTCGATGCTGAAGAATACCCCGCCAGCGAAATCGCTGATTTGTATTTTCAACGCTGGGATGTTGAACTCTTTTTTCGCGATATTAAAACAACGATGGGCATGGATATTCTGCGTTGCAAATCACCAGACATGGTGCGCAAGGAAATTCTGATGCACCTAATCGTCTACAACTGTATTCGTTGCCTGATGGTTGAGGCTGCAGCAGGGTGCGACGTAAAGGTACGCCGAATTGGTTTTAAAGGCAGTGTACAATCGCTACGGCAGTGGGAACCGTTTTTGAACCAAGCAAAGATCAACCGCCAGGAACAACGCCGCTTAGTCCAGCTTCTTTATGACTCGATTGCGAGTAATATTGTCCCAGAGCGACCAGGAAGAAGCGAGCCTAGAGCTGTTAAGCGGAGACCCAAACCATACCAGATCTTGAATCGGCCAAGACATGAAATGAATGAGATAAAACATCGGAGTAAATACCGTGCTAATGTGGCTTAACTTAGTGCCATTCCCCTCCGTCCCCTTAATCTCACCCCCGTAATCTCACCAAAAATACAGCCGATCTCTGGCGACGCCCTTCAACTAAACAGCATCACCACCCAACACCGCTGGTGTTTCGCAGTATGTGGTCAGGATGTACCGTTGATGCGCTTCAACCCTGTCGGTCAGCACCTCAGCAATACCAGGAATACCAGCGTTCCTCGCGAAATACTTCAACATGCCCTGGTTCTGCTTGGTCACCGGCATGATCTCGGGTGGCGGAACCAGCAAGCTCATACTCATGGTCGCCCAGTAGATGTCAGCTGCTGAGACCGAGTCACCCACCAGGTAACGCGAACCAGCCTTTTCCTGGGCCTCCAGGCGACGGGCAATCAAGTCGACAATCTCAGCCATTTTCTTTGGTGCCGAGGTGCTGGCGTCCTCGTTATATCCATACTTGCGCCCGAGTGGGCTATCTCCAAGGATCCTCATATTCCAAACGAAACCGTCTTCTCCCAGGACGATGGCGCACAACCCGAACATGGTGACCCGGTTGCCAAAGCCATCAGGAATCAGCTTGGGGCTGTCTGCTGATCCGATGCGTTCCACCAACGCAAGCTGCTCCGTCCAGACATTCCGGGGTCGCTCATCGTTGTGGAACAGGGTCGGCAGGCTGGTCTGGCTGGTGAGCTCAAAGAGCCGCGCCTGCCGGTCCTGTCCGGTGGCCTTATCAACGCCCATCATCGGATGCATCGCTCGGATGAGCGGCACACCTTTCGCGTAGCAGATGTTTTTTAGGGCCTCAGAATAGAGAGCTGGAATGCCAGGGATGAATGTCACCCGGGTTCCGCTGGTCATTGCCGCTGCTTCATCAAGGGTGATGAATTCCGGCGTTGTACTCGTGTTATTTGATGCAGTCATGATGTACTCCTTCTGACATTAGCTGTGTTTTGGCTATCTCGTTTAGATCTCTCGTTTAGACGTCGAAGTCGCTAGCACTATGACGTTCTACTACTCGTGTCTCTTCAGGTCCCCAAAGTCGGTTAACTCGGCGTCCACGTTGAACAGCAGGCCGCGCCTCAATTTCTTTCGCCCAGCGAATCACATGCGTATAACTTTCGACATCAAGGAATTCGGCGGCAGATTATATGTTGTGCAAGACGCAAGCGCCATACCAGGGATAGGTCGCAATATCTGCAATGGTATATTCGTCCCCACAGAGGAACTTGTTGTTTAATAGGTCGATCTTCTGGCTGAGCATCCGCAAGTGGCAAGTCGATTGAGAGGCGCACTCGATGCCCACAACGAAGCACAGGCCGAGCCACGCTGGCCCTGGGCGACTTCCAGTGCCGTCAACGTCGATCGAGACCTGTCCCAGGATGATCAACCGGAAGACGAGTTCAGCTACTCGTCGAACTGACACGCTAAAGCTGCAGAATTCCTTTGGCCACGATCCCAACTTCGTTCCATCACAGCCTGCGTTCTATTATACACGGGCGATCGAGAATCCGACCTGTCGTTGGTCTAACTGAGATGACCTGCCATCGATCGGTGCATGTGCATCAACATCCTGCCGGCCCTGCTGCACCGATATCCCTATGAGGGTCGCCGTTGCACTCTTGGTCATAGACATACTTCGCAAAGGCGTATCCCCATCAAAACCGTCGGCATAGCGCTCGGCGATCAGCTTTCCCTGACAGCTCACCAGTACCGCCAGCAGCGGGTTGCGTAAGCAGTATAGTGTCCGCGTGAATGGAGCCGCTCCTCCCCGGGGCGAGTAATGGAAGAAAGCAGCCAACGACTGACCGGAAATGATTCCCCAGAACTTGCAGCTCAAGTGTAAAGTGTCTCGGTTTTCAAAATGCCTGTAGATGACTAAAGAACCAGGACACTACCCTTGTATTTTTGCCAACACTTCAGCTGATGCTCCAGTTTTACGTTACTTACCTAATGGAAAGCCGAATGAAAAGGATCCCCAACCATGAAAGTTAAAAACTGGTTTTATGCCTCCGATGCTGTGGGTTCAGATCACGCTGCTTACGCACTGATGATTATTCGACGCTCTCTTTTCACGGTTGCCTTACTGTACTCTCCACTGGCTTTCTGCGCCGATATTTCAGGAACCTGGAAACACACAAAAAATCCCGCCTGGATTGAGATTCGGCTGGAGGACAGTAGCGCTATAGTGGTTCGCAATGACAAATTTCCCGAACGAGTTGGCAGAGAGGTTCTGAAAGAAATAACAATTAGCAGTCCGCAACAAAACCTGTGGACTGGTCTAATTTACGTTGAGAAATTGGGTGACTACAAGTCTGTGGAAATTTCCTTGCCTGAAGAAGAGCGAATGCTGATTACGGGTAAGGTCGGTTTTTTGAGTCGCACCGCAGAGTGGGTGCGCGTTAAAAGAATCGACTAATTCAAAGGCCGTCTACAACCTATACAGATTCGAGTAACAACGCTATTGCCGTGCTCCGAATGGCTAGGGTCAAGTATCCACAAATAGGGCGCTTGTTAGACCTATACTCAACACTGAATAATAAGTTTTTTATGACAATCTGACGTGATTTTTTGCTTCTTATGGCAGTTGAACATAGTGTTAGTGTTGGCGTTGTTCTTGAATTTCTTTTGCAAGCCAAACTTTTATAAGAGATTGATATGGCATATCTCGTTTATTAGCCTCTACTTTAATGCTGTCTAATAAACCTTGCGGCAATCTCAGTGAAATGGTCTTTGTTGAAGGCTTAAGGTTAGGTAGTACTGCTCGCTCAGCTTTGCTTAAATCCAAGTAGTCACCAGAATCATGGCTTTCCCAAAAATCACGCTCTTCCTTTTCAGTTTTAAAATTGGGTATTTTTTAAGCTTCATCATAGGTCATTCTCTCTTTTCGATGCATATCGCGAGCTGAATTCACGCGAATTAACGTGCCATTTTCTCTAAAGGTAAAAGCAATATGCAGTTTTCTACCGTCATTAGACTTACCGTATGCGTGGTATCGAGTTTCCTTCATGCCATGCTTATCATCAATCAGGAGCAGCAGAGGATCATTAAAAAATACCTGCTCAGCTTCCGCCGGGTTAACATTATGCTTTTCTTGGCTTTTTCTAGTATTTCCATCATCCCAGTCAAAACCAATAACGCTGCTAAAGTTAATCATAGTCCGTATATCGTCAAAATAGGTCAAGGCGCTAACAAAGCCAAGCACTATGAGAGGAGCATTGCTAACTTTACACTTAGCCTAGCCGTCTCAACCCGATATCTTACTCCGGCACACCATTCTCAAATACGTTAATAGATTGGTTGCAAGGCGCTTGTCTTTCAATATCGTAGTTGGATTCTGCCATTGAATCGGCTGAGAAAATAATGTCCGCGTCAGGAAAACTCAAGATTTTTCGCGTTTGCTTTTGTGACGCGTCGCTTAGATTGGCAAAGTTCTCACGAAGTATTTCTAAACAGTAGACGCGATATCGTGAGAAAGGTAGCTGCTTGTAAGATGCACTCTGAACGTTTATGGCAAACTTATTATGCTGTTCAGCAAAGGCTAGCACCGTAAACAATCATCGACTCAAGATCCTTTATTTTGTTAACAACATAGTTTCAACACCCGTACCCTCAACCACTTCATCGACACTGGCACGCTCCGCCTCGCTGAGCGCCTGGTATAGCTCGTTAGTCCAGCGCAGGCATTTGGCCTGATAAGGGAAGGTCTGTTGGGTCCAGGTTGCGCCATCAATTTCGGCATCCCAGATCTTTTCGCCGGCTTGAACAGCGCGGGCGTTGGCCAATTGCGCGAGGGCGTACATCCGACCGATTTCTTTCAGCAGGCCGCGCAAGCTCTCGGGCTGATCCGCCAGGCTAATCCAATCTTGTTCGCTTGGCTCAAGCCCACTCTGGTCACGCATAAGATCGACCCAGGCGACAGTGCGTGGAGAAACCTGATGGGTAATCGCTCTGGGCGTGGGGTCAAATCCCACCAATTGGCTTAACTGGCCATAGAGGCCAAAGTCTCCCGCAGCAGGACGGTTGCCCAACATATACTTCTGGTTAGATAGATGATTTTCCAGTGCGGCAAGAAAACGCCGATAGCTGGCGTCGATCACCGGTGCTGTTGTGTCATTGGAACCCACCACGTAAAGACGGCTGACCTGGCGCTCCTCGACCCAATGTTTGAAACTTTTGTGGTCATCTTCTGGCATGGCCACATTCATAGTAAGCGGTAACAAGGTGCTGGCATTATCCGCGTCTAACTTTGCATGCCAGCGATAATGGAACATGTACTTGGTACACCACTCGTCAGCAAAATCTTCGATCAAGTAATCGACAAAAGCGAGGGCAGGATCACCCGGTAGAACCGAACGATCACCAGCAAGCCCTTCAAGGCGTCGAATAATCGGTGTGGAGTCACAGACTGCCTGTGTATGGCCTTCTTCACCAAAGAAAAACGTAGGTTCGAAGATGGGTCGGGGCTTGTCCACCCCCATTGCATCACAAACCTCTGCGGAAATGCCCCACTGTATCGCATAAGGCAATCGTCGATAGCGCAGTAGCGCAACCATTTTTTGTGTGTAGGGTGATCCAACACCCCCTACCAGCCGAATTGGCTCATCATGCGCCATACGTTATCCCCTGGAAATCTGAATTATGGGCGATTGACAACAATGTCGTTACTGCCAATGGGCAGCTCAAACCACATAAGGTCTTCTGTGAGAAGGAAGTTGTCTGGTGCTCCCCGCAAGAAGACATCTTTCAATAAGGAAGTTGGCGGCACAGGCACCAGGTGATAGAAGGCCACCATATCTACATCCGATTTCTCGCCGAGTTCAATAAGGGACTCCGCTGAAGCGTGGTAGTCCATCACATCAGCAACAATCTTGGATTGTCGTGACTGGCCTGCTGCGCCCATTGCCTTCGAGAGAGCTGATACGGTCGGCAGTGATAATGCATCGTGCAACAATAGATCAGCTCCATCGACTATCTTCAGCGTGTTGCCGTTGACATTGCTGTCGCCTGAAATAACAACGCTGCGGCCGCGGTAGTCAAAACGGTAACCCACGGCAGGCTCAATGGGTGGATGCTCACCAACGTAGGCGGTTATCGTCAGATCTCCATCCTCAAGGATGACGCCCGGTGAAATCGTTTTGTGCTCCAGGACACCGACGGCCGGTGGTAGCAAATCTGCCCCATGGTGACCCGTGCGATAAATTCGATCCTGCCGGTAACTGGCATTCACACCATTGACCACCTCATCTACACCCTGAGGGCCATAAATCGTCAACGGCTGTGGTCGCCCCTGTACCCAGGAGTTGAGGTTCACTTCATAAATTTCTGCGATGTGGTCCGAGTGAAAGTGCGTTAGCAATAGACCATCCAGTTGACTTGTCGGTAAGCCCAGGCGGCTGATGTTGTCGGTAGAACCGGCGCCGGAGTCGATTAGGTAGAAATGCTCTGGCGTTATGACCGCAATACAAGCTTGCGCCTGCCCCATCCCCAACGGCGATGCGCTGCCACAGACGTAAACCCTTAGGTTTTCTGATTCCGATAGAGGCGCGGTGCCGCGTTTGGCGAGAAGTGCGGTGCCGCGTTCAAGTAATGTATCTTGTACAGCGGGTAGTTTGAGTAAAGCGCGGCCAACGCCGATAATAATCACTAGGCTGAGAAGTAGTATTACCGCTTTTTTCATAACGTAGACCTCATGAAGGTATGTGGGCTTATTTTTGCTAACTAGTGCGCATCCAGAAACTAATAAACTCAGTCATTGCGTATATGGACTCCCCCGGATTTGCAAGACTAACGTGAAAACAGATTGAAAGATGCGAGCGTATATACGGGCTCATTTTATGAGGACGCTATCCTCGGCCCTTGATGTGTTCGCACCTTCATGCCTCTTCGAGCCGGCGGTTTTTTTCAACCATCGCAATGATCAGGTTCCATGAAGGTTGGTCTTACCTGTTTTTTTACGTCTTTCGTGCAAAAACTCTTTAAGCTTTTTTTTGTGTAACTGATTAATTTAATTCACGTGCAATAATACGGCTTTGTAAGGTTCCTTGTAATACAGCATTGACCAGGCTGTGCGCACAGTTTTATTCGCCAAGGCAACCGCTGCTCTGCCTTTGCCGCGGCGAGCAATAAGCGCTTTTAACCAACGCTCTTTTTCCGTCTTCGGCTCTCGCCTATCTACTTGTTGAATCACTGAATGGGCGCCGGTAATTAAGGACGATCGCAATCGCTGGTTGCCACAAAATTTACCGATTGTTCCTATTTTTACTTTGCCGCCACTGCTGTGTTGCTTCGGTGAAACGCCAATACAGGCTGACGCATTACGGCCATTTTTAAAGTGACGCCCATTGCCTAACTCTACATAGAGACCAATCGCATTCTTTACACCAACACCTTCCAGTTGAGCTAACTGTTGGCAGTGTTCGCTTTCTTTCATTCGTTCTTTAAGCCGGTTATCCAAGACGTGAATACGTTCACTTTGGTATTTCCATAGCTGCCACCCCTGAAATAAACTCTCTCTAGCGCAATGAGGTAAGCCATTCTCGGCATCTTCTAATATTAACGGCATTTGTGCTTTCAGCTTGCTGATACTTTTAGCTATCTCTATACCAAACTCGGCCAATAAACCACGCAGCATATTCCCTGTGGCTGTTAATTGATCCGACAGGTGTTTCGAGACGCGCAGATCGGTTTGCAGGCTTTGCTGTTCCAGTGTCTTGATACCAGCCGGTTTAATCGTTGCTTGCCCCGCAGCAATCCCTGTTGCCAATGCATCATTTGAATCCGTTTTGTGCCCCTGCCGATAAGCGGCTACGGCTTTGGGTGGTAATAGAACGGCTTCATGACCATATCCCTGAGCTTTCCTGGCCCAGTGTTGAGCACGACCACAGGCTTCGAAGGCCACCAAGGAAGGTTTTTGTTTGGCCAGATAGTGCTCAAAACGACTGGCTCGCATTTCCCGGTTACTGATCACTTCGTTCGCCTTGTTTAGGACGCAAATTTGAAAAACATTTTTTGCTAAATCAACAGCTATCACGTTATGCTTGTTCATGTGTGGCTCCTCAACGTTTTTTGATTCGAAACTTGAACGTACTCCCATAGGGAGGGGGAGTCCACACATCGAGCGTTAGCGCGGCAATCTCATCCAGCATTGACGCGGGTTGCAAGAGATTGCCGCGTCGAGGCGTCGAACCGCTCGCTCGCAATGACGGATTAAAAAAAAACCTATTTCTGGACGGGCACTAACTAGTGAACGGGTGAAGATCAATAGCTTCAGTAAATCGCCCGGATCATTTCGGGCTGCTCGAGTCTAATAGATTGATTGCTGCCTTTGGTCTTAAGAATCGACAGGCCATTAGTGGAATTCCAATTCGTTATCATTCAGACGGCCAAGACGCAAACCGATAAAGTCTCTGATGTAATTTTGGTAATTCTTCCAAGGTAAGCGATTGCCATTCTTGGGCATCATCTCTCGTGCACGCAACACATAACCTGCGTCGAAATCCAGCAGGGGCACTTCTTCAATGTCCCCCTTCATGGTCGGAGTCACTGATGAATAGTTTCCGCGGTTCATTTTATTTAGTAATCGGCAAACGTATTGTCCAGTTAAATCGGTTTTTAAAGTCCAGGAAGAATTGGTATAGCCCACGGTAAATGCCAGATTGGGCAGGCCAGAGAACATCATGCCTCGGTAAATATAATGCTCGGTTATATCGAGTTCCTTGCCATCAATACTGTGCGTAACACCACCAGCAAATTTTAGGTTCAAACCCGTCGCTAGTATCACGATGTCAGCATCAAGCTGCTTGCCAGATTTTAGTTGAATGCCGTCGCCGTTGAAC
>ENA-OSET01003193-OSET01003193.1-sediment-metagenome-genome-assembly--contig:-NODE-3193-length-15247-cov-11.432762_pt1 | contig 15247 bp, 4 predicted proteins | sample MGYA00237882_ERZ534229 | MGnify/ENA primary metagenome ERZ534229 (study PRJEB26408, sample SAMN06266212) | sediment metagenome | isolation source: Hudson Canyon methane seep mesocosm | place... | reverse complement strand
CCGTTGAATGTTTTACAGGAATTAGGGGGCTGGAGCAGCTACGATATGGTACTGCGATATGCCCACTTAGCACCGGATCATTTAAGTGAATTTGCGAGCAATATTAACCTAGAAATCGTTGCAAAATCGGTTGCACCCGATAATGTGGTGAAGCTGAAAAGTCGCTAAGTTATTGATTTAACTGGTGGCGATAGGTGGGATCGAACCACCGACCTCAGGGTTATGAATCCTGCGGTCACACCAAAGGACTCTTGGTAACTCAACCAAACTCCTTGTATATCAATAGTATACGCTCAACAGAACTTGAGTTCAATGGAGTTCAATGGGGTTAAAACGTGTTCAAAAGTAACCGAAGTGGTAACCGATTTGGTAACCGAAAAAGATGAGGTTATTGACCCTATTCGATAGTCAAATAATCCAAAATAATGGGGTGAACTATAGTCCCATCTTGATGGGATAACACTATTACCTGTAGAGGTTAACGACCAATGCTTACTCTCTCAGGAGAAATCTTTTATGGCCATTATGATAACGGGTAAATACACCCACTCACCTCTCTACTGCAAACCCTTTTCCAAGCACTGAACTATTGCGTATTTAAGAACCTAGGCGTATATTGAAAGAACTGATATTTATCAGCAAAAGGAGTGAAATTGACCCTAAAACTACCCTTACAATTAGACCTCTGTCAGACCCCCTTTCAGGCTATTGATTTTAAAGGGGAAAAATAGGGGGTGCAGTTAAAAAGTAGCCCTGTTTATGAAGGGATTAAGACCTTTATAGTCTTCTTCGATCTGCTTCGCATCTGTTAAAAAGTAGCCCTGTTTATGAAGGGATTAAGACATAGCTTCAACTTGAAAGCGATCGTTGTGGTTTTGTTAAAAAGTAGCCCTGTTTATGAAGGGATTAAGACCCAACTACTGATTAAACCTATGCGTTTCTGTAGGTTAAAAAGTAGCCCTGTTTATGAAGGGATTAAGACGTAAGGTTTGTTTTCTCAATGTCGGCTTGTAGTGTTAAAAAGTAGCCCTGTTTATGAAGGGATTAAGAAACTGCAAGACATAACCATAGGCTAGAAATATTTAATGGCCACTCTACATGGTTAAAATAACTGATTTATAACAGGCATACCCCCCCCCGCTCCAGCTTATATGACCAAGAGGAAAATGAGTGGTTTGGGTTTTATAGGGGGCAGGGGAAATCACCTTTGAGGGTGGCAGCAAGGCCCAGTTTCAATCAAGTGACTATAAAAGCCACCCCCATCGCAGATACAAAGTCTCATGTACTGTTCCTTGTCATCTTACTGTTTATCTAGATATCTTTTTTCAGTACCTAATCCAAATAGTCACACAAGCGCGCTCCAAACTAATACATAACTCCTAGTCTAGTTTATAGAAAGGTATCCCTGTCATAAACTCCCCCTCGTAATCTAACGTTTTACACAACGATTCAAACATTTGTAACGATGAAATCCGGGCAATTTCATCTTGGCGCTTACTTGGCAAACCAATTCTATCCATATCTGATCCTTTCATTCCCGGCACCTTATGAACAAACCAGCTATTAATAGGCTCTATATAGTTTTCCCTGCTAGTTTTGAAGTGCGTAAAATATTGAGATGCTAAGATAACACCCACACCAAACTGTCGGCCTTGCAAAAGTAACTTACTTAAAACAGAGAATTCATAAGGCATAATATTATGCGCCTCATCAACAAGAAGAAATGAATCTATAAATCTAGTCTGAGGATTTTCTCCCAAAAACTTTCTTTTTTTAATTCTCATCATGTATTCATAATAGAAATTTAAGAAAATAACAATAATCATATTCTTAAGCTTATTATCATTAATATCATTCAAATCAATGGCAACAACACCATCAAAAAACTGATCAAAACTAATTATTTTATCAGGATCTCTCTCGAAAAATTTGTAGTCATTAATATCACTTAAAATCCCATAAATTGAATCCACTTTACCGCCGACAATTTTTTCATATTCGTCAAAAACTTGATAAATAGTCGGATCTTTACCCTCTAACCGACTAAAACAATTTTTAACAGCTTTTTTTAGATTTGCATCCTGAACCGGTCCTTTTGAACTAAATATTTTTCCTAAGATATCTCTAAAAAAAGAATAACGCTCTAACCATGGAGCAGCTGATGAACAACCCTGTGTATTAAACATATTTAATGGAATATCTTTGGGTTTAATGATTTTTACATTAGCTTTTTTTATAAATTGACAATCCTTATCATTAAGATCACTAAAATCTTTTTTATAGTCTAGAATAAGAACTTTTGGAGCTATGCCTCTATTCTGTTCCGGCGTGCTAATTAACTGATAAACCATTGACTTTAACATTTGAGTTTTACCGGTACCTAAGTCCCCTACTACGCCAATATTTATATTATTCAATGCAGTATTACCAGGATAAAAAACAATATCTTTCTTACCAAACCTATCGTCTAATGACTCTCCCACTTTAAACTTGATTCCAACACAGGACATGTGCTGATTTTGATCCTCTATAAAATCAGAGGATTCGCTTACATCTTTATCTGAAGTACTTTGGTTAATTTTATTTTTTGTTTCTAGATTATCAGCACCATTTTTCTTCATTAGATGATTTACATTCTTACTTTGGGAGCTAGAATTAATACTCATTAGTTCTTCAACATTAGCCTCCATGCGCCAATTTTTGACCTTATTTCTCACTTCATTGATAACACTTTCTTGATTATCTGATAACAGACCTGCAGCTGAAATACGAGATAAAATAACTGTATCTTTAAAACTTTGGCCACCAGTTTCCAAAAACTGAGTATGACTACCTTTTTCTAAGCTAACTAATCTACCGACTTCATCTATATCGATCTCTATTTTTCTATCCATTAACCCCATGATCGTAGTTTGATGTAATTGAGACCAATTTGGTTGAGTTTTCTTGATATTACTAACTTCACCATATACTCTAAAGCCATAATCAACCCAAGAAATCAGCATCTCTCTCCAAGCGACTCCCCACAACTCATTTTGGTATGATTTATTTTTCAAATCCATCAAAAACTTAGAGAAATTTGATGCTTGTTTTAATGCCTTAGCTCTTTCCATCGATGACATGGTTGTTGCACGAGATTTAACTTCTATTGGAGTTATACGAATCAATGCCACCTCGTCATGACCATTAATAAATTCAATGCTCATAACCAAAAGATCGGGTCTTTCTAGCGTTTCTTTCTCATATAATGATCTTAAGCTATCAAAACGCGGTTTAAAAATATCCGCTGGTATAATAATATTTATTCTAGAACCATTAATAACGGGTATTAACCCTGCACACACCGCACCATTTTGGAACTCAGTTTGTAGAAGTCTTAACACAACAAGCATTCCTATCTCTCCGATGCCAGAGGTTCCTCCACCAGTTATTTTCTTAAGAGTAGGCATGCCTCTTAACGAAATCTCATTTAGAATATTTTTGGCTTGAAGTTCAGTTCGACTTACACCTTCTTGAAATTTATTTAATGCACTATTTAGCGCTAAACGTATATTTGCTGATTCTTGAGCCAATAAATAAAACCCACTTGTTTGGCCTATAGCAGATGAATACTTAGGCAAATCATAATCCCACAATAAAGAAGATTGATCAGGTAAATGGAAGCATGATGCATCAACGATAGATGATGAAACTGCACAAAAATTAGTCTTATGTAATGAATCGTTTAAGGTTTGTAAGTTAGGTGCAAAAACTAAACAGTCAAATAAGTCATGTTCCTCACAAGAAGTTTCAATCTTTGACAATACATTCTGCAAAATATTATTTAAGCTTTGATCCTCTTCAACTGCAGTGCAAATATATGACCCTACACGTGATTGAGCAAGAAACTTACCCGCTTTGAGATTATGCTTAATACTCACCCGGTATAAACATGTAGGATCGATAGCTGAATTAAAACGATGCCTCTCAAATGAATTATTCATTGTTTTAAGGTGATCGATTATAGTTAGGTCTCTTTTTTCAGCTTCACGTGAATTTATTTTGGAATACCACCTAACATTTCCTCCAGAATACGCTGTTAATTTAGCGAGTATTGCTGGTTCAGGTTGAGAGCCTATTTCTCGTGTATCATAGACATGTAAAGAATTCGCGCCAGCCACAGCCCATTCATCTTTTTCTATGCCCATGTTTTGCTCACACCACTCTTCAATACCATCATTACATGAACTGTGCCCGTTTGTATCGCTGATTAAAGAAAGAGTTAATGTGGATTTTGCAGATTCAAGATCCCTGACAACATCAAGCGAACATTTAACTTGTTGAAAACTAAAACCTTGAGCTATACCATCGATTGTTAAACCAAATTCTTCACTAAAGAAAGTATTATATTTATCATCATTTATCTCCGCGACAAGATCAACATTCCATAAAACAGACCAATAATCAGATGATGTTCTAATTGATGCAAAACCCTTTGGCTCAGAGCGATCATTAGCATTTAAACATGGTAGAACCATACAATCTGGAAATACCGATGGATCAATGTTACTGGCAGCCGGAGAGGCACAACCGTTCTGAAGGGCATTATTTAGAATATTCTGAGCATTACACTGCCATGCTATCTTTGCAGGGTGAAATGGTGACAAAATCACCGCATCAGGAATTGATTTCAAACAAGACTTCCCTGTCCCTGTCCCTGGCTCTTTCGAATGAATAGTTAAAATATCGCACCAAATTGCTGATTCATAGTCTTTTTTCAACCACTTGTAATATTGGTCGATATAGTCTGTAATCGCTGTTTTAAAAGAAGGCTCTAAAAACAACATGCCAAGATTAAGTGATTCAATTGAGTCACTTTTTTCATCACAATGAGTCTTTAGTAGCTCTCTCAACTTTTCTCTGCATTCGACAAACCTTTTTGGCGGATCTAATGTGGGCCTAGGATCCAAATAAAGAGGGCAATCTGATATGATTGGTTTGCCCCCCCACTCTGGAACCCTCCATTTATTACTCATTCCTGGCCCAAGAATAACAGGATTATATGACGCCTTATTTGACAAGATCCAATATTCAAAACTTAATAGTAAAGAATGGCGTACATTTACTTTTAAATTGTCTATACGATCACAACTTTCAACAATTAACTTTCTAAGCTCACTCGAAACTCCCTTGGGTACAGAGTCTCCAACAATTATATTAATTCTATATAACCATTTTTCTTTGTTTTCCAAGCTTTGAACTATAAACTCGCAAAAGCACTCTTCATCGACTTCTATCAGGCAGACCGCATGCGCACCAGATGAGGGTGTAATATTTTTCGCAACAGGTTCAGATTCATCATTATTCACACTATTGGACGAAAAAACACTCATTGACAAACCTAATTTAATCTCAGCCATTTGATAAATATCTAACGTATGTGTTCCTACGCTTCTAACTTCAATATCACACTCGTAATGGCCTTCACCTTTCAACCTCGCTTTCTTACTCTTGCTTGGCTTAAACTTGAATTGGCTAATTTTAGTAGAGGACCTACAATTAACAGTAACTTTAGGCTTGTATGTAGATAAACTAATTACTTTTCTATTTATTGGGTTTGGTAAAACATCAGAGATAAACTGGTATTTTATAAATCGATCATGCCCAAGAATATTTTTATCTGTATAAGTAATTGGATCATCCCCAACGGAAATAATATCTATTTCCTCTAGAGTCTTATTCCCTGACGCGCGCTTTACCGTAATCGAAACCTCCTCACACCCCTCTGAAGAATTAATTCTAAACTCTACGTCACCCTGAACTACATCAGGATGTCCGTTACTCACAGCAGAATAAAGTTTATTACTACATGTAACCGTTATCTCTGTAGTGATTTGAGATCTAGAAACTCCTCCTATAAGATTGTCCCAAACATTATCAGTTAAAACCCACCACCACTCAGAACTATTTGAATTATGACTTTTTGCAAGTGCGTAATTTTTCATAGGACTTATATGAAAATCAGCTGATGTCAAACAATTGATAGCTACGGCTCCAATAAAACCGGTTAAAGCATTAGGTATATCACTGGCCTCAGGTATATCTTTAACTAATAATTCTCTACCTGTTTCAAATCCATTGACCATAAAGTACTCAGATATTCGAGGTGTAACAGAAAGTGCCTGATTTACATCATTACCCTCAATACATGGCAACCCCAAAACTTCGCATAAATAATCCCATTTGTTATTAACTAAAGATGATTCATATACAACAACCACAATGTCCCAAAGATTTCGACGATCACGGTTACTTTGGTTTATTTCCCATGCCTCTCTAAGTGCAGGGATGAAAACATCACGAATCTTTTTGCTATCCTTGGCATCATAGTTAGAATAGATTTCATCCATAATACTTTCTACAAATGGCTCCTTCAGCCAACTTTGGAGGGATTGATAATTATTAGATGAAAGCCCCTTGCGAATAGCTGTAGTTTCAGAAGAAAGATTAGTTACAGAATCTATCGAATGTAATGCTAAATATGAAGCCTCGTGTGTATTTCTAACGGAGACTAAGTGGTGATGACTACATCGCCCTGAATTTAGACCCGTTGAGTCATCAGTAATTTCTGTATCCACAAGGAATACGGGGATATATTTTTTAATATTTCCACGAGAAAATTCAACCTGTTCACCTTCACTTTTCATACGAAAAAATATTTCCAACAGCATCTTCTCTGGAATACCTGAAAAAAGTATTCTAATGGGATCTTTCTCGGATGTTAAAAGATCAGAAACATCTTTCTTAATCAATCTTATAATGAGATCACAAAAATCATTCATACGCTTTACCTATGTTAATAGCCTATAGTTAGAAATGACTAGTTATTATCATCCCGCCTTCAGCATCAGGACTATCAATAACCAGCCCTAGATTTCTCAATAACTTATAAAAAACACTATTACTATTTTGCTGCATATTTACCTCCAAACCATAATGAGATAATTGGAGTATTAGGTCTGCTATAGTACAAGGGCCGTTCGATTTAGAAACTGTGCAATACACCATTAATAGAATAGATGTTGGTCCAAGCCCTGCAACCCAAGGTGCTGATGAATATGCACCTCTTTTTCGGATGTAGTAACCTTGATCATAACTCTCAAATCCTGATTCAGACGTTTGCCTTTGCCTTATGACATAGTTTAAGAATTCTGAAATATTCTTTGATGTCCCTTTTTTACATGCCATAATTGAGGGGTCTTCTTCGAAGATCATTCTTAATTTTTTGCGGTAATCCTTATAATCAAATTTATCTCTATTTTCGCTTAAATAATTTAAAGTATTTGAAATTCCTTCTGGACTTAATAAGTCGATCTTATCTTCATTAAAACGACCGTTCTCGACTAACATCCAAATTATTAAATTCATTGAACACCGGCCTAACATATAGGACCTTACTACTCCCTCGATAGTTTTAGTCGTTGGATGGTCTAGCCTCCAAAAACACTCTCTGAGGGCTAGTTCCTCTTGTACTTCTTGCTCAGAAAATGTCCCACCTTCACTTAACGCCTTCTGGAACATTTTAGTGCACGTTTCATTAACATTACATAGCCACATTACATGAGCACTTGCTCCTATACGACAAAGCGATTCAAGCATAGATACCCACTGCCTACGAGTTAGTGAATTCTTTAAATCGAGGACAGCATTTAGATCTTTTACGAAATAAGATGCGGGAGAGTCTAAAAAAAGATTTGTAGTTTTCTCTTCAACTGATAACGGTAGATCTTCTGGCATACCCCAAGAGTCAAGTAATTCTTTTTCCCTCCATGACTCTAGCTCTTTTTGAATTAAACGTGCCCATATATCATCGTCATCATCAGTTACCGACAGCTTCTGATAAATCCTTTTCCATAATGCAATCGATTCAGTAGTTGAAGTGGCTCCCAGATCAATTATCTTTGCAATTAATTTCCCAGGGTTCCAAGGATCACCTGCCAGTCTAGGAGACATAGAATAAATAGTGGCATCAGGAACCAACGGACTAAGTTGAATAAATTTCTTCTTTGATTGATTAATTAGTTTCGGACTTGTAATCGACCTGGTTACGATTTTATCCCATAAATCAATATCAATATTTACTGGGCTAGACAAGCCAGATGGCCGTTTTTTATTTTTAAGGCTTTTAGAAAATAATCTATTATTCTTAGGTACTTGTTTTTCTGTAACAGAACTAGTAAACCCCACATTCCTATATAGAGAGGCTAATAATATTTCACCTGTTGTAACTTCGGGCATTGGAGATAAATGTATAAAACTTTTTGCGTATTTTTTATGTAAATTATGCTTGCTCAGAGGAGATTCTATAAAATCGACTAATGTTTTCACTCTGCCCCCTCAAGAAAAGCTAGCCCTTCTTCTAGATCTATTTCATACTCTTCTGAACCTATTTGAATTTTAGCCGTTGAATCTAAGTAATCTTCATTACGTACAACTTTCCCAGCAACAACAGATTTAATTTCATCAAGCATTGCAAATATTTCCTCAGGTAACGATGCTTCATTTAACCCCTTTTCTATTTCACTAAGCGATTTAAACAAATCAAAAGTGATTGGGAATGGGTTCGAATCTTTCAGTATTCTTATATAAGGTAAATACTCTTCTGGCCTACCGTCCATTTGATGGGGCTTAACAATTTTAGGCTTCACTTCGGATGCTAAAAGTGAAATATTTCTATCTCTATGCGCTACAGGTTGACCAAAAGTCGTAGACAAAGGTATCGAAAAACAACCACTTGTATTTATTAAATTGCGCACCTGCTTTTCTATATTCCTAGATTGTTTTGAATCCTCATAAAATCTTGCATATGCTTTATACGACTCTATGTCTCTACACAATCCATACTTAACACCCAAACTACGTTTCACTAACCTAGCAGCGTATTGCCTTAAAGATACCTGCAACAACTTAACATGATGAGCAATCAGTACGCTATGGTTATATCCCATTAAGAACTCATCAGACTGAGCTAATTCTTTAAGCACCATTTTCTCAACTTTTGTAATTCTTCTGCTAACTAACTTAAGCCCATCATTGATCGACATCCCAAAACGTTCATCAATATATCTCGCAGTTACATCTATTTTGTTGTTTTCTACAACGGATTCAAAAACCAATATATCTCCGGTCATAAGTGCAGGGTCAAGTTGTTGTGAAAACCCTTCATTTAAAATCTTTTTAATCGAATTTACTTCAGGACTTGATAAATTAGCTAATGCCCTAAAATGATTCTTTGTCGTCATATATACAGCATCAAAACCCCTTACTTTGGGCTCTTTTAATAAAGCCTTATGTTTTGCCTTACGATGCTTGCCTGTTGTGAACGTTGGCCATAACGAAAACAATCTATGATGGTAGAACTTACTCATCACTAAATAAGGTGCTTTAGCTGTTTTGACGTTATCTTTATTCTGTCTAATTAGATCTAATTGCTTTGCAGTCCATTCACAAGGGTCATATAATTTTTTATAAATCATCAACTCATCTTGATCTCCGATAAAAATATATGAAAGCAATGAATACAGATCTCTAAATGTCCATTTTTTCCCAGAACTTAACTCATAGTAGTGTAGTAAATCTATTAAGTTATTCTGGGCGTTTATATCTGAAAGTAAAACCTTATTTTGACAAAAGGGACAACTGTTACTATTTTTACAAGGGTCATTCCATGAGGCATCGTCCAAAGCCACCTTAAGTATTTTATGCATCACAGTGATAGCACTCTTTCTAGATGGTCTTACTAATGACTCAACATCCATTGGCCAAACTGCAATATTATTAAAATTTGATAGTGGCCAGCAATCAATAGATTCAGGACCGCAAGTGGCGGCATTGACTAATTCATTAAGCAATAAGAGCAAAGGTTCATTTTCTTGTTTATAGGCCAAAGAAGTTGCATTAGCCAAAACCCCTCTATTTACACAGCAAATATATATTCCTTTATATTCTTTATTGATAATAGCGTTTAGATCATCGTTAAAAAGAGATTCTGGACTAATATTACTTTGGGAAGGGTCTTTTTCTGTAGCGTCCTGTACTAAATGTATTTCAGGGTTTGTAGTTGATGAGCCTTTCCATAAATCTGAAAAATCAACAATAACTTTTCTTGGTGGTAAACCCCCATCATCAACGTCATACTTATCCTTGAAACATGAGTTTAATTTACCGTCAGCTTTTAAAGCTATATCCAAGTCATTGATACAGCCCTCAACCGCATCCGTTTTCCCATTCCCTGGTCCCCCAATGAGGATAATAACTCGAGGAGTTTCACTGGGAATAGTATCAACTAATTTTGTTACCCATGACTCCAGCTTAATTGTTAAAGGGGTTTTAATCCTTTGACCAGTCGGCCTGCCCGAATTGAGCATAAATGGTTTACGAACCCCTCCCCGTTTTGCCCCTGACCAGTTAATAAATTCCGCTGGAAAAAGTGTATTATTTTCTGAAGAAGAAAGATTCCAAAAAATTGAATTATCTATATTTAATAAAATATCTAGATTAGACTTAGAGCAATTTATGACGAATAAACCATCATTAGACTGACCAATAGCCAGTAAATCAGTTGGATCAGCTAATTCTTTAAGATCTAGTATCCAAATTCTAGAGTCGCCGCTTTTAGTTTCTGGCCTATAAAGTGAAATTGAAGTTTCCTTGATGACATCTTTAGAAAAAACTGTAGCTCTAATGGAAACCTTATGTTCTTGCCCTTGAAGTTGCGTATCAAAATTGTGAATACCTTTTTCCAATAAAAAGTTCCTAACTTCTTTTGTGGCATCCATAATTGACTTAGCGTAACCAGTCTTAGTTGGCACTAAAAAAGCCACATCAAGCCCGCCGCCATTACGGGCATATTGAAATTTTTTTAGAGTATCAACAATACTAATATTTGAAAGAGATATCATCCCTGACTCCATTCTTATTATTCGTGATAACCAGAGTATCAGAAATCCAATATATACGAAACCGGATATGATTTAACCTTATTGGTCTTAACTAAATATTTCGATAAAATAAATTCATTGGATCAAAACTATCTAATTTTCTTTATTAAAGTATTTAATACCTTCCCTATAGCTAAACCAAGAAGAGGAGGCACAGCATTGCCGACTTGTGTGTACTGAGGCACTTCAAACCTCCTCATTTGCCCTCCTGTTGTTACCTTAGACCGAAATACAAATGAGTCTGGAAATGATTGAATACGTGCCATCTCTCTCACGGTTAAGGTTCTTAATTCTGACTCATCATAGTGGCAAGCATCATCGGGTATAGATAATGCTGCAGGTGCTGGCTTATCAGCTATTAAAGCCCTCTGCGTCTGTTTCTTTGTTGCAAGACTTATAAGTAATTTCTCTAGCCCACTCTTAGTTGAAAATTCAATCAACCCGCCATTACCATCTGAAAAGAAATAAGAAGCCAACTCCTTATATGCAGTATCGCTTAATGTTTCATTTGATAACTTAAGAATTTTCTTAACCTCCTTTGCAGTTTCCTTTGAGGTTTGTTTAATTATTTGATAAACCCGAAATCGTTTTTTAACATGGGGGCTGTTTAAACGTAGCTCATGATTGGCGGGTTCTTTTTTATATCCTTTACTCAGGCTGGGTAATTCAAATGTTTTGTTAATTAACCTCACATAGGGTGATTGTTTACCTGAGTCTCTAAGGCCATCAATAGCATGAAAGACAGTATGTTGGCCATCCGCGTATGCAACAAAATCCTTAAGGAAGGTGTGTTGAAATAACGACAAGTCATTCTGTTTCTCAGCATCAAAATGTCTAAGCTGACTAACATCACATTCATTCCCTGACTGTACTTGCTTAAAGATAAATTCAGCACTTTCAAAAAGAGAACACTCTAAGTCAGTCAATTCTAATTTTAATCTAACCATCAAGTCATGACGAACGGCAATCATGATAAAACGAGGGCGGTTTTGGGCGACACCTGCGTATTTGGCATTGACATGTAAACACAAGGGGACATAGCCAACTTCTGCAAAAGCTTTTGCAACCTCAAACCACGCATAATATTTTTTATCACCCTCAGCAAAAGCACGAAGAATGCCAGTAACATTTTCAAGGACGGCAAATTTAGGTTTAACCTGAGCTACAAACCTTGCAAATTCCCATGGTAAAGTATTCCTAGCATTACTTCGTTGCCGCAACCCTGCAAGACTAAAACTCTGGCAAGGTGGGCCTCCAGAAACCAAATCGATATTACTTAAACAAAGTTCATTTGTAAGTTTTTTATTGCTGGAAAGATATCTATTTAACTCAACGATACTTCCTACAAGTAAATTACCTTCAAGATCACGTAGGCTCATATCTTTATTAAGATCGCCTTTACTTTTTGGATAGATAGGAGCTTCTAGTAAGTTTTCTCTAAGGCGCTTATCTAATTCCTGCTCACTGTGTTTACTGGTAATCCATTTTGTCTTTTTAGGAGCTTCGCCAAGTTCTGCCAATTGTGATAAATCTTCACCCAGCAAATTATAAGCAAATGTTTCACTTGCCATAGGGGACAATTCATTGGCAAATAACAATTCACCACCTATGGATTCAAGCCCCAATGACAGGCCTCCGCAACCAGCGAAAAGTTCAATGTATTTCATATTGCGACAGTTGAATTTATTAAGAAGTAACAACTCCGATTTTACGTTATTTACACTATCAAGTCCAGGATAAGCATCATTAAACATGAAGTTTTGCCACAGATTTTTTTAAACACAATTACAATAACATGCTTTATTATTCCTGCGATCATCCTATAAAAGACCTATAAAACAACGAGTTATAGGCAATATAATTGAATGTTAATTAAACAACAGCCCCACTAGAGGTAGATATGCCGGCAGTATTCAATCTAATATTTGTAATAAACGAAACACCTATATCTACACTAGAGACTTACTGACCACCTGATAACTTAAAAAAGAAATTAGCTTTTTCCATTTGCTGAAGACTTGTTACCTTACAATAATCCAACTGTTTATTGCCGACAATAATGGCCAATGCTTGGGCCCTTGAAATAGCTACATTAAGCCGCTTAATATCAAAAATAAAATCCAGCCCTCTTGGGGAATCCTCTACATTACTCACTGCCATTGAAATAATAACAACAGGCGCTTCTTGTCCTTGAAACTTATCAATGGTGCCAATTTTTACAGCACCCACTAATCTTTCTTTCAGTAAATTAACTTGCATATTGTAAGGAGCCACAACCAAGATATCATCAGTCGTTATTAATCGCTTTTTTTGAGCTTTATCAATAAACAGACTACTCTTTAGCTCATTGATGATTTGCTGAACCACCACCACTTCTTCTTCGCTACACTGGGTATTATCTTCATGCTCAACGGGGATAAATAAAATACCAGTTGGCCCAGTAATCAATTGTTTGTTTGTCACCTCAACCGCTTGGTTCTGATTGGATGGGTCTGTGCTTAATTTACCCTCATACACCACATCTGATAACGGTTTACAAATAGCTGGATGCATACGATAAGTGCGCTCCAAAAAAACACCAATATCCTCGGGGATAACAGAAAAACCTTTCAGCATATATTCCAATGCTGAGGCTCCCGCTTCACCCGGGTGTGAGCCTTGCAGGGGTTGTTCCAACTGCATCTGATCGCCCATTAGAATAATATTCTTTGTCGCCCCTGAAACGGCAACTAAATTAGCCATAGCAACTTGGCTGGCTTCATCGACAAATAAATAATCAAGCGGGTCTTCCCGCATTTCCTCTTTTGCAAAACCATACGCTGTGGCCCCCACCACCGAAAAACTTTCATAGGGTTGTTTACCGGTAAACGTCATATCCTTACGAAAAAAGAACCGCGGATACTGCTCATTAGGAAAAACTTTCTTAAATTCCTTTTGGTTTTTAAAACCGGCTATCTTCACCGTATCATTATTGGGGACCTTACTCGCTACGGGTAATAATAAGTTCATGATCGCAGCATGACTATTCGACATAATACCTACCCGCTTACCCTGCTTAACCAGTGAGGCGATAACATGTTCGGCGGTATATGTTTTACCTGCTCCTGGTGGCCCTTGAATACAGAGACAAGTATTATCCATAGCATGAACGGTTTTAATGATGGCATCTAAGTATTCTTGATCAACAGGATAGCGTTTTCGGCACACCGGCAACGGATTGCCTGTCCCTTTAAATTTAGGGGCTGAGCGCTCAAATAGAGCTGTTAACGATCCAGATAATTTTCCGGTTTCAAAGTATGCTTCAGTCACATCACATAAACGCATTTCCAACGTATCCGTACTAATAAACAGTCCATCACCCAATAACGTTAGTGGATTGCCCTCCAATACATGAGCATGCTCTTGACTAATAGTAAAAGAAACCACACTTTCGTGATCATTCACCTCTGCAAATTTTATTCTAGTCGCTTTAACATCACTGCCTTGAACCTTAGCAGAACTTATCTTATCTTTACGTATAGGCTGTTCTGTGTTGTAAAGAGCCGTGCACTTATACGAATTGTTCTCTAATTCTTTATGCGTGATGGTCAGACCATAAACCACGGTGTCATCGTCAAACAATTCATCTTCTGTTTTCTCTAACCGGTCATAATAAGACCAAGCTTGTGGCTTACGCTCGCGCTCATAAAAAAGAAGTAATGAAACTAAAAGCCCTGCCTTAGCATCCTTCTTTAGGGTTTCACTGTTAGTAAATAGATTGATTAAATCTTGCTGGCGCCGTTCTAATTCTTTACGTTTTTGAGCACGATTGATTTGTTGCTCGTTCTTTTCCTCTACTGTTGCTATCTTTGGTTCAGGCCGCTGGTAGACTATCTCATTCTGATTCTGTTGCAGCCTAAGCCAGTTAACTAGATCTAGCGTTGATTCGCAGTCATCGATATTATAATCACGAATAGCAGACAAGACAGGCCAAGCTGACCAGTCAAAATTATCTCCATTCTGCTGCCAACTTGTTAACCCGTTATCCTGTGAGGCCCAATCATTAGCACCGCCCCCTTCTCGCCAGTCTTCATACACAACAACGGAATCAGCCCCATTAGCAACATCAGTCTTTCTTTTACCTCTAAAAAGATGCTCTACATTTTTTATAGAATAACGGGGTTCACCAATTAACAAGCCTCCTTTAACCAGTTTATATAAATCAATAAACACATTCGCATTAAGCATTTCAGACACCTCACTCAACCGTGTTTGGTATCGCGTTGAAA
>ENA-OSET01003192-OSET01003192.1-sediment-metagenome-genome-assembly--contig:-NODE-3192-length-15248-cov-39.684530_pt1 | contig 15248 bp, 15 predicted proteins | sample MGYA00237882_ERZ534229 | MGnify/ENA primary metagenome ERZ534229 (study PRJEB26408, sample SAMN06266212) | sediment metagenome | isolation source: Hudson Canyon methane seep mesocosm | place... | reverse complement strand
AACTCGCATCATTCGCTCCTTTACATTGCATTTATCAGTGAATTAAAGACGGTATTAGAAACAGTAATAATTTGCGAGGCGGCTTGATAAGCCTGTTGGAATTTAATTAAATTAGCAGCTTCTTCATCTAGATTAACGCCAGATACTGATTCATAACGTAGGTTGGTTTGATCTAGTAAACCTTGTTGCGTTCTTTGGCCCACATCGGCTTGATGGGTTCTAGTTGCCACATTTGCCACCAAAATACCATACGAATCACCAAATGATTGGGTTGGTGGTCCACCAACAGGCAAGCCCGTTACAGGATCTAATGCTGTTAATGTTTTTGTTACTTGTAATTCTGCTAATGCCAAGGCATTTCGGTTATCACCAACTGCAGCAAAACCACCCGTTGCACTATTTGTTAGACTAAAATCATCTGTATCGGCTGGTACTCCATTCAAAGTAATGGTTAGAGGAGGTGTATTGGCTCCAGGAAAGTCAGTATGAGGAGGAACGCTTAGTGCAGATAAGTCAAACACTTTCCCGCTATCCGTTGCAGGGTCATACTTAATCCTGGTCGTTGTTGTATCTCCATCATAGCCTACAATATATTCTTTATTGGCACTGTCATAAGTAAAAGTTAGAGTCGATACCAGTGCTGATGTAGCATTAAAGCTTGGATCTGAACCATCAACAGCATTAACTTCAAGCAGTGCAGTACCCGTATTTGTTGCCCCTGTTGTTGTCGAAATTGGAAAGGCAACCGCTATATCTCGAGGATCTGTTAAGGCTAGTCTAATATTACCCGCATCGGGAACAGGTGCGGTTGCAGGAGGAACGGGTACTTGAGGCTCAAAGAAATTACCGCCAGCATTACCACTTAAGGTTAAACCAACCGCATGTTGAGCGTTAATAGTACTAACCATTCCTGCCGCTAAGGCATCAATTTCTGCCCGAGCAGGATCAATAACTTCTTGACGAACAGTGAGCAAGCCTCCAATAGAACCACCGGTCAGTTGAGCTGAGATATTTATTCCGCCAGGACCATATCCTATTTCTGATCGTGATGTATCTGTGGCATTTGGAACAATACTTAAACTTACAGTACTTTGCCCCACAACAAGCGCTTGCCCATTACCAATAAATACATTCTGAGCGCCATTGTCTTGCTGTATGACCGATACAGAAACATAAGCTGAGAGCTCATTGATTAGTTGATCTCGCTGGTCTAATAAATCATTCGGTGTACCATTTGATCCTGCTGAAGCCTCGACAATTACTTGGTTAAGCTCTGCAATACCTTTTGACAGAAGGTTAACTTCTTTGACGGCTGTATCAAGGTTTAAATTTACTTGTTGGTTATAAGAATCTAGCTGCGTATCCAGTGTGTTAAATCGTTGAGCTAAGGTATCAGCTTCTGTCAACATAACCTGTCTTGCAGGAATAGAGGTTGGATCATCCGCCACATCTTGTACGGCATCAAAAAAGCCTTGTAAGCCTGAACTTAATGATAATTCAGGTGAGCCTAATAAATCATCAACCTGTCGAGCAAATGTTGAGAAAGTATCTAGTTGTTGCTCTTGAGATGTAAAAGTACGAACTTGTTCAGATAGAAAATTATCAAACATACGTTCGATGCTAGTAATTGAAACACCTGAACCAATATAATGCCCCCCTTCAAAATCAGGGATACGTGTACCTTGTTCAACACGTTGACGATTATAACCATCAGTATTTACATTGCTGATATTGTGACTGGTGGTTGATAACGCCCCCTGAGTTGTCAGCAGTGCCGATGTACCTATATTTAACATGCTCATATTAAAAGCCCTCTATCCGCCAATTTGTCGACGATATTCATGAATGCTTCAGCTGTTGCGAGAATTGTGCCACTGTTGAACTGTTCATTATTTGTTTGATCTTATCTGCATAAGCTGGGTCGGTTGCATAACCGGCTTTATGTAGACCTTCAATAAATCTCTCAGGATTAGATGCTTCTTTTAAGGCATTCTGATAACGAGGTTGAGTTTGTAAAAAGTCGACATAATCATTGAAACTATCTTGATATGAGTCATATGATCTAAATTTTGCTTTTTCACTGACTGCGACACCCTGTCGATATTCCATCGTATCAGTTGCAGTCGATTCACCTTGCCAGCGACTATCTGCTTTAATATTAAATAGGTTATGACTTGAACTACCATCTGTATTTTTAATCAGATGCTGTCCCCAACCTGTTTCTAAGGCTGCTTGTGATAACAATGCTTTAGCTGATGTACCAATTCTTTCTGCAGCTTGTTTCGCCATAGGTAAAAGTTGTTGTACAAAACTTTCAGCAGAATCAAAAGTGATATTTTTTGACTCTGTGACAACGGGTGTTGCAGCAGGTTTAGCCTGAATAATCTGTTGTAATAAAGCAGGGTTTTCAATTGATTGCAATGCTGGTCGTGTACGAATCGTATGCATATTGCCTAAACTTGGATCGCTATTAGTTGATGGTTTATTATCAGTCTGTCCACCTAGTTGACGCAGTATGACATCGCGTAAACCTAAGCCACCTTTTGCTGAAATATCGATGGCTAACTGTTGATCAGACATATCTTGATACATATCACTTTGTGAACTATCAAAAATTCCATCAGCTAAACTTGCATCTCGCATACTCTTCAACATCATATTGACAAACATTGATTCAAACTGACCAGCGACTTGTTTTAAGGTCTCCTGATCTTTTTGATCAACTGTTGCAGAACGACGAAGTTCTGCAAGCCCGCTAAAATCGACGGCAGTTTGAGCAATATTATTATTAAGTGCCATGACTTAAATAATCACTAACTCGGCACGTAATGCACCAGCTTGTTTCAGTGCTTCTAGTATTGCCACCAAATCACCTGGAGCTGCACCCACTTGATTAACTGCTCGAACAATTTCATCCAATGTCACACCAGGATCAAAGATAAACATTCGGCTATCATCTTCGGTAATCTCGATATCATAGTTAGGTATCACTACTGTTTCACCATTACTAAAGGCATTTGGCTGACTGACTTCAGTATCTGCTGAAATCGTCACTGATAAGTTACCATGTGTTACTGCTGCAGGTGACACACGAACATGTTGACCAATTACGATAGTGCCTGAACGTGAGTTCACGACAATTTTTGCAGCTGCTTCGCCAGGTTTAAGTTGAAGATTTTCTACTAATGATAAAAAAGGCACGCGTTGACTCGGGTCACGAGGTGCATTTACTTTAATCGATGAAGCATCCATCGATCTTGCCGTTCCTCTTCCTAATGTATGGTTAATAGAATCAGTCAAACGACTGGCTGTCGTAAAGTCAGCTTGATGTAGATTAAGAATAATTGAATCGCCCAAGTTGAAGGAGTTTTGCACGGTACGTTCAACAGTTGCACCATTTGGAATTCGTCCAGCACTTGGGATGTTAACGGTCACACGTGAACCATCACCTGCTTCAGCACCAAAACCACCAACAACTAAATTACCTTGTGCTACAGCATAGATTGTACCGTCGACACCTTTAAGTGGTGTCATGATCAAACTACCGCCACGCAGGCTTTTAGCATCACCTAGAGAAGAGACGGTAACGTCTATATTTTGCCCAGGTTTTGTAAACGGTGTTAAATCTGCATGAACCGCTACCGCAGCCACATTTTTACTTTTTGGATCAGTGCCTGGAGGCAGTGTCACACCCATTTCTCGCAACATACTGCGTAAGCTTTGACCGGTAAATTTAGTTTTATCACCAGTGCCATTTAAACCAACCACCAAACCATAACCAACTAATTGGTTATTTCGAACGCCTGCAATTGAAGCGAGATCTTTAATTCTCTCAGCATAGCTCAATGTGGAAACAGCTAATAATGCTGTCGTGATTAAAATTGTTCTAATATTCATTTTAATACCCCTTAAAACGGCATTAATGCACTAAGGAAAAACTTGCCTACCCAGCCCACTACATTGGCATCATTAGTAGGGCCATCTCCCACATAGGATATTTGTGCATCGGCTATACGTTTAGAGGAAATGGTATTATTCGCATCAATATCACGAGGACTAATCATGCCTGAAATACGCAGATATTCATTACCCTGATTAATGGTCATCACTTTTTCACCACGAACGACCATATTGCCATTTGGTAAAACTTCTACCACTGACACACTAATATCACCACTTAACTTGTTGTTTAAATCACTATCACCAGTCCCTTCAAAAGCATGGTTTGACTCTAAACTAAAGGCGAGATTATTATCTTTATGACTTGCCAACGGTAAAAAACTCGGGGCATCAAATTCAGCTGTTGTACCAAACAATGTTGGATCAGTAATACTATTGTTATTACTCTTATCAATTGTTGTTTCAGATTCTTTTTCAGCTGAGGTAACTTCTTCTAGTTTCACCGTCAAAATATCGCCAACTCGACGTGCACGATAATCTTCGAAGAAAGACACATTCGTTCCTGTATTAAATATGGCACCATTAGATTGTTCAGGCTGAACCGTTGCAACAGGGAGAACCGCAGCATAAGCGGGATCTCGTTTTGCTGAATTTGTTGTACATGCCGCGATCAGCATTACACTGAGCAGCGTCAATAATTTGAGTGTTTGTTTCATGATGTCCTCCAAATACCGATTGTTATTTGGGTTGATGCACGGTTTGTGCCAATAGTGGTGAGTTGAGATATGTGTAAACCCTTCGCGGCTAAAGCCGCTCCTACAATTTGTTCATTTTGTAGGAGCGCTTTTAAGCGCGAAGAAATTAATTAAAGGTTCTGAGTAGCGTATTGCAACATTTGATCTGCTGTAGAAATGGCTTTTGAGTTCATTTCATAAGCACGTTGTGTTTCGATCATATTTATAAGCTCAGTCACCACATTAACGTTAGAGGTTTCTAATGCACCAGCAATCGTTGTACCCAAACCTGTTAAACCTGGCGTTCCAGTAGTTGCAGTACCACTAGCACCTGTTTCTTTAAATAAATTTTCACCAATGGCTTGTAAGCCTGTTGGGTTTACAAAATCAGCTAATTGGATATCACCCACAATAGTTGGACTTGTTTGATTTGGCTGCGTAACACTCACTGAGCCATCACTACCAATCGTCACATTCAATGCATCTTCAGGAATAGTTATCGATGGATCTAAGGGGTAACCATTCGACATAACCATCTCCCCCGTTGAATTTATTTGGAATGTTCCATCACGAGTATAAGACAGCGCACCATCAGGCATTAATATTTGAAAAAAACCACGCCCATTAATCGCCACATCTAAAGAATTATCCGTTTGCTGAATATTACCTTGAGTATGCATTTTCTCTGTTGCTACTGTGCGAACACCTGTACCAATCAGTAATCCTGATGGTAATTGCGTATCTGCTGAGGATTGTGCTCCAGGCTGACGAATAGTTTGATAGAGCAAATCTTCAAATACTGCACGGTCTTGTTTAAAACCAGTTGTATTTACATTGGCTAGGTTATTTGAAATCACCGACATCCGAGTTGACTGGGCATCGAGTCCTGTTTTTGAAATCCATAGTGCTTGATTCATCGGGCACCTCCTACATTATTTTGACGCGTAAGTGCGTTTTCATTAGTTGAATTGCAACAAGCGTGCCGAAGCCGCACCATTATCATCTGCAGACGCCATCATCTTGACCTGCATTTCATACTTGCGCTGTAATTCAATCATATTAACTAAGGCACTCACTGCATTGACATTACTACCTTCTATTGTCCCTGAGGCGACCTTAATTGTTGAATCTAATGGTGCATTACTGCCATCTTGCAGTCGCATTAAACCATCAGTATCTTTAAATACATTACTTAATTCAGGCTTAACTAATTTAATTCTATCTAATATGGTTAAGGCATTCGCTTCACTACCAAGAGCACGAATACTGATTGTGCCATCAGCACCAATTTCTATTTTTTCAGATGGAGGTATCGCAATAGGGCCACCTTCACCCATCACTGATAAACCTGCCCCTGTAATAAGTTGACCTGATGCCGTGAGTTGTAAATCACCTGCTCGAGTATAACCTTCACGCCCATCTTTACCTTGAACGGCAATAAAACCTTCACCTTGAACTGAAATATCTAGCTCACGTCCGGTTGATTGAATTGAGCCTTGTTGATAATCAGTTTGAGGGCGTTCACTCATAGAATAAACGCGTGTAGGAAGCCCTTCACCAAACACAGGCTGGCTTCGAAATTGTTCAAAATCAGCTCGAAAACCTGTTGTGCTCACATTGGCTAAGTTATTACTGTTCGCAGCCTGTGACAGCATAGTTTGCTGTGCAGCATTCATCGAAATATATAACATGCGATCCATAGTGAATTCCTCCTACAAATCATCTCCTAAAAGGAGAAGATTAAGCTACGATAAATATTAACGTAACTGAATAATAGTTTGAGTAATGGCGTTATTGGTTTCAATCGCCTTTGAGTTCGCTTGGAAATTACGCTGTGCTGTAATCAAGCCTACTAGCTCTTTAGTCAAATCAACATTTGATGTTTCTAAAGCACCTGATTGAATTTTACCAAAACTACCTGTGCCCGCTTCACCAGCAATAACAGGACCTGAGTCTGTAGTTTCTTGCCAAGAAGTATTGCCAATTTTATTAAGTGCTTGAACATTTGCAAAGTTAGCCAAAGCAAGTTTACCTATCGGTACCGCTTGACCATTACTATAGGTTGCTCGAATCAAACCATCTTCACTGATATCTACCCCGGTTAGACGACCAGTAGGGAAACCATTCACTGTCAGAGCATTAACACTAAATGTGCCTGAGTTCTGTGTTGAACCTGCAATGCTTAGCGTAACGACTTGATCAGCAGCGCCACTTTTCAATTCAGTTCCTGAAGCAGCATCAAATGTCATTGTTATTGGGTCAGGCGTTGTCGAATTTAAGCTGCCATCTGAATTAAAACCAACAGATACCGTATTACCTAATTTAACAAGTGTTGTCGAACCATCGGTTACGGTTGGCGTTGAAGCTATGACCTTTATATCAGCATCTGAAATATACATTTCCATTTGCCATTGATTATCACCAACAGGACCTGGAGTGGCGGTTGAATCTATTTTTTGATAATAAGATGTAACGATATGTTCATTACCCAATGAATCAAAAACAGTAGCTGAAGTAGAATTTGTATAGGTTGTTGGATCAAGCGGATTAATAGCCAAGGCTCCACCACCGACATCAATGAGTGGCGAAGCATTTGATGGCAAATTAGTAGCAATACTTAATAAGGTAGTTGGCTCTGGCGCACCTGCTGATGGCGGTAATTGTAGTGGTTTTGCCGCACTCATGCTGGTAGCAGAAATATTACCATTCTCATCCACAGGAAATGTTCGTAAGAACGCCCCTTGAGAATTGACCATATAGCCATCTTTGTCTATACCGAATGCACCTGCTCTTGTGTAAATAACCTCACCACTATTGAGTTCTGGCGCTAGCGCAAAAAAGCCTTCTCCACTAATTGCTAAATCCAGTGAATTATCAGTAAATTCAAGATTACCCTGATTAAATTGCTGGGCAACATTAGATAAAACCACACCACTACCAATGGCAGTTTTACTTGATGTTCCAAATGCTGATACAGCAAAGACATCGCCAAATTCGGCTCGAGATATCTTAAAACCTGTTGTATTTACATTGGCAATATTATTTGATTTAACATTCAAATCAGCAGTTGCCGCATTCAACCCACTTAGAGCTATACTAAAAGACATATCAATGCCCTCCTTAAGTAATTTCTTGTGCTTCGCTAAATGGTACTGAACCAATACCACCTAAATTCATAATTAATCCTTGGCTACCACCTCCAACCAAGACACTTTCAACTTTCGCTACCGTTGCAGTTGCAAATGCGGTGTTATCACCATTCACACTACCTGTTGCTTTAAATTGATAAACACCAGGTGTTTGTGCAACACCATTATCATCAAAGCCATCCCAGGTGAAATTGGTATAGCCTGCAGCTGAGCCCATTTCAATTGTTCTGACTGAAACACCATTTTCGTTAAATATTTGTAGTTTCAAATTTGTTACAGGTTCTGCGACATTAACTTGCCCCTTTAATCCGTCTTCTGCAGTCATCGTGCCAATTGATGATGGTACAAGAACAGAGCGACCAACTAATGTTGAACCTTGGAGCGCCTGATCTGATTGCATAGATTGGCTGAAACCAGAAAATGAGTCATTAAGATCGCCAATACCACTTACTGTGGCGAACTGGGCAATTTGGCCAAGAAAGTCACCGTTATCCATTGGTTCCATGGGATCTTGATTTTTTAATTGAGCAGTCATGAGTGATAGATAATCAGCAGTCGCCAACTCACCATCATCTTTTACTTCTTTTTCAGCTGAACTTGCATTTAGAAAAGCATATGCACCCGAATTATCAATACCACTAATTGCCATAATCGTTTACTCCCTTACCCTTATTGACCTAACTGCAAAGTACGAAGCAATAACTGCTTAGACGTATTAGCAATCTCGACATTGTTTTGATATGAACGAGAAGCCGACATCATGTTTGCCATCTCAGACATTGAATCTACATTTGAATGGAATATATAACCTTCTTCATTAGCCATAGGATGGCTAGGGTTATATTCTTGACGTACAGGTACCTGACTTTCTACAATCCCTTTCACCTGCACACCACCTTGCTTATAACCTTGTTGGGCATCATCAAGCACAGCAGAGAATACGGGACTTCGTGTTCGGTAGGTTTGATCAACACTACTGCTAACACTATCAGCATTAGCCAAATTACTGGCGGTTGTGTTTAAACGAAGTGACTGGGCACTCATTCCACTACCTGCGATATCGAATATATTAAATAGCGACATAATCGTTACTCTCCTCTAATTGCACTAAGCAACCCTTTAAACTTACCACCTAAAAAATCAAGGCTAGCCTGATACTGGACTGAGTTTTGCATAAACTGTGCCTGTTCCACTTGCTCATCGACAGTATTACCATCGAGCGAGTCCTGCAGACCTATACGGAACTGTACTGCAGGGTTATTAAACTGGGCAGCAGAAGGCTGAATATGATTAACGTGGGAAGTTTGCATGCCGGTTGACTGACCACTTGCCGCCATTTTCATGGCAGATTGAAAGTCAATATCACGCGCTTTATAATTTGGCGTGTCGGTATTAGCCAGATTCGATGCAAGCAACTCTGCCCGTTGAGAACGGACTTGAAGTGCATCAGCATGAATTCCTAGGGCGGATTCGAAGTTTATCGGCATGTTTTTCTCCAACTTTAATCTTTTTTAATAAAAGACATAGCAGAGAACATGCCATAAAATAAATAGCGTTAAAATACAATAAGATAGAGAAGTAGCGACAATGACGTCAAAAAAATAGCGGCAATCGCCTGCCGCCAAAATTATGGCCTAAACGTTGACACTAAAAAACAAATAAAGCACCCGAAGGTGCCTTGTTTCTCACTATATTCATCCCTAATAAGCAGTTAAAAAGGAGTCAACTCAGGAAATAAATGCCATTATTTGAATGAAATATTTAACTCATTAATTTAAGTTTTGGCTCGTCATTATTAACTTTTTCTACATGATGAGATGCAAAATAATTAAGCATTTCGGCAACCAGTCTTCTCGGTAGCCACGCCTCTCCATCATGTACGACACGAACAGCTTTAACGATGAGGTGTTTTTGTTCTGAAGTAAGATAACCTCGGACATTAAAACCTGAGCTTTGCAACATATCAAATGTAGGCTGCTCTTCAACTAGGATTATATTTTGTGCTGATGGACAGTTTTTACTTAAAAAATGGCAGAGAATATCGGCGTCGACATTCTCCATATTTTTTTCACTTACAATGATATCCGGATAACATTCTTTTGTAAGTTGAACAGCCTCATCCATTGATGTGGCTTCTATTACGGTCAACTGTATATCCATTTGTGCAGCCAATCTCTGCTGAACAGTCCTATCATTACTGATAACAACAACCCTAATCATGCATATGCCCGTAATAACGTTGCAATTAATGACCATTGCTGTTCCCAACCAGTCAGTGGAGATTGTCTAAAACCTGTACGCACAAACTGTTGTAAATGTCCTTCTACCACTGTAAGCAATAAATTGGCAGTTTCATTAACTGGGCGGCCACCCGCATCCGTTAATGTCAATTCTCTTTCACGCAATATCTGACGGAACTGAGTCTCTAAGCGTTCAAAAAACTGATTAACACGCTGACGTAATCGTTCTGTTTCGCCAGTCAGTGCTGTACCTACAAGAATACTACTAATGCCAGGATTTTTATCACTGAAACCTAATAGTAGCGTAATAATTTTTTCACAACGAGCTATCGCATTTTTCTCATTGTCTAAGATTTGATTAATCAAACCAAAAATTGTTTCTTCAGCAAATTCAATCAAGCCCTCAAACATCCGTGCTTTACTTGGGAAGTGACGATAAAGTGCTGCTTCGGAAACGCCTAAACCTTTAGCTAATTGAGCAGTAGTCACTCTCTCCCCAGGATTCTGTTCTAATTCACGCGCTAATGCTTCCAAGATTTCTTGTCTTCGAGATTGTTTTACTTGTGCTCTAGTTGATTTTTGTTCGCTCATTTATTGCCAGCCTCCTCGAATCAACGTGCCAACACCTTGATCTGTGAACATTTCTAATAATAGTGCGTGCTGTACACGCCCATCGATAATATGTGCAGTAGTCACTCCAGCTTGTACAGCATCAAGTGCACAGCCAATCTTTGGTAGCATGCCACCGTAAATAGTGCCGTCATCAACCAATTCATTCACTTGCTTTGCATTCAAGCCTGTTAATAAGCTTCCTTCGCTATCTAATAAACCAGCCGTATTAGTCAACAAAATCAGCTTTTCAGCTTGTAATACTTCGGCCATTTTACCGGCAACAAGATCAGCATTAATATTATAAGACTGTCCTTCTTCGCCAACACCAACAGGAGCGATAACGGGAATAAAGTCACTCTGAATCAACATGTCTATGACGCTAGTATCAATACTTTTAACTTTACCAACGTGACCTAGATCAATTAACTCTGACACATTGATAGCAGGATCATCACTATTGCGTGAAACATGTAATTTTTCAGCACAAATTAAACTACCATCTTTTCCTGTTAACCCTACGGCCCGACCGCCATGTGTATTAATCAAGTTAACAATACTTTTATTAACTTGGCCTCCTAACACCATCTCTACCACATCCATGGTTTCACTATCTGTTACTCGCATGCCATCAATGAATTTACTTTCTTTACCAACACGACCAAGTAAATCACCAATTTGTGGGCCGCCACCATGAACAATGATTGGGTTAATTCCAACGGCTTTTAATAAAACAACATCGCGCGCGAAACTATTTTTTAATGCTTCATCAACCATGGCATTTCCACCATATTTGATAACCAGTGTTTTACCCTTAAAACGTTGTATATAAGGTAATGCCTCAGTTAAAACCTGGGTAACATTCTGCGTGTCTTGACTATTTGAACTCATTTATTCTCTTTCTAAAAAAGCAATATTAGGGTAGGTTTTATTTGCAACATTTGTTGCTTAAATCGCTGCTGAATATCATGTAATTCTTCAACAGAGTCAGCTTCAAACCTTAAGGTTAAACCAGGCGTCGTATTAGATGCTCGCACTAAACCCCAGCCATTAGGATAATCAGCTCTCAGACCATCTATTGTATTAATGTCTGCGCCATCAAATCGCCCTTCACCAGCTAGTTGACGAATAAACGGAATGCTTTCCCCTTCCTCCATTTCGACAATAATCTCAGCCGTTCCTTCTCTATTTGGTAGAGTGGAAAAGACTTCTGTTGCTCTACGCTGCATTAAGTCATCAGCTATTAATTCTAACAATCTAGAGCCGGCATATAAAGCATCATCAAAACCATACCAGCGCTCTTTAAAGAATATGTGCCCACTCATTTCACCGGCTAATGGTGCATCATGTTTTTGCATTTCACTTTTAATGAAAGAGTAACCCGACTTCGTCATGATTGCTTCACCACCTGCTTTAGAGATTTCCTCTCCAAGCAAATTGCTACACTTCACATCGTAGACAACAACAGAGCCTGGTGACCGAGACAAAACATCCTGTGCAAAGAGCATCATTAAGCGATCTGGCCATATTGGAACACCATAACCATCCACAACACCCAATCGGTCACCATCGCCATCAAATGCTAGGCCCAATTCAGCACCATGTTTTTGGACGGCTTCAGTTAGATCATGTAGGTTTTCAGGATCACTTGGGTTAGGATGATGATTTGGGAAACTTCCATCAACATCACAATATAATTCGATAACCTCACAACCTAATGCTTTAAATAGGACGGATGCAACAGGACCGGCGACACCGTTACCACAATCGATAACAATCTTCATGGCTCTACCGACTCTTATATCGCCAACTATTTTGCTAATATAATCCTTTTCAATATTAGCTTCGGATAATACGCCTTCTCCCGAACGCAGGTTAGCATCCTGAGTTCGTTGATAAATACCCTGTAACTTGTCACCAGATAATATTTGGTCTGCTAAAAGTATTTTCAAACCATTATACTGAGTTGGATTATGACTTCCTGTCACCATAACACCTGAATGTGTACCCATTTGCTCACAAGCAAAATACATCATCGGGGTGGGCACCTCACCAATATCAAGCACATCACAGCCACTAGCTAATAGCCCCTCAATTAAGGCTTTACTAAGACTTGCGCTAGACTGTCGACCATCTCGCCCAACAACAACCCTGCTTTGTCCTTGTTCGCCAGCTTCACTACCAATCGCTTGCCCAATCGCCCTAACACTATCTTCGTTTATATTCTCCCCAACAATGCCACGAATGTCATTTGCTTTAAATATAACAGGATCGATATTGACAACTTCTTCTAGCAGATCTAATTCAGCAGCATTTTCCTTCTCCATCTCTTTTTCTTCTACTTTTTTACTGATACTGTCTGCTGTCGCACCTTTTTTAGCTGTTGCATGATAATTCTCTCTGGCCAAGGTTTGAATATCATTTTTAATCGGATTCAATACACTAAAAGATAATGGATATTTTGGTTTTAATGTTCCAGATTTTAAATCTGCCAGTTGCAATCTTAATGTAGCAACATCACGTTTAACTAAAAAGTTTCTCACACCCTCTCGTAATAACCACATTAGGATAATTATCGCAATGACCACAGCCAACCCCGTGATTGAAGAAGTAGTGGTGCTTATTTTTTGAGGCCAATATGCAGTCCGCCAATATGTATTGGGTATTTTTTGCACAAAACTAGCATTACCTTGTTTTTTGCTCGCATCACCATGACTTGTTAATACAGTTATTTTTTTCGTGCCTTGCTGTAACTCTATATAACCTTGAAAATCAGGTGCCTTACCCAAAAGGCCTTCGACGATATTAGGATTTAACGTCACAACCAATACGCCGACAACCCTATCACTGTTATTTGTGATCCGATGAGCCATTAATACATGGGCTTCATCCGTTCCTCTTTTCATTAAGCCAAGTGGTGCATTACCCTCTTTCTTTGCTAGCCGTAGACTATTTAAAGTAGCAAATGAAATGGGAATACATGCAGAGGGATCGACATCATCAATATCAGCAGAAAATAAACATGTTTTTAATGCATTTGGGAAAAAGGAGTTTAATGCTTGTTCTTGGTACTCAATTGCAGCTGAGTCGTTACTCATTAATAGAGAAACTATTTTAGGTGACTTAGCAACAAAAGCCATTTGCTTTTCTAAGCTCTCAACTTTAGATGCTGTTAATATAAATAACTGTGCGGCAGTTTGTGTCTGATGACTTTCTTGTTCATCATGGAGTTGTTGGTTTGATAACTGCTGCAAACCAAAAAAACCAACAATAACAGCAAGGCAAGTTACTGCAAGTGCTGCAACTGCAATCACTTTGTTTCCTAACGATAATGCAAGCTTTGTAATGCCACCCATTGCCTTTCCTTAATCTCGAATCAATTACGCCCCGTATGGCCGAAACCACCTGTACCACGGTCAGAACTAGTAAATTCATCTACTTGTTCAAAACCAACCTGTACAACTGGTACAAACACCATTTGAGCAATACGTTCGCCCACAACAACTTCAAAAGGTGTTTGGCTTCGGTTCCAGCATGATACAAATATTTGTCCTTGATAATCACTATCAATCAAGCCAACCAAATTACCCAATACAATACCATGTTTATGACCTAGTCCTGAACGTGGCAATAAAACTGAAGCCAAGGATGGATCATCAATGTGAATAGCTAATCCTGTTGGGATTAATACAGTTTCTCCAGGCGATATTGTAATATTGTCATCTAGACAGGCTCGTAAATCTAAACCAGCTGACCCACTTGTTGCATAATCTGGCAATTCAATCGACTCACCTAGTCGTGGATCAAGAATTTTTAATTGTATTTTTTGCATTATATCGCTCAATAATAAGTGTCATTAAATCTCGTGCTAACTGACTTTTAATTGCCAAAGGAAAAACCTGAGACCCCTCTGGCCAAAAAACCTGTAAAGCATTTTCATCAACCGCAAAGCCGAGCCCTTCACCAACATGATTTGCGGCAATCATATCTAGATTTTTGCGTTCCATTTTAGCTTGTGCATAGCTTGTCACATCATCTGTTTCAGCAGCAAATCCGACAACAAACGAGGCAGAGCCTTGCTCTACAACAGCCGATACAATATCCACAGTCGGCACTAAGTTTAATTGTAAATAATCTTGCTTTGTTTTCTTTATCTTACTTTTTTCAATCTGTTCTAACTTATAATCAGCAACGGCTGCACAGGCTATAAAGATATCACCTTCAGTACTATTATTCATCACAGCATTATGCATCTGCTGCGCCGTTTTAACATCAATTCTGCTCACGCCTGTCGGTGTCACAATATGTGATGGACCAGAAATCAATGTAACCTCAGCACCAGCTTCTGCGGCTGCCTTAGCCACTGCAAAGCCCATTTTCCCAGAACTTCTATTGCCAATATAACGAACTGGATCAATTGGCTCATGTGTTGGTCCTGCAGTAACAACGACACGTTTACCTTTTAATCTTTTTGGTACGACTAAATGTGATAACTCATTAACAATATCTACAGGTTCAAGCAGGCGACCTTCACCCTGTTCTCCACAGGCTTGCTCACCACTGGCAGGCCCAAGTACTTGCACACCTTGTTTTCTTAATGTTTGTAAATTATCTTG
>ENA-OSET01003190-OSET01003190.1-sediment-metagenome-genome-assembly--contig:-NODE-3190-length-15250-cov-15.029724_pt1 | contig 15250 bp, 15 predicted proteins | sample MGYA00237882_ERZ534229 | MGnify/ENA primary metagenome ERZ534229 (study PRJEB26408, sample SAMN06266212) | sediment metagenome | isolation source: Hudson Canyon methane seep mesocosm | place... | reverse complement strand
CGTGATGCCAGTAAATTATGAATAAATAACAGCGGAATCGCGGCACATAAACCGAGCATCGTCGTGACCAAGGCCTGTGAAATACCATTTGCCATTAATTTAGGGTCGCCGGTACCAAATAAACTGATAGATTGAAAGGTTGCGATCATGCCAGTTACGGTGCCTAATAAGCCCAATAATGGAGCCACTGCTGCAAATAATTTAATCATCGATAAACCTTTTTCTAAGGCAGGCACTTCACGGGTAATCGCTTCATCTAAGACTAATTCAAGCGTGTCTGTATCCTCAATAGGATTTTTTTCTGTGGCTAATAAGATACGCCCTAATGGATTATTATCCGCGGCAGGCTGCTCAACCTGCTGCTGCATTTTTTTACCGATAAGGCTTAAAATAATTAACCGCAATACAGCATAGATAAACCCTAATAAACCTAAACCAATAATAATATAACCAATGACACCCCCTTGCTGAATGCGTTCTTTCGCATCAGGAGCTTGAATCAACATACTTAATAATACGCCGCGTGTTGGGTCAATCGCAATCGGTAATTGGCCTGTTGTGGCTTGGCTAAAATTAGCTAATAAATCCAAATAATGTGTTTCAGGTTGACGCGATAAACTCACTAAAATATTGGTTTCAGCAGAATATTCCAAATAACCACTGTCAGTAAACGCATTAAATGCACCCACGCGAATAATCTCTGCATTTTTACGAATACCAGCCACTTCAACTTCACCCTGAAAACGGACAATTTTTCCTGATTCGGTCATCTCTTGTTGCAAAGTAAACCAAAGCTGTTTTAATTGTTGAATAGTCGGTAACGCCTTACTCTCAATCATGGTGGTTAATACTTTATCGCGGTGCTGATATTGTGCTGAGACGACGGAATTATTAAGCTCGGCTTTTAAATCCCCCGCCGCCAAACGTGCCACGCCAAATAATTCACCTAATTCACCACTACGCGCTTTTAACTGCGTTTCTAATTCAATTAATAACTGTTCATTAGCGGCTAAATGCTCTTTTAATTGCTCACTCAAGCGTTCTTGATGTTTTAATTCAGCGGTTTCCGCGTTTAATAATTGTTGCTGAGTTTGTTTTTCAGCTAAAAATTCAGCTTCCCTTGCTTGATTAATATTGCGCTCTAATTGTTGAGCTTGTTTTACATCGTTTAATAATTGGTCTAAATTTTTATGCTCTGCTAACAGGTTTTGGCTCACTAAACAGGCGATAAAAAATGTATAAATAAGTTTCATTATTTTACCTCTATGGCTAAATCAAGCGGTAAGGTTAATAAATCAGGGGCAGTTTCTTTGCGTGCAATACGTAAACCTTGGCGAATCGCATTACGATGTTCATTATCTAATAGTGTCCATGCTTTAGTTTTCTTGTCCCAAGCTCCGGTTTCACTGCCATCTAAACGTTGATAATATAAGGCAACCCGTCCTAAACGTAAGAAATCCACCGAACTTTCTTCACCTTGTAAAGTAATATTGCCACGATACGCTTCAATCGTATTGCCGTAATTATTTTCGATTTGATAGGCTTCAATCAAACGTCTAAATTTTTCTGCATTACTCACATCGGCCCGCACCATCATCTCACTTAAGCTTTGCAAACGCTGTTGTCGTTCCTTGGGTAAAAAAGGTAAATCTAAACGTACAAAATCAATCAAACTTTTTTGCATATTCAAAATCAGTGGCACAATTTCACGTTGCGTAAAATCTATTTGTTCTAACTGTTGATTCAGTGACGTTTTTTCTGCTTCCTGTGAAGCCAATAATGTTTGTAGATGCGTATTATAAGTTAATAAAGTTTTATTTTGCCTTGCAGCCGCACGATAACTCTCTAACATCTTACGTGTGCGGTCATCTAAAGCATCAATTTTTTTCTGAGAACTGGCTGCGGCTGAATACATCTTATTTTCAGTGCTAACCGCTTGTGAAAGAGCATCTGCAAACAGCGGGGAAACGCTAAAACTTGATAGGGTACACACTAAAATAGCGGATAATTGACGAGAAATACAACGCATATAAAATGATTTAAGCTGAATTTAAAAATAATGACCGAACTTTAACATAGCAAATAAAAATCGTCTATATCACCATTAAATAAAAGGTCATGCTTGATGCACATGTCATAACGATTCATATAGAGGCAGCTAAATAATAACTTTTTACTAATCACATAAATTAATAATTTGTAATATAAATAATAGCATGCTTAAATATTTAATCTTATTTTAAATGTAAAAATAATAATGAATAAAAATGGCTTAGTTAGAAATCATCGTCCTAAAATTATTGGTTTAATACGCTTATTTGATGTTGGCATTATTATTTTAACGCTAGCATGTGTCTTATCATTTTTTCAGCTTGAATTCGATGATAAACAGCTATGGTGGGTTTTATGTGCAGTCATGAGTTTTGAATTTTTTGCCGAATTGAGTACTTTATATAATGCACCTAGAGGCGTTAACTTATATGTCGAATCGACTAGAACATTAGGAGCTTGGCTAGGAGCTATTTTAGTCATTACCATATTTTCACAGTATAAATCAGATATTATTGAGCCAGTATATAAAACTGTGTTTTGGAGTTGGAGCTTTTTTGTTCCTATTTTTTTAATTTTATGGCATTTAATGTTGCGCAATATTATAAATTATAGTCGTTCATTAGGAAGAAATACGCGTCAAGTCGCTATTTTAGGGGCGACTGATATTGGCTATGAATTGAAAAAAACCTTTGATAAAAATACCTGGTTAGGATTTTCATTTATTGGCTACTTTGATGACCGACAAGAAGAACAACGCTTGCAAGGTAAAGTCATTATTAATGGTGATATTAAAGATTTAATTAAAAAAGTTAATAGTCATGAAGTTGATATTATTTATATTACTTTGCCCTTGAAAGCAGAAAAACGCATTAAAGAAATATTAGCGATATTAGCGGATACTACAGCCGTGGTTTATTTTGTACCTGATTTATTTGGCTTTGATTTGCTGCGTTCACGCATGGAAAACATAGACGGCATTCCCGTTATCAGTGTACATGACACGCCATTTTACGGTATCGATGGTATTTTAAAGCGCTTATTTGATATTGTAATCGCATCATTAATCTTAGTTTTAATTAGCGTACCATTAATTATCATTGCGATAGGTATTAAACTGACATCACCCGGCTCTATACTTTTTAAACAACGGCGTTATGGTTGTCGAGGTGAAGAAATTATGGTGTGGAAATTTCGCTCAATGACGGCATCAGACAATGGCGACTATGTTAAACAAGCCACCAAAAATGATATGCGAATCACGCCCTTTGGTGATTTTTTAAGAAAAACATCCTTAGATGAACTGCCGCAATTTATCAATGTGTTACAAGGACGAATGTCTATTATTGGTCCTCGCCCCCATGCTGTTGCTCATAATGAGCTTTATCGCGGGCAAATAAAAGGTTATATGCTACGTCATAAAGTAAAACCAGGTATCACCGGCTTAGCTCAAATTAGTGGCTTTCGAGGGGAAACTGATACCTTAGATAAAATGGAAGGACGTATTTATTATGATTTAAAATATATCCGTACTTGGTCGATTTTATTAGATATTCAAATATTTTGCTTAACCATTTTTAAAGGTTTTAGAAATAATCAGGCATGATAAATATGAAATTATCGGGTCACTAAAAAACGTTGTTGCGTATTTTCTAGCACTAAACAGGTTAATTTATTGGAATAATATGCACCGGTATCAATACCGATACGATTTAACTGAATATCTGGCTTATCAGTAATTGAATGTCCATAGACAATCATCTTGCCATGAAAATCAGTGCTATTTAAAAACTCTTCTCGAATCCATAATAAATCTGCGGCAATTTGTTTTTCAAGTTTCAATTTAGGTTTAACCCCTGCATGCACAAAATAATAATCACCTTGCTGATAATAAGTCTGTGATGCTTGAAAGAAATCTAAATGGCTAGCGGGTAATTGCTGCCTCAAATCCTCTTGAATAGCTGGTAAATCTGCTATATTTGGAATACCTTTTAAACGCACGTTATAACTACTCAAAGTGGATAAGCCTCCAAAATTAAACCACTGATTACTCGGTGGATTATATGGAGCAATAAAATCTAATAACACTTGCTCGTGATTACCGCGTAGAAAAATAGACTTAAACTGCGGCAAAGGCTTAGACAGCAAATAATCAATAACTTGCTTAGATTCAGGTCCACGATCAATATAATCGCCTAAATAAACCACCGTGATTTCATCTGCATAATCCTCTGCATCTGCTAAAATAAGAGTATGAATTTTCTTTAATAAATCATATCGTCCATGAATATCACCAATACAATAAATACGCTGCTTGGCAGCTAAATGAGGGGTTGGATAATCAAGAGGCTGTTTTTTAAAAGAAGAAAAAAAACGGGTCATTTTATTTTTCACAAATTCGTATCATTCAGCTATTTTAAAATAAAGTAATTATATGCTATTTAAATTTTTTATTATCATAATCTCACTTTCACCTTTATTTTTTGGTAGCAACCGAGTGTGGTCATGGAGTTTATACAGCAGCTTAATTGCCTGCTTAGGGGCTGTGTATTTTTATACTGTCTTGACCGCTGATAAAAAGCAGGCGCTTAGTCTCACATTTATTAAAATTCCATTGCTATTAATCAGTATCACCCTGCTATGGATTTACCTACAAACCGTTACCTGGTTACCCGCATCATGGCTACATCCTTTTTGGCAATTAACCGCCAATCATTTAAACACTGAAGTTGCCGCAAGTATCAGCATATCACCGGCTAACACTATTGAAGCATTAATGCGGCTGATAAGTTATTGTTTAGTCTTTTTTCTCAGTTTTCAATTTTCACGTCAAAGCAAAAATGCGAGTTTTATTTTCAATAGTGTCGCTTATGTAGGCACTCTGTATGCACTGTACGGCTTAATTGCTTTTTGGGGTGATTATAAAAGCTTATTCGGCTTTGAAAAATTACATTATCTCGGCAATGTTAGTTCTACCTTTGTTAACCGTAACTCTTATGCAACCTATGCAGGATTAGGGATTTTAGCAAGCTTTCCACTATTAATAAGCCGTTTACAGCGTAGCTTAAAATATGGCATTCAAAATAACTACGGTTTACAGTATTTTATTGAAAATGTGATTGTGCGTGCCGGCTTACCCTTATTAATGATTTTTATTATTTCCACCGCCTTATTATTAAGCCATTCCCGGGGTGGATTTTTAAGTTCTTTATTCGCGATTATTATTTTTTTAATCTTACCGATTATCGCTAAAAAAGTGAAAGTGGGCAAAATATCTATTATGCTGCTCATGATTGTGACTTTTACAACCGCAGCACTCTGGAGCAGTGGTGATAAATTATTAGAACGCATGGATCAAATTACCTTAACTGCAGATAAAAATGGACGACTTGCCGTATATGAATTACTAGAACAGCAAATTGCAGAAAATCCGTGGTTAGGTATGGGCTATGGCAGTTTTGAAAAGAGTTTTAGATTATATCGAAATGAAACGGTGAAAGGTTATTACACGATGGCACATAATACTTATTTAGAAAATATGTTTGAATTAGGCGTGCTACCCGCTGGCTGCTTGTTTTTAGCCTTGTTTTATATAGGCTTACAGTGTTTACGTGGAGTTTGGCAACGGCAACAACATTGGTATTATCCTGCTATTGGTTGTTGTGCCACCTTATTAGTGGGGGCACATGCGTTAGTGGATTTTAGTTTGCAAATTCCCGCAGTGGCTTATACTTACACGTTATTAATGGGAGCGGCACTGGCACAATCCTTGCCACGCTCACAGCGTTTATCAAGCTAAGTTTTTGATCGTGTAATACGTTGATAATAACGCAATAATTTTTGCCAGCGTTCGGGTTCATAAGTTAATACTTGTTCAACAACCTCCAATAAATCAGGCTGTTGTTTTATCAGCTCAACTAAAGCACGAAAACGTAATGTACTGGCTAAATAAATTTGGTCTTTGAAGATATCCTGTAATTCAGGGTCTAAAAATGCTTGATGCTCATGAAAAAAACGTATACGTTTAATCAATAAATTAATTTCAAGGCGATCAGCATAACAAGATAAACGCATAGAATGTAGCTGGTCTTCTATGGAAAAATTTAAAATTTTCTGCATAAAGGCTAAGCGATACCAAACATAGGTATTAACGGGGGAAATCGTTAAGCTCTGTACCATATCTGCATATATTTCCTTAATAGCCGGCTTTTGTAATGTTGCCTCGACCACGGAGAATAGTTGAATGTTATTCGTGCCAAGCATCTGCCAACGTTCACCGGTTGCTGCCCACTGTAATGCCGATTCTATATGTTCATTACTTTTTTGATAAAGTTTTAAATCATTTGCATTGCGCACGCTTGTCACTGTTTTATCTACTTGAACAGGATAAAACATATAAACAGCCGCAATAAAACGCGGTAATGATAAATAAAATAAGCCTATGCAGCAGGCTATACCTATATACGCAGTTACTTTATTCTTATAATAAGTAGTCAAAATTTAACGCTTAACTAACATAATACTGGCCATATTGGCTGTAATGATAATAATGACCTGAATCACCATAACGTCCATATTGTTTTAAATCAACTTGCTGCAAAACCACACCCGCAATATTATGATGCTGTTCATTTTGTAAAATATGTAATGCACTACGCACCACCTTTCGCGGGGTTTTATCCCAGGCTAATACAAAAATAACTTTATCAACCAATTCAGATAAAACACGAGCATCAGGTACTGCCATAATAGGGGGTGAATCAACAATTACTAAATCAAAACGCTCTTTTAATTCTTCCATCAATAAATGCATACGTTTTGAAGCAAACAAATCAGTGGGATTAACAAAGCTCATTTTTCCACGAGGAATAATTAACATACCACAGGCTTCATCTTCTATTAACACATCATCTAAACTTAACGTTGAATCACCTAATAAATCAGTTAAGCCTAATTCTGCAGTTAATCCCAATTCTTTATCAATCACTGGCCGTCTAAAATCAGCATCAATAATCACCGTATGTTGACTGGCTTGTGCAGATTGACGGGCAATCAATAAACTTAAGGTACTTTTTCCCTCACCCGGAACAGAGGATGTCACTAATAAAGTTTTCACCCGGTCATCTGGATTAAGTACACTCAGTGATACTCGCAAAGTATTCACTGCTTCGGCCAGACTAGACTGCGGCTTATCTAATATATATTGATGTGGAGAACCTATTTGTTTTTGGGCTTGAGGAATAATCCCTAAGGTTGCCATATGTAATAATTCTTGTACTTGCTCAGGTGAACGAATCCCAGGATTCAACATTTCCAATACAAACACCAACACTACAGCAAAAAATAATGAGCCTAGAAAACTCACAATCAACAATAATTTTTTCTTAGGAAAGCTTGCGATTAAAGGCGGCTCTGCAAGTGAAATAATACGCGCATCCGCTTGTTCCATGCCTTGTGTTGAGGTGGTTTCTTTAAAGCGATTTAAAAAAGTTTCAAATAAAATACGGTTGGCTTTTGCCTCGCGCTCTAAAGCACGTAATTGCACTTCATCTTTTTTATTGCCCCCGGTAGTCGCTTCAATTTTTTTCAAACTTGAGGCCAGCGAGTAGGTTCGAGACTTATAGACCTCCAATGAATTACGCAAACCCATCGCAATTTTTTTCACTTCTGAATGAATTTTATTTTTTATATCCTCAACTTTGGCACGCATCGCAATCATACGCGGATGTTTCTTCCCATATTCAACGCTCATTTCAGAATAAGTACGTTGCACTTCGGCTTCTTGCTCACGTAAATTTTGAATTAGCGATGAATTTAATACCGCGGATACACTGTCAATATTTTTACCGCTTTTTAAGATGCTGGCGACTTGATTATATTTTGCTTCGGCTTCTGCTTTTTCTGCACGAGCAACAATCAATTGACTATTTAGTTCCGATAATTGTTGCTGTGATAAGCCTATTGAATTTTTTACTTCAACTAGACCATGTGATTGTCTAAATTCCTCCACGATATGTTCTGATAATTCCACTTTATCTTTTAGTTCAGATAATTGATTATTCAACCAATCCGTAGCTTTTTTAGTCGCATCAAATTTAGCTTGTAACTGTCCAACAATATATTGTTCAGCAATTTCATTAGTAATTTTTGCCGCAAGTTTAGCATTCTCAGAATCAAATTTTAAATTAATAATTTGTGAGCGTTTAATTTGGCTAACTTTTAATTTATCTAAAAAGGTATTCACCATTTTAGTCTCTAAGGTTTGCTGCTTATCCTCTTCAGTGGTGTTATCAAGCTTTAATAAACCTAACATCTCTAACCAGTCGTCAGCAATCAATGATTTAAAGCTAAATTGTGCTAAAAAACCATCTGCTTTTTTTAAACTTCCATTAAATTCTTCATAACGATCCAGTTTTAATTTATCAATCACCTTATGGGCTAGACCACGTGATTTAATGACTTCCATTTCACCAATAACAGCGGTATCTCCAGATAAACCACCGGTAATAACCTCCTCAATATCCACAACTTTTGCCGAATTAATACCAATTAATAGCTGCGTGCTGGCAGTATAGCGAGGGATTAACTGAAAAATAATAGACACAGCAATCAGTGTACACAGTGTGGTGACACTAATTAATAACTTCTTACGCAACCAAAGAATATGAATAATATCACTTAAAGAGGTTCCTTCTTCGTCATCTTCAAACGTGTCTAATTGATGAGTGTCTTGTATAGCCTGTTGTTGCACAATAACGTCCTTTAAATAGTAAAACTGTCAAATGCTTTAGAAAAAACGCTCGTCTACACGAATGACATCGCCCGGCATTACTTTATCGTCCATTTTTAGCTTTAATTCTTCCTTGGTATTATCATTTACCCGTATTACCATTACATAGTCTTTTTTAGCACGATAAGTATAACCGCCCGCAATAGCAACTGCTTTACGATAAGACATGCCATCAACATACGCATAGGATTGAGGACGTTTTATCTCACCCATAATATAAAAAGGCCCGTAATTTAAGACTTCAATACTCACGCGAGGATTCAATAAATAATCGGGTTGCAAGCCATCGATAATCTTTTGTTTTAGTTCCGGTAAGGTTAAATCAATCGCCTTAATAGACCCTATCAGGTTTAATGAAATATTACCTGACCCACTTAAAATATATTCACCGGATAAATCAGTTTGATTAAACACGGTAATCTTTAATACATCTCCCGCGCCTAATGTGTATATTTTTGAATTTGCATGAACTAACGAAACCGTTAGTGATGCACAATAAAAACAAATAAAAACAAATTTTACGAGGTATTTTTGCATAAGCTGGTTTAGATAAATTTAAAGTTGGGCGGTAATATTAAACATAATTTTATGTACTTCATAATCCGTATTCACATAATTAACCTCTCGGCTATCGTAATTATAATTGACTGACAGATTAAAATTACGATTTAATAAATATTTAACACCAAAATTTGTACCGACAATATGTTCTAAGCGATTTTTACGGTTAGCAAGTGTCGTATTATTAACATCAAAACCTTTATATTCATGTAGTCGATAATACACACCTAAAGATAAAATCAGATTACGCAATAATTCATGCTCAAGCTTAATGCTAGGGCTGGTTGCCACAAAACCCGACACCCCGTTTTGAGTGGTTTCATTAATGGTACGACGAAATGCCAAACTAATGCTACTTAAAGGTGTAGGTCGCCACATTAAATTAGCAAAACCATTCACCCCTGAAATACTGGCCAATCTAGCATCGGCATAACGGCGATATTGATAACCTATAGAAATATCACCAGTCAGTAATTCGGTTAAATCAAATTCCATACCCGCTAAAATATTATAACCTGATGAATTACGTTGAAAACTAGTCGCTGAAGTCCCACTGATGACACTGGTATCATAATCTACTTGTTGCCAAGTAAACTGAGCAAACGTTTCATATTCAGGTTGAATTTCATAACCAAGCCTTATTGACGGGGCATATTCCCAACGACTTCGGCTGCTTTGCTGTAGTAAGCCATTTAAGCTTAAAGTATCTTGATAATCTGTTCGTGAAAACTGTATCGCTGGTTTTAATCGAAAGCGATTAAATTGGTGTTTATAGGCTAAGGTTATTAATTTTTGATCATAAAGCGTTGGCTTGCTTCCTCCTAGCTGATCAGGAGAACCACGATCTTCATGCAAATATTGATAAGCAAAGGCAGCTTCTAATTGGCTATGGCGTAATATATCTACACGTCCATCGAAGGTTAAAGAGACATCTTCATAATTATTCTGCGCTCCTTGCGTCGAATAAACGGCGATATCCGTTGCGAGTGCTACATTAAATTGATGTTGATTCCAGTTTGATGCCAACATAAAACCCGGTTGAAAATGGGCAATATAGCTACTAAATTCTTGGTTTTTATCGCGTTTAAAGATATTGCTATCATACTCATTATTGAATGCCATACTCGGTAATAATGTAAATGACCGAATATGGATACCTTGAGCAGCATAACGACTAATTTGTCGTTCCTGTCTATCTTCTGCATCATCTTGTGATTCATAAGCCTGAACCAACGTCGAGGTGCTTAATAAGACCGAAAGATAGAGTATATGTTGATTCATGCTTAAATATATTTAGTTATAAAATTAACTAGGGCTGACATTGGCATTGTCTGGTAACTGCTCCTTTATTCTCTCGAAGACATCTTGAGGTATTCCTCCTTTTCCCTCGGGCGCGCCTTTACCTTCCGGTGCGCCTTTACCTGCTGGTGGTGCCGCATATGCAGAGGTATAAGAAAAGCTTAATACAAGTGCTAGTGATACACTTTTTAAAGCCAATTTAATAGTATTGTTCATTATTAATCCTTAAAATATAAAATAGTTTAAAAAACATAGTGTAACATAATAAAAAAACTAAATATCAGTATAAATACTTGAAAATTCTTCAATAAAAACTGATAACTGATTTTTAGCTAAATGATTAATACCAGCTGCCCCTTTACGCCCGCCCCCGGTTGGAAAGGCAGCACATAATATATCGGCATTTATTTTATTATTTAGCGGTGCCCGTACACTTACTTGATAATCATCCGCTTGAGTATAAGTAATAATCGCATGGGCTTTATCCGGATGTTGGTTTGCCAAGTTATTAGCAAATACGCCATTAACCCGTCTTGCCCAAACCGCATCATCTAAAATATAAACCGCCACTTTCTCATTTTCATATTCTGTTTTAATCGCTAATGCCTTCGCTAAATCCTGCTGATAACCTTGTTCAAGCTGATTAAAAATAACTGCATTAGCATCTATCAATGTCAACGGTGATGAATAATGCCGCATAATCTCATATAAATATTCAGGTTTAAAATGTAAATCCTCAATACAGCCACCATAGGCATTATAATTGATATACAGGCCTAATTTTTTTAATTGCTGTCTCGCATCATGATTTAAACCCAAGCTACTCGCTAATGTTTCAGCCGCAGCATATAAATTATCGCCAAAAGCAGCCACAATTGCCCACAGTGGATATTGACCGTTTAAATACTTATTAACAATTAAACTAGTGCAAGTATTTGCATCGGTATCAATTAAAGCAGTTAGGTTTTTATGGGTAGGGCAATGATCCGCTTGATGGTGATCGGCATAAAAAACCGTTGCTCCAGCTGTTAAAAATTGCTGTAAAGCATCACTATTTTTATCGAGGGATATATCTAACACCGTTAGGCTATCCCCTTCCCCGGCGGTTATTTTTTTTAATAATTGAATATCACGTTTAATACCAGTAATTAAAGTCGCCACTAATGGTTTTGCCAGCCGTAATTGAATTAAGGCACATAAACCATCGGCATCACCATTGAAAATATCATAATGCATTATGAAGCAACCTGTTGCGGTAGTATATTGCGACTGCGTAATAGTTGAATAACCTGATTTGCACTATCATCTAATGATAACGCATGAGTATCTATTTTTAATTCTGGATTATCAGGTATTTCATAAGGTGATGAAATACCCGTAAAATCTTTAATCTCACCCTCGCGGGCTTTTTTATACAAGCCTTTAACATCACGCGTTTCACAAACTTCCAAGGGACAATAACAATAAATTTCTAAAAAATCACCATGCGGCATTAAGGTACGTGCAATCGCTCGCTCGGCTTTAAAGGGTGAAATAAAAGCGGTTAAAGTGATAACGCCCGCTTCAAGCATTAATTTAGCGGTTTCACCGATACGGCGAATATTTTCTTTCCTGTCTTGCTGGCTAAAACTCAAATCCTTGTTTAAGCCGTGACGTACATTATCGCCATCCAATACAAAGGTATTCAGTTTCAACTGATATAGCTGTTCTTCTACTGCATGGGCTAAGGTTGATTTTCCTGAACCCGATAATCCGGTAAACCAAAGCACTACCGATTTATGTTGATTTTTTTGTTCACGACGCTGACGATTAACTGTCGATTGATGCCAAATTATATTCGTTGATTGTTCCTGACTCATCCGTTTATTCCTGATTATATTTATACCCAGTCCATTTAGAAATACGCAGTTTTCAATATGGGATAGGATTTAGTAAAAATGTTTTTTTAGCCAGCGCCATTGGGCAAACAGGGCTTCCCGTCTAAGCCGGGACAGCCAGTATTTTCAATGGGTCACGCACAATCTTAGATTTTCCTTTTCTAAGCATAGGTAATTCTCCCATCCGATCTAAAACCCATGAAAACACATCAGGAAAATCCTGATTAAAAAACCGTTGAGCGGCAGTTGTGCCATCTCGACATTTTAATCCATAATTATGGTTGGTACACGGCTTACTCATAAAAATTTGGCATATTTATTAATTTGTAACAGGCTAATATCATGCCACTTTCAATTCTTCACTTTCAGTTTCAAGCACATCACCTTTACGTTGCAATAAAAAATAACCACGGTTGAGGGTTTCTGTTTTTGCCTCTTTATTAAAATGAAAACTGGCCATTGCCCCGTATAATTTATAATGTTGATACACAGGAAACAGCGTTTTAAAATTTGCAATTTTCCGATCTAATTTATCCAGATCATTTTTATGTGCTTTATATTTCACTTCGATTATGGCAATCGCATCACCATTGGTCAAAATAATATCGTACTCTTCTTGTACTTTACCACGCTGTTTATGCAGGTTTTCACCAATATCATCAAACTGTAAATCACCTAGATTCAAATTATCAAGCAGGCTATTATAAAAAAACTCTTCTGCCACATCACCTTGATTATTCGTGACATTGCCTAATGTAATCCCGATACGTTCCAGTTTTTCATCTGTACGTTTCATTTGCTCGTCAGTACGTTTTATTTGTTCATCAGTGAGTTTCATTTGCTCGTCAGTACGCTTCATCTGTTCGTCAGTTTGATTCATACGTTCAGCGAGTAATGCAAATTTTTCATCTGTACGCGTCTGAGAAACGGCTAAACTCGCCACTAATGCTTTTAATTCATCATCTGTCATTTTAATATATTGTTCACTTTATCTAAAAAAATCCATCTTATCACCTGCATCTTTTGGTTCACGGCTTACTCATAAAAATTTGGCATATTTATTAATTTGTAACCGGCTAATACTGGAACCGCGACTTTAGTTACGGTTTGAAATATAAAAAAACACTCAACCACTATGCACTGAAAGTGCATAGGTTGGAGAGGGACTGAAAGTCCCCCTAATCACTTATTCAAGAATCATATTCCCTATATCTTTATTAGACGGATTACGATGATGTTCTAAATATTCTTGAACCATTTCTTCTGTAATATTACCTGTTGACCAACCACCATAACCTATTGCCCAAAAATGTTTTCCCCAATATTGTTTCTTTAATTCTGGATACTCCATCTGCAATATACGTGAAGTACGCCCTTTTAAACGCTTTACTAAATCACTAATCGAAAGTTTAGGTGGATATTCAATATGCATATGAATATGATCCTTACTAACTACACCTTTTAATATGTGAACATCTTCAGTATCGCATATCTGAATGATTAGCTCACGGCACCTATGCTTAATATCTCCTTTTAGAACTGGATACCTATATTTTGTAACCCAAACTAAATGAGCAGTAAATCGTGTAACTGAATGGCTATTTCGTCTTTGAAATTTTTTCATAGGCCAAGCTTATCATAAATGTGTAGCAGCTAAAGCCTTGCACTAAAGTGCATAGTTTTAACTAGCGATTGAGACCAATAAATTCAACCACTTATATGACTCGTGCTAACGTAGCTCGTATGAAGCTCGCGTAATACGGGACATTCGAAACACTACTTTCCCCTATTCCGCTGAATCTTTATACGAAATACCTATCAAAAAGACATTGAGTACTGCAAATTATTGTAATAATGAATGATTAATGCATCATAATAAATTGATTTATAAGCATATTTCCATATTTAGAATTGCTGCTTTAATATTAAACTAAAGCATAAGTGTAGTCCACTCTGTATAATTAAGTAATATAAGGTCCTGTAGAGCGATTTTACCTATTTACGTTCGGGCAGTTATGCCTAAACTATTAAAATTAAAAAATCGTAATTACTATTTAAAACAGAAACGTTAAAATACCTATGGATAATATAAAAATAATAGAAAAGGTTTTTGGCATGAATGTTTTACATGAGTTAGCAGAAAATATAGCGCAATTAATTGCTGAAACCAAGCATAATGGTGGGGTCAGTAGCAAAGACATACCTCAAATTGTAGCTCAAGGCTTAGGAGAGAAAAACGATGCTATCTTTGGGGGATTTAATTGTTACCCAAGTGATATGCATGGTTTATCTTGTCATGAATTAGCGGTATTTATTTCATTACAATCTACTTTATATGCAAAGGGACGTCAGCATTTAACCTGTCGTGAGGCACTCACAAAAATAGTTCAACATACTCAAGGGACTTGTTCAGGACAAACAAGGCATGTTTTATTTATTACTGATAATTGGGATGCTAAAGCTTATGCTGAATGGGCTGATAATATCAGTGTTATTCAGCAACGTATTAAACTTGATGCTTATTTGTTAATTGACAATAAAGTCTCTGATTTAAAAATAAGACGTTAAATAGTAACCCACAAATTTAAGTGTTTTCAGTAATGTTGACTGCCCATATGTTAATTTCGCCGTTACAACGAAGCTATCCAACTGTGAAATTCAACTTATTCATAAG
>ENA-OSET01003188-OSET01003188.1-sediment-metagenome-genome-assembly--contig:-NODE-3188-length-15256-cov-2.726069_pt1 | contig 15256 bp, 11 predicted proteins | sample MGYA00237882_ERZ534229 | MGnify/ENA primary metagenome ERZ534229 (study PRJEB26408, sample SAMN06266212) | sediment metagenome | isolation source: Hudson Canyon methane seep mesocosm | place... | reverse complement strand
TCAGACTCGGCCAAACAACTCAAAGCGGAGTTGATTAAGGCGGAAGGTGCCTTGTTTGAAGCCCGGCAGTCTTACACCATGACTTATGTTGACGAAAATGGGGACACCCAAGAGGGCTCGTCTCCGGTACTTTCTGCCAATATCGGCAGCAATGAGCACGAGTCTGTGCGCGAATCCTCTCACAAGGCTTTGTTGGATCTGGAGCAGTGGGTGCTTAGTAATGGTTTTATTGAATTGGTGAAATTGCGAAACCAATTTGCCAGGGCCCAGGGGTTTAATACCTTCTTTGATTACTCCGTTCAGAAAACTGAGCAGATGAGCACCGAGGAACTGTTTACCATTCTTAGCGATTTTGAGCAGCGCACACGAGATGGGAATCTGGCCAGTATTAACGACTTAAAAGAAAAACACGGTGAGTCTGCATTAAAGGCTCACAATTTCCGTTTTACCTGGGGCGGAGACTCTACTCGGGAGCTGGACCCCTATGTGCCCTTTTCAAAGTCACTGCGACAGTGGGTGGACTCCTTTAGCCGTTTGAATATTGACTATTCAGAGGCGGAATTAACCTTGGATCTACTCGATCGAAAGGGTAAATACACTAATGGATTTTGCCACGCGCCGGTTCCCGCCTTTTATGATCAATCACAATGGATTCCCGCGGTAGTGAACTTCACCAGCCTCGCCAAACCCACGCAGGTGGGCAGCGGATTTGATGGCCTGGGCACCCTGTTTCACGAAGGGGGGCACGCGGCACACTTCGCTAACATAAAGATGAATGCACCGTGTTTCTCCCAGGAATTTGCACCGTCCTCTATGGCCTTTGCGGAAACACAGTCGATGTTCCTTGATAGTCTGATTACCGATGGCGATTGGTTGAGCCTTTATGCAAAAGACAAAGACGGCAATGCGGTTCCAGACACCATCATTGAGAAGGGCGTTAGCGAGAGACAGCCATTCAGAGCCTATGGTGAACGCAGTATTCTGGTGGTGCCGTATTTCGAAAGAGCGCTTTATGAGCTGGAGGACAGTGAGTTGAACGCTGAGAACATTACCCGCCTTGCTCGCTCCATGGAATATAAGATTCTGGGGCTTGAAACCAGTCCTCGGCCTTTGCTGGCGGTCCCCCATCTTTTATCCGACGAGTCGGCTTGTTCATATCAGGGGTATCTAATGGCCAACATGGCGGTGTATCAAACCCGGGCTTATTTTCTCGACCGCTTCGGCTACCTGACAGACAATCCAGAAATAGGCCCTTTGTTATCGGAGCACTATTGGAAGCCCGGTAATAGCATCAGCCATGATGCGTCTATCCATTCTTTGACGGGCGAGGGTTTTAACGCGAAGTATCTCGCAGATGAATGTAATCTGAGCACGGCCGAGGCCTGGGAGCGTGAGCAGCAAAAAATTGCTTTGGCCAAAACGCGGGCAATCCCTCAAACCCAACCACTAAACGCGAAAATACAGGTGGTGGACGGTGACAGGGTTCTCGCTAGTAACGAAGTCTCTAATGAAAAAATGTGTGAAGCCTTTGAGCGTTATGTAGACGAGGCATAGGCCTAAACCCGGGTTTGCAGTGCTGTAGCAGTGGCATTATTATGCAGGGCTCATTTTTGAGCTTTGAGTGAGCACTGGCCTCTCGCATAGGATCGATTTATGGGTGATATTGTCTTCAGGCGCTGTCGTGCGCGCTTTTCAGAGTATTTCGCACTGGACACCATTGAGTGGACCTTGGCGCAGGGTCAGCAATGGGCCATTATGGGGCCCAACGGATCTGGCAAATCAGCCTTGGCTGCACTGCTGACAGGCGCCGGGGAAATTCTGGAGGGCACCATTGAAGGCGTGCCTCAAAGCTGTGCCTGTGTGTCTTTCGAGACCCAGGCGGAGTTGATCGATCGGGAGCGGAAGCGAGACGACAGTGACGAGACCGATATCCTGGCTGAAGGCACACCGGTCAGGGAAATTCTATTAGAGCTGGCGGATGACCCGCACGAATTGGACAGCCTCGTTCAGCGATTTGGGCTCGCCGAATTATTGAATAAGGGTTTTCGAAAATTATCGACCGGAGAAACCCGGAAGGTTCTCCTCATTCGGGCGCTACTGGCCCGGCCGGAACTACTGATTCTGGATGAACCCTTTGATGGCCTGGATGTAGATTCGGCGAAGGCTTTAGCTGAGTTGCTGGACACCTTGTCTTCACAGCAGAAATTGGTGTTGGTGCTGAACCGTTTTGATGAGATTCCGGGCTTTGTCAGCCATTTGGCGTGGATGGATAACGCTTCAGAACAAGCCTTTGGTGGCACTGCAGGGCGCTTGCTAAAAACGGTCTCAATGACTGATGCCGACAGTCTGGCGGAACTAAAGCAGTTGACCCATTTACGTCGACAAGACTTGCAGTTTCCTTCCTTCGATGTTGCTACGCGTGCACCTTTGGTGGATGCCAACCAGCCGTTAGTCAGAATGAATAATTTACGTGTTGTACACGGTGGTGTCACCCTGTTTGAGGATTTGAACTGGACGATTGAAAAGGGTCAGCACTGGCAAGTGTCTGGTCCAAACGGAAGCGGTAAAAGCACACTACTAAACTTGATCACCGGAGATCATCCCCAGTGTTATGCCAATGATATTTTTGTTTTTGGATTTCAGCGAGGCAATGGCGAAACGATTTGGCAAATTAAACAGTTTATTGGGTTTGTGAGTTCTGCGCTGCAATGGGACTATCGAGTTTCCGCCAGCGCCAAAACTGTCATCATTTCAGGCTTTTTTGATTCGATTGGGGTGTATCAACAATACAGTGATATTCAGGAAAAAATTGCACTTGAGTGGTTGGCACTTCTGGGAATGGAAGATAAAGCCGACGAACCTTTTCGCCAGCTCTCCTATGGTGACCAGCGCCTTTTGTTAATTGCCAGGGCGATGGTTAAACATCCACAACTGTTGATTCTGGACGAACCCTGTCAAGGCTTGGACGAACTGAATCGACAATTGGTATTGGCATTGATTGCAAAAGTGTGTGAACAGAGTGAAACCACTGTGCTCTATGTGAACCATCATCAGGAGGACCGTGTGGCAGGTATAGATCATCAGCTAGCTCTTGGAGCCAAGAAGGTGTAATGCCAAAACAAAAAGTGTGACGCAATTCTCATCATGGCGTCGCGAATAATAACATAGCGGTATAAAGAGTGATCGATATGACGATAAATCGAAAAATGTTCACTTTCTAGAGCAGGATATTATTGGTTTTAAGACTGAAGTGTCTATAGACTTAAGCGTTCTTAGAATCGGCATTGGACTGCGTTGAGCCTATGACAACTTTGGAAATTCTTATCATTGGTGTTGCGCCCATGATTACCCTGTTTGTGGGAATTGTGTGTGGATTGTTGTTTGATCGGAGTAAACTGACTGGCCTTGTGAAAATGTGGCGGGGCCGATATCAAAAAGAAGCCAAGGCAGCCAAAGCGTTGGTTGAGTCGCAGGAGGAGCTGGCTCTCGCCCACGAGGCCAAACTGAGTAAAATCAAAAGCATGCAAGGCAAACAGTTCAAACTGGGTGTTGATGCCTTTTTGGAAAACTGCAGAACCAAGGCCAACAAACAACTCAGCAAAAATGAAAGCCTGGATGACGCAGATCCTCTGTATGTCTCTTCCCTGAAAATGTATTCCACTTCGCTTGATGCAACCATTACCACTTTGAATGCAGAAGCCCCCATAAAATATAAAGACTTAATGGCACCGTTGAGAGAGCAAGTGGTTGACTCGCTTAGCTCCACGCCTTCGTCCGCTCCAGGTGCATCTGCGTCGAATGGTTTTCAAAAGACCTTTCGTGCTCAAGAGGTGAATAGAATTCGTTTGCGTGGTTTGTTCGAAGAAGTCTATCGCGGAGGCAAGGTGGTGGTTGAGGACAAAAAGGACGAATTGGTGTTACAGCTCGAGCAACAATTGCGCGAACGTATTACTCAGCAACAAGAGATGTTGTTGCAAATTCGCAATATGGAAGGGCAAGCGGGCGCCAAGTCAGCGGCCAAAATACCGGCGATGTCTTAGTTTTTGTGATTGGGGAAAAACAGCGCCTGTTGGTTAACGGTAAAATCCGCAATAGCCTCTTGGCCGGCCTGACTGGCAAGCCACTGGGCCAATAGTTTAGCACCCGGGTGGTTCAGGTGTGGATAACGTTTCTGATCGAGTGTAATAACACTGTATTGATTGAATAGTCGTGAGTCACCTTCTACAAATATCTTCAAATTCTGCCGATTCTTAAAACTCAACCAAGTCCCCCTATCTACCAAGGTATAGGCGTTGAGAGAGGCGGCGATATTTAAAGTTCTCCCCATGCCGGCGCCCACTTCTCTGTAGGTCGCCTTCGCCAATGTTTCGTGTTTAACGCCTGCTTGATCCCATAGCCTGAGTTCCGCTTTATGGGTGCCGCTATTGTCGCCCCTGGAGACAAAAAGTCCGGTCTTGGCTGAGAGTGTTTTAAACGCAGTAATCACATCTCTTCCTGGGCGTAAACCTGCCGGGTTATTTTTTGGCCCTACCAGAATGAAATCGTTATACATTAATTCCAGTCGCTCTGTACCGTAACCTTGTTCCATAAAAGTGAGTTCAGAGGGTTTGTCGTGCACCAGCAATAGATCCCCATCCCCGTTCTTTGCCGCGCGAATAGCCTGCCCTGTGCCCATCGCCAATACGTGAAAGTCTATGCCGTGGGCATCTTTAAACAGCGGTCTAAGATAGGCCAACAAACCGGAATTTTCAGTCGAAGTTGTCGAGAGAAGTGTTACGGGTTTTTGTTCCGATCCACCTTGATTATTGCTCGAGGTGTTGGCAAATGAAAATAGACTGACAACCAAAGAGAGTGAGAAAGCAATGATATAGGCGAATCGACTAAATGTTGGCATAACTCTTTTCATCGTCTTTGTGTGCGGGAAGTGTGGCAATAGCAATGAGACTAAGCGGTGTAGTTATAGTCGTTTTGCTATTTCCATGTCCTCTGGTCGGTTAATATTAAAAAAGGATTTTTCATCGTCAAAACTGACTGTGCTCATCGGGTGCAATGCCATCCAGCGATCAATTTTTCGTACGCCTTCATCAACCAGTGCGGTTCGAAGTTGCGGGGCCAGGGAGCGGTGCCAGAGTGCAAATACAGGCTGCAACCTGCCTTCACTTTCTGCAACCGCTATCAGGCTATCCTCAGCAATGGCGGCCTTCATTAGTCGTTCAACTATGTCTAAAGGAAAGAAGGGGGTGTCAGTGGCAAAACTCATCACCCACTGACAATCTGCTTGATTTGTCTCCGCCCATTCCATTCCTGTTAACACGCCGGCTAAAGGCCCGGCAAAACCTTCAATGCAATCGGGGACAATCGGTAGTGATACATCATCGAAACGGCCGGGGTCACCGTTGGCATTGAGTATCAGCGCGCTCACTTGTGACTGAGCTCTTTCAATGCTGAGCTCCAGCAGGCTTTTGTTTTTCAATAGTTGGCGGCATTTATCTCCGCCTCCCATTCGCCGGGCGAGACCGCCCGCGAGTAAAATTCCCAGGCACTTATCGTTCATTTTTTTCTACCCGATTGGCGTCGGATTTGGGCGACTGGTGTTCTGCATCAAAGATTATCCGCTCGATACCCGCCAGAGCCGTAAACCGAATTCCCTTTGCCCGGCCCAGTAAGGTGAGGTTCGCCTTTTGCGCGAGCTCCACACCCCAGGCGGTAAACCCCGACCGTGAAATCAAAATAGGAATGCCCATTTGTACTGTTTTGATGACCATCTCGCTGGTCAGTCGACCCGTCGTAAAGAATATTTTGTTACTGGGATCGATGTTGTTCAGGTACATATAACCCGCAATTTTATCCACCGCGTTATGTCTGCCTACATCTTCCATGTAAACAAGAGGGCGGTCGCCTTCGCACAACACACAGCCATGTATAGCACCTGACTTCAGGTAGAGGCTGGGTTGATGGTTGATGCGTGTAAATAAGGTGTGCAACCAGGACGTTTGTAGTGTCTGGTCTGCGGGCAATTTGATGTCGTCAAAGCGCTCCATGATGTCGCCAAACACGGTGCCCTGGGCGCAGCCGGAGGTGCGTATTTTCTTTTGTAGTTTTTGTTCGTAATCCGATTCCTCGCGGGTCCGAACGATGACTACTCCAAGCTCATCGTCGAACTCAATGTCGGTGACTTCATCCTCTTCTTTAAGCATGTTTTGGTTTAAGAGAAAACCAATGGCAAGCTCTTTGGGGTGATCGCCCACTGTCATTAAGGTGAGCACTTCACGACTATTGAGATATAGCGTTAACGCGCGTTCAACAACAACGTCGGCCTCAACGGCCTGGCCGTTTTGATCGATGCCCCGTTGCTTTTTTGTCAGCCTGGGGTCATCGGGATTTGGCGCTAGTTCAAACATGTTCTATCCGAGCCGCACAATACTTGAATTCCGGAATTTTGCCAAAGGGATCCAGTTTGGGGTTGGTCAGCATATTGGCCGGACCCTCGGCAAAACAAAAAGGCATAAATAAGTTACCTTCGGCGACGGCGTTGTCGACACGTAGTTTAACTTCAACCGTACCCCGGCGGGTAATGACTCTGACCATATCTCCAGGCTCAAAACCGTTTCGGTTCATTTCCCTGTTGTTCATTGTCACCACAGCTTCTGGTTCGAGATCATCCAGAGTTTGGGATCTGCGGGTCATTGAACCGGTGTGCCAGTGTTCGAGTACTCGCCCGGTGGATAAAATTAGCGGGTATTCATCATCGGGTGTTTCATCCGGAGACAAGACGGCGGCTGGCACCAAAGTCGCTTTGCCGGTATCGGTCGGGAAGTCGTCTGTAAACACCACGTCCTGACCTAGCTGATCAGGGGCCGCGCAGGGGTAGGTGACAGACGCCTCTCGTTCCAGTCGCTCCCAGGTAATGTTGTTGAGAGACGGCATTGCCAAATGCATTTCAGCAAAGACATCCTTGGGGTGGGTATATTGCCAGTCTAAACCCATGCCCTTGGCTATTTCCTGGGTGATCCACCAATCAGCTTTAGTATCACCCGGAGTGGGTAATGCCTGTTTGCCAAGTTGAACCTGTCGATTGGTATTGGACACCGTGCCATCTTTTTCCGGCCATCCGGAAGAAGGCAAAATCACGTCCGCATAAATAGCCGTTTCCGTTACAAACAGATCTTGCACCACCAGGTGTTCAAGCTTGGCCAGCGATTCTCTGGCGTGTTGAACATCGGGGTCAGACATGGCTGGGTTTTCGCCCATGATGTACATGCCGCTAATGTTGTCTTCGGCAATAGCGTCCATGATTTCAACAACGGTGAGGCCCGGCTCAGGATCGAGTTCAACGTCCCAGAGTTTTTCAAACGCGGCCATGGCATCGCTATTGGCCACTTTTTGATAATCGGGATACATCATCGGGATCAGGCCCGCGTCTGAGGCACCTTGAACGTTGTTTTGCCCACGCAGTGGGTGCAGTCCCGTTCCTGGGCGTCCAATTTGACCGGTTAACATCGCGAGAGAAATCAGGCAGCGGCAGTTGTCCGTGCCGTGGGTATGCTGAGAGATTCCCATTCCCCAAAAAATAATTGCAGACTTGGCGTTGGCGTAGAGGCGCGCAACTTCTCGAATTTTTTCGGGGGCAATGCCACACAAGGGAGACATCGCCTCGGGGCTATAGTCTACTAAGTGTTTCTGTAGTTGTTCGAATCCCAGACTGCGTTCTTTAATGAAATCTTCTTTGTAAAGTTTTTCGGTGACAATCACATTGAGCATGGCGTTGAGAAGCGCTACATCGCTGCCGGGTTTGAATTGCAGCAGGTGGCTGGCGTGTTTCTTAAGGCTGTGACCTCTAGGGTCCATGATCACCAGTTGCGTGCCATTCTTGGCTGCCCTTTTGAAGAAGGTGCCGGCAACCGGGTGGTTAGACTCGGGGTTGCAGCCGATCATAATGGCAACGTCTGCGTTTTCAACTTCCATGAAAGACGCGGAGACTGCGCCACTGCCAACACCTTCCAAAAGTGCCGCAACACTCGATGCGTGACAGAGTCGGGTGCAGTGATCAACGTTGTTAGAACCAAAACCGGTTCGAATAAGTTTTTGAAAGAGGTAGGCTTCTTCATTTGAACACTTGGCAGACCCAAAACCCGCCAGGGCTTTTTTGCCTCGACCCTTGCCTTCGCCGTCGCGAATATCTTTGAAACCCTGAGTGGCAAGTGCCAATGCCTCCTCCCAGCTGGCTTCTCGGAAATGTGTCAAAGGCGTGGCCGGATCAAACGCTTCACTGGCGACCTTAGGCACACCCTCTTTGCGAATAAGGGGTTTCAACAGACGGTCAGGGTGCTGTACATAATCAAAACCAAAACGCCCTTTTACACACAGACGGTTTTTGTTTGACGGGCCGCCTCTGCCTTCCACAAACAGAATTTTATCGTCTTTAATGTTGTAGCTTATCTGGCAGCCAACGCCGCAGTAGGGGCAAATACTGTCAACTTTTCGATCGGGTTTTTCACCGGGTTCGAAAATACCCACTCCCGCCTCGTTAACCGATGTTTTTGGCATCAATGCACCCGTCGGGCAAGCTTGTACACATTCACCGCAGGATACGCAGGTGGATTCGCCCATGGCATCGTCAAAGTCGAAGACAATTTTGGTGTCTGCCCCTCGTCCTGCGAGACCGATCACGTCATTCACTTGTACATCGCGGCAGCCCTGCATACACAGCTGACAGGAAATGCAGGCATCCATATTCACGGCGATGGCCGTGTGGCTATTATCTGCGGAGCAGGACGCTTTTTCAGGGTAGCGGCTGTCACTGATTTCCAATGTGTCAGCCCAGTGCCAAAGCTGGCTGTTCTTGTCGTGGCTCAGCTCGCGTTCGGGTTGATCGGCCAGTAATAATTCCAGCACGCCCTTGCGAGCGCGTTGGGCGCGTTCGGAGGAGGCGCTGTTCACTTTCATGCCGGGGCTTGGTGTGCGAACGCAACTGGCCGCCAAGGTGCGTTCGCCTTCAATCTCTACCATGCAGGCGCGGCAGTTTCCGGATGCTTCGTAGTCTTGTTCCTCGGAATAACACAGGTGGGGAATATTTTCCTGGTGGCGTTTTGCCGCCTCCCAAATAGATTCACCGGGTAGGGCTTCGACTTCCCTGCCGTCGAGGTAGAAGGCAATTGTATCGCTTGACTGTTCCATTAGTGCTGGCCTCCGTCACTGGCAAGAATGTCTGCCGAAAAATGTTTGACTACAGATTGAACCGGGTTGGAGGCCGCTTGACCCAAGCCACAAATGGATGCGTCGCGCATCACCTGGCCAAGATCATCGAGCAGAGGCAAGTTCCAGTCTTTGGCTTCCATAATCTGCACGGCTTTTTCAGTACCGTTGCGACAGGGTGTACATTGACCACAGGACTCATCGGCAAAAAAGCGCATTAAATTGAGAGCAACTTCTCTCATGTCATCCTGATCGGACAGCACCACAACGGCAGCAGACCCTATGAAGCAGCCCTGATCTTCGAGCGTGCCAAAATCAAGTGGAATATTGCCGAGGCTGGCGGGTAAAATGCCGCCCGAGGCCCCACCGGGCAAATAGGCTTTTAACTGGTGCCCCTCTGCCATGCCGCCACAATATTCTTCAACGAGTTCTTCGAGGGTAATACCGGCGGGCGCCAGGTGCACACCCGGTTTGGCGACACGGCCCGAGACGGAAAAACTCCTCAAGCCCTGCCGGCCATTGCGCCCCTGACTCGAAAACCAATCTGCGCCTTTTTCCAGAATATCCCGCAACCAAAACAGCGTTTCAACGTTATTAACTAGTGTCGGCCGATTAAACAAACCCACCTGGGCCACGTAAGGCGGACGCTGTCGGGGGTATCCTCGCTTGCCTTCGAGGGACTCAATCATGGCTGACTCTTCGCCACAGATGTAAGCGCCGGCGCCTCTGCGCAAATGAATTTTCCCGGTGGCTACCAGCCCTGCCTTTTCGATGGCGTCAATTTCCTGCAGCAGCAGTGCGCGGATGTGGGGGTATTCATCGCGTAGATAAATATAAACTTCATCGGCCTCTACCGCCCAGGCACTGATCAACATGCCTTCTAAAAACCGGTGGGGGTCCTGTTCAAGATAGTGTCGGTCTTTAAACGTGCCGGGCTCGCCTTCATCACCGTTCACGGCCATCAATCGAGGGCCCTGTGCTTGTTTAACGAACTTCCACTTGGTGGCGGTTGGAAAACCTGCGCCACCCAAACCCCGCAGGCCCGAGTCGTTTAAAACGCCGCTGATCTCTTCATAACTTAATCGATTATCCTGACATTTTTCTAAAATTTCGTAGCCCCCGGATGCGCGATAGGTATCCAGAGAAATGCTGTTGACCTTAACGGGGTGAATGTCATTGTCATCAATGAGTTTGAGCACCTGTTCCGCTGTGGCATTTGGCACATGATTGTGGCCAACCTCTACGATCGGCGCAGATTCACAACGCCCCATGCAAGGTGCCTTTAGTACACGGACTTCGCTGGCATCGCAGCCGGCGAGCAATGCGTCGTGTACCTGCTCAGCCCCTTTCAACTGGCAGCTCAGGCTTTCACAGACTCGCACCGTTAAAGGGGCCGGAGTGGGCTCGCCCTCCTTGATAATGTCAAAATGCGCGTAGAAGGTGGCAACCTCATAGGCTTCTGCCTGGGAAATTTTCATTTCTTCGGCCAGCGCGGCAAGATGTTGGGCGCTTATGTGACCATAATAGTCCTGAATCAAGTGTAGATGTTCAATTAACAGGTCCCGCTGACGAGACCGATCACCCAGCAGTGCCTGAATCTCTGTCTGGGCTTGTGGAGATACTTGTCGGCCCCGGTTGTTAACCCTGCCTTTTCGACGACCTTTGCCCGGGTGTCGACGCTGGGGTTGGTCGGAATCTTGTACTGTGGGTATCAGGTCGCTCATGGGATATCTGGCCATTTTAGTGAATGGTTTGGGGCTCACTGGCTGTCTCAGGTATATAAAAAGAGCTTAATAGGCACTTTTGTTCATATCTTGCTAAGGCAGGTGAAGCGTTATATCGCGCTACGTTATCACTGGTGTTTAGTGAATTAAATATGATATTTTGTGCATATTTAAATCTTCTATTACAGACACATTTACATGCCCCAGACACGAAAAATACACATTAAACCCAGTTGGCAGTTTGTTGATGAAAACGGCCAAACTCTGGATCCACAATTGTTTGCCCTGTTGAGTGGAGTGCACGGTGAACGAAAACTAACAGCGGCGGCAAAACTGGCGGGGATTTCTTATCGGCACGCCTGGAACCTGTTGAATAAATGGTCGGCGTTTTTTGGTGTTCCACTGGTCAAACTGGAAAAGGGCAGGGGGGCGGAACTGACAGAGCTGGGCCAGAAGCTGTTATGGGCACGCCAGCGTGTTAATGCCCGGTTTGAGCCGCAATTGGAGGGCCTGGTATCTGAACTCAATCTGGCCATTCAGGATGCACTCTCAGATGCGCGGCCAAAGTTGCGCCTGCATGCCGCCCATGGCTACGCGGTGGCGCTATTGCCAGACTTCGCCGAAAACTTTCAGCTGGACCTGCAGTATTGCAGTGGTGAGGCGGCACTGGCAGCACTGGCTCGGGGCAGCTGTGATGTCGCGGGTTTCCATGTGCCTCAAAGTGACATGAGTGAAGACTTGATTGAGCAATACTCAAGGCTCCTGAAACCACGAGCTTACAAACTCATTCAGTTTATCGGTCGCCAACAGGGTTTGATTTTAAGGGCCGAACATAGAGAAGACCTTGAAGGGCTGCATGACGTGGCACGTGCCCGCCTGCGGTTTATCAATCGCCAGACCGGCACCGGCACGAGAGCCTTATTTGATGAATTGCTGAGAAAACAGGGATTGAGTGGACGAGATATTGAAGGGTATGAGAACGAAGAGTTTACCCACTCTGCGGTAGCGGCTTATGTGGCGAGCGGGGCGGCTGATGTAGGTTTTGGCGTTGAACATTCGGCGGTGCAATTTGGTCTTGAGTTTGTGCCGCTGGCCCGGGAGAGTTATTTGATGGTTTGCCACCAGAAAACTCTAGCGACCACTGCTTGCGAACGTTTCATAGCGCTGTTGCGCAGCTCAGCTTACGCAGAGGCAGTGAATGCTTTGGCGGGCTATAATGCTGAAGGCTGTGGAGAGTTGGCACATATAGAAGAAAGCTTGCCTTGGTACAGGCCTTGATCTTGGCGTGTGCTGTTAATTCGAACTATCCAAACGATCGGCCATAATTGATCCGCCGGGCTACTAAAAAATGCCGTTGGGGGTACAATGAACACCTTTACACGCTTAACGCTTCTTAGGGTTGTGGAATACTAAATGGATATTAATGAGATCAGGCGGGACTATGTGCAGGGAGGCCTCAGCCGAGAGGAATTGGCTGCAGACCCTGTGACGCAATTTAACCTTTGGTTGCAGCAGGCGATTGATTCCGGCCTGAATGACCCCACGGCAATGACAGTGGCCACGGTCTCGCCAGAGGGGGCGCCCTCTCAGCGAATTGTCTTGTTGAAACATGTAGATGAAAGGGGGTTTGTTTTTTATACCAACCTCGAGAGCCGCAAAGCGCAAGAGCTCGCTCGCAACCCACAGATTAGTTTGCATTTTCCCTGGCATGCGCTGGAGCGTCAGGTGAAAATTCAAGGGCTTGTACACCGGGTTTCCACCGCTGATTCGCTAAAATATTTTTTGTCACGACCAAAAGAAAGCCAGTTGGCCGCATGGGCATCAGCCCAGAGTCGCCCGGTTTCATCGCGACAATTACTGATGCAGCAATTTAATGCTGTAAAACAGAAGTTTTCTGAGGGCGACATTCCTCTTCCCGATTTCTGGGGTGGTTTTCGAGTGGAGCCGCGGCAGATAGAGTTCTGGCAAGGAGGCGCCAACCGTCTTCACGACCGCTTTGTATATGACCGCAATGATGACTTAAGTTGGAGTATCGAACGCCTTGCCCCTTGATACTGTGAGCCAAAAGGACCGCCGGTTCGATTCCTATAATCGCTTGAAATTCCTTGAAGCCAAAAAAGCGAGCACAATTATGCTGGCCTTAACGCTCTTGGTATTTTTTGCCAACCTGCTGCTGTTGGTACAAGTCTCACAGGGTTTTCAAAATTGGTATTTCCTTTTGTCAGTCGGTTTATTTTCCTGTGGCCTTATTCTGGTGTTTTTGTGGCGTTTTAGGCGTAGAAAAGTTGTTTGCTGTAATTGCAGCACAGAACTGACGGTCGTCTCGCGACCGCTGACTCTGAATTATGATGACCTTGCCCGCAAGGGTATCATTGTTGATGGCACATTTTTCGCGCTTCGCAATCACTGGCCACGTAAAAAAGAGTGGATGAAACTGAGCCGCTGGACCCGGGCCTGTCACCAATGCAAGTTACTGGAAGAAAAGCACTTCTTGAAATTTGTATCATTACAAACAGAAGAACTTGAGGCGTTTCAGCGGGCCTTGGCACTGGGCGAGGAGCAAACATGAAGTTTATCGATATTAGTGAATACGGCCCCGCTGAAAATTTGTTACTGGGGGAAGTTGATAAACCGACACCCGCTGCAGGTGAAGTGTTGATTGAGGTGCATGCAGCGGGTGTTAACCGCCCCGATGTGGTTCAGCGGATGGGGTTTTATCCCGCACCTCCCGGTGCATCACCTATTCTCGGTTTAGAAGCAGCGGGTACCGTTGTTGAGCTGGGAGAGGGTGTTAGCCAGTGGCAGGTGGGCGATAGAGTCTGCGCACTGTGTAACGGCGGTGCTTATGCGGAATATGTCAGTGTGCCGGCGGATCAGGTTTTGCCGGTTCCCCCAGGTTTTTCTTTTCAGCAGGCGGCCGCTCTTCCTGAAACGTTTTTCACTGTCTGGTCAAATGTGTTTGATCGCGCAGGTCTGCAGGCGGGTGAAAACTTTTTGGTCCATGGCGGCAGCAGCGGTATTGGCACAACGGCTATTCAGTTGGCCAGTGCATTTGGCGCCAAGGTTTTTACAACGGCAGGGACAGATCAGAAGTGCAGGGCGTGTGAAAAACTGGGAGCGGTTAAGGCGATCAATTATCGTAATACCCCAGATTTTGTTCCAGAATTTATGGCCCTCACTCAACAGGGGGGGATGGACGTTATCCTGGACATGGTAGGCGCCGGCTACGTTGCTAAGAATATTGATCTGGCCGCTGTTGATGGCCGCATCGTCAATATTGCCTTTCTTCAGGGCAGCCAGGTCGAACTCAACTTATTGCCCGTTATGTTGAAACGCTTAACCTTAACGGGATCAACACTGCGGCCTCAATCGCCCGCTGCCAAGGCCTCGATCGCCAGCAGTCTGTTGGCCCGGGTGTGGCCACTGTTGGAGCAGGGGAAAATCAGCCCTCAAATTCATGCGACCTTTCCTCTTGCCGAGGCGGCCCGTGCACACGGGATGATGGAGTCTAGTCAGCACATTGGCAAGTTGATACTCGACGTAAAAAGCTAGCGACACATCCTCACGTTTCTCACCGGCTCTTGTGGCCGCTTCAAAGAGATAGGAACTATCTATGAGTGAATCCACTCCTTCCACCGCCAGGCCACTCGACGGCATTCGGGTTATTGAGCTGGGGCAGTTGTTAGCCGGCCCCTTCACCGGCGCGATGCTGGGCTATTTTGGCGCCGAGGTGATCAAGATCGAACCGCCCGGGCGCGGCGACCCGATCAGGGGGTGGCGCGAAGTGCAGGATGGTACCTCTCTATGGTGGCATTCATTGGGCAGAAACAAAAAGTCTGTGACTCTTGATTTAAAAACGGAACGCGGCAGAGAAATTGCCGAGCAGCTAATCGGTAAAGCGGACGTAGTGATTGAGAACTTTCGTCCGGGTGTGATGGAAAAGTGGGGGCTCGGACCGGAGTCTTTTCGGGATTCGAATCCGGGTTTAGTCTACGCAAGAATCTCAGGTTTTGGTCAGGACGGTCCCTATTCCCATAAACCTGGTTTTGCCTCTGTGTGTGAAGGTATTAGTGGTTTTCGTTACCTCAATGGTCACCCGGGTGAGGCCCCTGTTCGGCCCAATCTGAGCATCGGCGATACCATTGCCGGGATACATACGGCGCTGGGTATTGCACTGTCCTTGTTCGAGCGAGAGCGAAGCGGTTGCGGTCAGGTGATCGACACCGCGCTGTACGAATGTATGTTTAACTTGATGGAGGCTGTTGTGCCAGAATATTCCGGCGCGGGGCTCATACGGGAGCCGTCAGGCAGCACGGTCACCGGTATTGTGCCTACAA
>ENA-OSET01003181-OSET01003181.1-sediment-metagenome-genome-assembly--contig:-NODE-3181-length-15270-cov-29.908971_pt1 | contig 15270 bp, 9 predicted proteins | sample MGYA00237882_ERZ534229 | MGnify/ENA primary metagenome ERZ534229 (study PRJEB26408, sample SAMN06266212) | sediment metagenome | isolation source: Hudson Canyon methane seep mesocosm | place... | reverse complement strand
TGGCTCACCAAAATAATCAATATTTGATACATCTTCGGTTTCTTTGGGAGTGGCCGTTAAACCAACTTGGGTTGCTGAGCTGAAGTATTCAAGAATTTCACGCCAAGCACTGTCTTCTGAGGCACTACCGCGATGGCACTCGTCAATAATAATTAAATCAAAGAAGTCTTTATCAACTTGTTTATAAGCTTTTTGGCTTTCTTCTGGGCCAGTTAATGCTTGATACAAAGCAAGGTGTATTTCATAGGCTGGATCAACCGTTCGTCCAGTCACTTTGGTCATGGCTTGGCCAAAGGGTTGAAAGTCATTGATACGGGTCTGATCAACCAGTATGTTTCGGTCGGCTAAGAATAAAATGCGTTTTTTCTGACGGGCTTTCCATAAACGCCAGATGATTTGGAAAGCTGTATAAGTTTTACCTGTGCCTGTCGCCATCACCAATAGCATGCGGTTTTTACCTTGTGATACCGCTTCTATCGTTTTGTTAATGGCTTGTAATTGATAATAACGTGGAGTCTTGCCACTGCCATCATCATGATAGCTTTGCGTTATTAATGGTAACTGAGCCTCTGTAAACCCACGAAACACACAATACTTTTGCCAAAGCTGCTCGGGCGTGGGGAAGTCTGATAATTGAATATGTGATTCCAACAAGGTTGGGTTGGTTTTGTCGTGAAAGATAAAACCATCACCATTTGAAGCAAAGATGAAAGGAACTTCTAATAAACGGGCATAATCCAAACCTTGCTGCATGCCTTTACCAACCTCATGCTTATTGGCTTTAGCTTCAATTACTGCGAGAGGGATGTTGGGTTGGTGATAGAGGACAATGTCAGCCGACTTAACTGTTTTACGGACACCAAGTTGCCCACGGACAATCACTTTACCGTCCCGCAGCTTAACTTCTTGGCGAATCTGTGTCATCAAATCCCAGCCTGCTTGTTGTATAGCTGGCATGATGTATTTGGTGATTATGTCTGTTTCGCTGAGCTTTTTTTTGTCCATAAAGCGAGGGGTCCTTGTAACTTTAATGATAATTATTTACAGATAAATAGTCATATTGTAGTATGGCTTGCCCGCTTTATACCAGATGGTTTTCAATCTATGACTCTCATTTTATAATCCATTTTGCAAGCCTTTCTTTCCAAGACTGATTTCGTATTTCAACTTTATCATTTTCTATTGTTCTAGGTGGATGTTTAAAGCGTAAAAATTCTAGAAACAGGTACTTTTCTAAGATATGCTCAATATCCTTTGTTCTCCAATGACCAGATGCTTTTATCAACCTAACTATCAATTCATTAAAAAAAAGGATTCTCTCCTCTTTAGTAAAAGGAGTTTGTTTTTTAAAAACTAATGTTGAGAGGTTTTTATCATCATTCGTCTGTACCTCAACCAAATAACAATAATGATTATTTGTTTTGATAATTATCAATATAGCTTGCCGAGTATATACTCCAATCAAATGGAATCTATGCCTGCCAACTTCTGGTAAAAATATGGCTTTATGCACTTTACCCCAATTATTTAATTCACATATATTACCAACTTCCTCAACAAAGTTATCAAGGTTGAAATTAATAATCTCTGGATTATGAATACTATCAAACTCTAGCTGTTTTTGCTTTCCACCAGCAACGCTTTCATCAAAACCACCTACAGTAGATGTGGTAACAGGAACTGGGAATGCCCCTTTGTTATTTTTATCTCCAATTGGCATTACCGTTCTATCGACTCGATATATAGTCGGGTGCGAATAGCTTAATTGAACTCTCAAAGTATCTACATGTGATACATTTTGAGTTTCTCCAACATCATCACTATCTATATTTATACCGTAATCACTGTAAGTATTATAAGCTCCTGGTTTGGTAACTGTTTCTCCATTACTCCCACCAGATTTTTTATATCTATTCGCATGAGGATGGATAAAGACTGTGTTTTTTTGAGGCATTGGTAATGCTTCAAGCCCTAGTATTTCATCTACATAGAGATGCCTCCACAACGGCTCACTGCATCTTGCTTTTAAAATAACATTTTCAAGATTAGGAGGATCGAATTCAAAAGAGAATTTTTTCAGCTTTGAGTTTACATCATCATTTTGTTTCCTCATTTTATAAAAGCAAGAAGCGAATGAGTTTAATATATCTGGCTGATTGTATATCCAACTCAGATGTTTAAGCAGTGGAGCATCTTCTAAGATATTCATCGGCACATCAGGCAAAAAAGTTATTTTAGTTTCATTATTAGCCGTGACCTCATCATAAGCAAAAAGACTCAAACCTGTAGCTTGAAAAGCATACCTGGTTAAAATTGCTTTTTTAAAGAAAAGTATTTTTGCAAGTTCAAGCTGAGGAATATAAATGGTTTTTTTCCCAGATTTAAATACAAATAAATTTTGTTTTATTAATTCATTTTGCTTTTGAAAAAAAGGGCAATACTTTAAAGCGTCAGTGACTTTTTGCACTTCCCAGTCGATAGATGGTGGTAAAACAAATGACCTCTCTTTTTTAGGTTCTGGCATTATAGGGAATCCATCCTCAAAAACTTGCCCCAACCGTAAATCTCCAATAGTAGAAAACAAAAACTCTACCTTTTCTACTTGTTCATTTTTGTCGAGCATAAAAACGGGGACTTTCCACTTTGAATTTTCGCGCCTAACTAAATCACCAAAACCAAAAATTTCAAGACGCTTGTTTTTTAGTCGTTGCCTTTGGATGTATCTCATTTGTGATATTGACGTTCCTTGCATTCATTCTCTCCAATCTTAATATTAACTGATGCACTTCTTGCGATGCATTTTTTCTGATGGCCGCTCGTCTATAGAGTTTCCACGCTAAAACTAGCTCGTTCTCTTTTAGTAATACTCGATAGGCTAACCATACACGACGACATTGGTATTTTGAAATTGATTCAGTATAGCGATCAAAAACCAAGTAGCAAAGAGGCAACTTTACTTTGTTTTTTTCTACTAGAGCTTGCTTTCCAATTGATGCAATTAATAAAGTTTTTGTTATTCGAGGGGCATTTTTATCTGACGTTAAACTGTGGGCTTTTCCCAATAGTTGTTTACATAATACATAATCACGATGCTGCCAATTAACTCGGCCTTCAGAATTGTTACCGCTTTTATGTAATTTAGGGCTGTGTTGCTTTAACCATTTTTGGTTTTGGCGGTATAGCCAAGTATATAGCGAAGGATTTAACTTCCTTAAACCTGTAATGCCAATGCTTGGGTTTTCATTAATTAAAGACATCCACTCCTTTTTCTTGGCATCAAGTATTTTAGCATCTGCTTTCAAAGCTCCACTATTAACAGGTTCTTCTTTTTTATGAGTACGCAATAAAAAAAGGTTATCTATCGGTGCTTCTGAGCCCTCAAGAGCCCTATATAATAACAAATGAAGGAGAGGATGGAAATTTGTCCTGAGTTTCCTTGTAAGTTTATTAAGCCAAGTATCTTCTTTAACTTTAGTTACATCACAATTCAAAAATTCTAAAAAACCAAGCCCCCAGAACTCAATGAGCCTTTCTTTTAGAATATTCTGATAAACATGTTGCTTTCCTTTAATAAGACCATTTTTCTGTAATAGAAAAAAGTATCGTGTTTGCCATAATTCATTTGTAATAGAAGGAATCACATTTTCTAACAAAAATCTTGAGTCACGAGTTAATAGCATAACCTTACCCCAATTTCTTTGTATTAAAGATTCTGACCACAAAGGCCGAGACTGTATATTGTCTGGAGTAGAAATAAACTGATGTTTGTTTGTCGGGTGAAATGTTACCTCTGTTGATACAAGAGGCACTTGATGGATATCACACACCCAAACACTTGGTAATTGAAACAACCTTTGCCAATAACATTCATCATATTTTAAAAAATGATCTTCCATGCATTTAGGGCAAGCCTTTAAATTATGAAAAAAATTAATTCGACTTGCTGATAACCCTAAGCTAGTGTGAATTGACCCTCCATAATCACTTGCCATATGTTTTCTAGCTTGAATTAATCGGTTTGGGTTTGAAAATGGTTGAAAATAAGGGAGAAGGGTAGTCTTATAAACAATATAATCAATACTTATATCAGGTATAACGTTGGCTAAGCGTTTAGTCAGTTCAGCAAGGTTAGATGGAAAGTCAACAACAGCTGCATTATTAACTACCCCAAATAACTCTTTCTGTATTTGTTTAGGGCTACTAATGCCAATATGTTTTTGATAGCGAGCAATCCAGCTATATAACAATTCGTCAGGGTATCTTTTGGGAAAGTAAAATAACATACTTCGCGATTAAGTATCGCCAAATAACTCATCAGGTAAGCCAGTAACTCCTGAATCTTTTAAAACCTGATAATTATCTATTTGTTTTTCTTTAGCATGATGAGAAACCTTCCGTAAATCATTGTCATCAAGGGTATTTACATTAGGTTTTTTTATTGGCGTTACTTTTTTCGGTATGGGTTCTTTCTTTAAGCTCATCATGACAATTTGTACCAAATCCGTTGAGTCTATAACTGGGTTTTGTTCTCGCTCACTTGTCCAAACCAGTTCAACCAACTCTTCACTTAAAGCTAATAATTGAGCTAAAAGCATTATTTGATTCTTATCTGATGCAGGCATTTCTTTAATAGGCGCTGGTTTATTTTCTTTTCGAGTTAATGCGGAAATTTGAGTTGGAATCTCTGGTGGTCGAATATCATCATATGCCTCTAATGCAGTTCTATCATTATTTTTCAAGGCATCTAACATTGGCCGCATCATTTCAAAACTGTCATTAAAAACTTTTGTAATTAAGCCTACTGAAAGCTCTTCACAACCAATATCCATCGCCCGTTTCTGCGATAGTAAAAATAATGCACTCAATACTGCAGTAATACCTTGTGTACAATCAAAGAAACATTTTGCAATTTCTTCAGTAAGCTCTTTATCATTACGAAGAATTTGATAACCCCAAAGCACTTCTAACAAATATTTCCAATCATCTGAATTTTCTTTATGTTGTAACCATATCATTGATCCAAGCTGTTCCGATCTGCGAGCTTGTCGAAAATCAATTTGAAATAATTTCTGTGCTTTTAATGTACCAACAGTCAGAACAGGGATACCTATAGTATTTTCTAAGGTAACAAAGAAATTCAACATTTTCTCATCTCCGCCACTTTTAGCCGCGCTCAAGTGTTGAATCTCATCAATAACGAGAATACCAATAGCATGTAGACTGGCAACGATAGACATACTAAGCAACAAATCATCAGCAGTTTTTCTTTTAGTGCAATACTTTGAGTAATAATCACCATCATCTAGAATACGGTCTAAAGCAGTGAAAAACTCTTTACATAGCCCTAGCAAGGAACCATCTTTAGGGCAATCAAGTTTTAACCAAACAACTTGATAAAGAGGTTCTTCTTTATGATAAATTACCTGAGGATACAGGCCTAACAGCCTCCCTAAGGCCGTTGATTTTCCGATTCCAGAACAACCGATCAGACTGGTACTTATAGCTGTTGAAATGGTATTGTGGCAAGTTCTAGCATTTATATCGCCTGCCTGCACTCTTTCATAACAATCTAAAATATGTCTTTTTAAACTGCCATTAACTGGATTTCTAGCAATATAACCATTTCTAATCATTAAGGAAATATTTCTTTCTAACTCAAAATGACGATCACATAATACAAATATTTTCATCCCTCGCATTAAACAATGTGCTCTGAGGTGATTTAGGAGGTCTTTCTCTTTTACATATTGCTTTGGTAAAAATGAAACTTTTTCTTCAATCTGTTCTTCAGTCATTATTGGAGGAAGAGCTTCGATTAATGGGTTCCCTTTGTAATCGTCTATTTCCTGTTCAATATAAATTGCATCATGGATTATTACCTTAGTCATCAGGTTTATTTTCCTCTTTCTTTTTATTTCTTAGCTTGGCTGTTCTGCTAGGCACTTGGAATTCGTCATCTGACTTATTTACTGAGTTATCCTTCGATTCAACTATTTGTAATGCGGGTTGATTGTGTATGTTTTCTTCTTTGCGAATTCCTCTTAACTCTGTTTTCTTGTTATCGGCAATATTAGCTACTCTTGAAGCTTTACTGAGATTGCTCACATCTGGCAATAAACTTTTAGCTTCTTTTACAAGGTTTTCAAATAGATTGTCAGTATTTAGGTTCGAAGTTGCCTCTATAGGTTTATGTTCTGCTTTTTGGTCTTGTTTGAAAAAATAAAGTTGTTGAATTTCTCGTAAGCTAAGCCCATTGTATCCACGACTTTTATCAGTTAGATGAGCCTTAATAAACTCACCTAAAGTACTTTTAAAATAAACACAGCTCAAATCTCTTGTATCATAAGCAACGGAACATTTTTTCCCTTGTAAAATACCTTTTTCAAACCAAGAGTTTTTTTTTGCATCATCTGCTTTGTAATAACAATGTTGAAAATAAACTCCATACCTTGTAATAGAACCTGGAGCAGTCGGCAGTAATTTTAACCTTACCAATTCAGGATCTTCCTGTCTCAGTACTCCTGATCTATTTTGAACCCCCCAGTTCCACATCTCAATAGGAACAGGTTTAACTCCATCCGCAATCATATCCGCTGACATATCATAGCTATCAATAGAGTGTTTATTATTATATTCAAGCACTAAAGTCAGAATGATTTTGGTGAAAAAATTAATATCTAAGCATGCATCTAATCGATAATCTTTATCTAATCTAGGATTAAAATTTTTATGTACATAACTTTCTACATAAGGTTTAAATTTCTGTTGAATAACTTTAAATTTACTTTCAACTACTGGTTTCCAGTCGGCTCTATAAGGAGGCGTGTTTTTAATTTCAATTGCAAAGCTATCACTCAGTACATTTGATGCAAAAGACTTCATTTCTGCACCATCGCCTAAAATGGCTTGAGGAAGCCCAACTGAAGGCCATTGCTCATAACTTATATTTATACCTATATTTTTACATAACTCAACTTTATCGACTAAAGCTGTAGTTAATGCTAGGCAAGCAGTTTGCCAAGATGCATTTTCAAACCCCACGTAAAAACCAGTGATCATTCGACTAAATACATCAGTTACAAAATAAATAGTTGGTCGACCTACTATTTCTTTTCTTCTGGTTTGTGAAATTAAATAGACATCAGCAATTGTGGCATCAATTTCATATACCGCACCTGGTCCTGAAACTTGTGATGCAGTAGTACTGAGTATTGGCCTCATTTCTTTTTGGTAGAATATTTCTCCTTCTCTACGTTTTGCTATTTTAGTTGCATCAAGTAGCTTATCTTTCCAATATAGAAACTGTGCAATAGTTGGATAAGGTTCAACAAGCTCCTCCTCCCCTGTATCTTCATTAGTTTTTGCATAATACTGACACTTTAACTTGTTATATACATAAGCTAGCGACTCCTTGTCACCGGTAAGGTAATATTTTCTTAAAGTGCTAAGAATATTTTTTTTATCAAGTTCTGTAATATTAAAACTTGTGGAGCTTTGATATTTGCTTGGACGGCCTCGTTTCTTAGTGCCACTTTTTCTTTCAACACCTGGTGCACCAGACTTATCATAGCTTGGCAATAATGCATTTTTACATTTTCCTCGCTGCCAATATGCCGCCAAATAATTGTATATGGTTCTTTCTGATTTATTAGAGCACTGTACTGCTTTTTTTATCAGCAACCTTTTTTCTTTTTTAAAATAGATATCAGGCTCTTTACTAACCAGATCAGCAATAATGTTCCATGCTTCATCGCGCTTATGTTTCTGTTTTTCCGTAGGGTTTATTGTTGTCCGTAATTGCAGATATGGGTCTACAATTATTTGCAATTCATTAGCATCTAACTGGCTGACCCAGTCGCTATACTCATAAATACTGGGTGTGCTTGTTTTGATGTTTAACTGAATAGTAATAATCAAGTTTTTTTCAGCAGATATCCAAAGGATACGATAAATATTTTCGGCGGAACTCTTAACAACGCTGTTAATAAACATGGTTTTCTTTGTCCCAAAAATCAACTGGGTTTTCGTTTATTATTACATCTTGTGCGGTTGCCTCAACCATCCAGCTACAAAGCTTGTTAATTTGTATTCGTTTGGTAGCTAATAAATATTTAATTAATTTAAGCGTAGACCCCCGCTCTAAATTAAATAAGTTATCTTGCTGTTTACTAATAGTGGTCAGGGCGATTGGCTGATCGCTTAAAAAATATTGGAATAGAGATGCTACTTGTGACTGATCTGTTTTTACGGAAATTTCATTCATGAATGACCGACACCATTTGATATTCTCTACTTTAACTTGAGGCAAGTCCTGCTCTGTAACTATTCGCCACTCAACATTTTTTAGCTCCCAATACCGTCGTTCAATTTCGAATTTCTCTAAAACTCTTTCATTGTTAAGGTCTTTACTGTACTTAACAGTTATTGCTGAAAGAGTATGATTCCCATTTGAATCAAGTAAAGTTAATAAAAAATCAGTTGTTAAATCAATATACTCTTTAGAATATTTATCTTGTTGATGCTTAATTTCTTGCTCTTGAGCAATATTAAGAGTGATTTCGCGCTGGAGGGGGTATTGTTCTCTAATATCGATAACCTTTTCTTGCCAGTCAAAAAGATAAAAATAATTAGTTTCTAAGTCGGATAAAAAATGATGAGTCCTACCTGTCTTAACAGAATGTACTCTAGTTGACCGACCTAATGATGGTAAATCTTGTACTTTAATCCAAGGCTTATAGTTTGCGCCATTCCCTTGGCCGCGTTTTTCCTTTAGATATCGTTCGCGTTTTGCCTTTGTATATGAATACTTACGTCTTCTTGCCATAACCTACCCTTACAATCATAGTTATAAGGATAGTCTGTTTTTGCAAAACTTTATTCTTTTTGCAGATCTTTATTATTTTTGCAAAACTTTATTCTTTTATGCCATTTATTAAATAAGCTACTAATTCATTATTCCACAGTGACAGACTTAGCCAAATTCCTAGGCTGATCAACATCAGTCCCTTTAATAATCGCCACATGATAACTTAACAGCTGCAATGCGATATTAAAAGTAATCGGTGCGGTAATCCTTCCTACATTAGTTGCGGCTTTTATCACTGTAAAGTCTTTTTCTGAGCTTATATTTGATTGTTCATCTTCAAAAACAATCATTTGGCCGCCTCGGGCTTTAACTTCTTGTAGATTTGATTTTAGTTTTTCTAATAAATCATCCAGTGGTGCTATTGCTATTACTGGCATGTTTTCATCTATTAATGCTAATGGCCCGTGCTTTAGCTCTCCTGCTGGATAGGCTTCTGCGTGGATGTAGCTGATTTCTTTTAGCTTTAACGCGCCTTCCATTGCAATGGGATACATTGTGCCTCGTCCCAGAAACAGTGCATTTTGTTTATCTGTAAAACTTTCTGCGATTACTTTAATTGTTTCTTCATGCTTTAAGGCATTATTGATTAAATTAGGTAGTTTATGTAACTCTTCTACAACGTGGCTTTCATCTTCGGCTGAAATTCGTTTTTTCACCTTGCCAATACTGCTTATTAAAAGTGCTAAAACCACTAATTGAGTGGTAAATGCTTTTGTTGATGCTACCCCAATCTCTGGGCCTGCATGTGTTAAACAAATTAGATCTGACTCTCTTGTTAAACTGGATTCGGCTACGTTACAAATAGTTAAGGTAGGGACGTTTGAAGTTCCTGCTTCATCTACTTTACGATTAATGTTTATTTGCTGTAATGCGGCTAATGTATCTGCCGTTTCACCTGATTGACTAATAGTTACAAATAAAGTGTTATCTTGAATAACTGGGTTTCGGTAGCGATATTCACTGGCGACTTCTACTTGGCATGGCATTCCAATAACATCTTCAAACCAATACTTTGCTACTAAACCTGAGTGAAAACTTGTTCCACAGGCAATAATTTGAATTTGTTGAACCTTATCAAAAATGTCTTCTGCTTGATGACCAAAAGCTGAGACTAGGACTTGATCGGGTGTGATGCGTCCTTCTAAAGTATCACTCACTGATTGAGGCTGCTCAAAGATTTCTTTGTGCATATAATGCTTATGATCGCCCAACTCTACAGAGTTAGATTTTAAACTTGATTGTTTAACTGGACGCTCAACTTGCTCGCCTTTTGCATTATAAATTTCAACTGTTTCTCGAGTGATTTTAGCGACATCACCCTCTTCTAAAAACATAAAACGTTGTGTAACAGGTAATAATGCCGAAACATCTGAAGCAATAAAATGCTCACCAATCCCTACACCAATAACTAATGGGCTTCCTTTTCTAGCGACTACCAAGGTATTTGGGTCATTAATTGCTACAACACCTAAGGCATAAGCGCCATCTAAATGTTTTATTGCGTGGTTGACGGCTTTAAGTAAATCATCAGTCTGTTCCAATGCCTGATGCATTGCATGTGCAATCACTTCTGTATCTGTTTCTGAGGTAAAGCGATAACCCGCTGCTTTTTGATCAGTTTTTAATTCTTGATAGTTTTCAATAATGCCATTATGAACAACCGCTACTTTATTGTTACAAATATGTGGATGCGCATTATTTTCTGATGGAACGCCATGTGTTGCCCATCGTGTATGTGCAATGCCAATAGGCCCTGAAATTATGGATTCATCTTGTTGGATTTTTGCTTCTAGGTTTTTTATTTTACCTATTGCTCTAACGCGCTGAAGCTCACTTGAACGATTTAATACGGCAATGCCAGAGGAATCATATCCGCGATACTCTAGTCTTCTTAACCCTTCAAGTAAAATTGGAACTACATTTCTTTCTGCTACTCCACCAACAATTCCACACATATTATTCTCCTAATTATATTTAGTGGTTTTTATCTTTTTCTGTTTCTTTTAAGGCAAGTAAGCCTTAATCAGTAATGTATCACTTAATACTAATAATTTTTACGCTATTCCTGAGTATTAAAGTCTTTTTTTTCTATGGTTTCTTCATAGATACCTGATAACTTACGTTTAAATTCGTTGGTGACTAATTTTGCATCTAGCCTACTTTTTACGACTCGAGGAGTTATTAAAACAACCAATTCAGTTTTTTCTTTTTCTTTCGATGTTGTACCGAATAATGGTCCGATATAAGGAATCTCATGTAAGAATGGAATACCTCCTTTTCCATAGCTATTTTTTTCACTAATTAGTCCACCCAAAACGATAGTCTCACCACTTTGTACAGCAACACTACTTTTTATTTCTCTCGTTAAAATATCAGGATTTCCATTAGTTCCATCACCCTGCCCAAAGTTTTCAACACTTTGCTCAATTTCCATTATAACTAGCCCATTAGCATTAACTCTTGGTTTTACGTTAACAGTCACACCCGTTTTTCTTTGCTGAATGGTATTAGTAACAATAGCACTATCTGCGCCACCACTTGTATTTGTGGACTCAGAGGTTCTAAGAGACTTTTCTTCCCCAACTTGAATACTAGCCTCTTTATTATTTAGTACCATTAATGATGGAGAAGAAATAATATTTATATTGCCTTTAACTGATTCAGCATTTAGTACCGCCTTAACATCACCAGAACTGCTAACAAAGCTATAACCAAAACCAGCAGCCTCACTCATACCTCCTGTAGCCCCAGCTAAAGCTAAACTTTTTGCTGTGCTAATTAAACCGATGCCTCCAGAATTACCTGCCTGTTGGCCATTATCATGCTCAAAAAACCACTTTATTCCATATTGCAATTGATCATCTAGAGCCACCTCAACAATTGTTGCATCAATCAAAACCTGTAAAGGCATTACATCTAGTTGTTTAATAACACTTTGTACGACAGTATAGTCTTGTGCCGTAGCCATAATAATTAAGGCATTATTATCTTCATCAGCAATAATTTTTACATCACCCACATCGGATAAAGAAGTAGTTGCTAATTTTTTAGTCGTTTTTGTTTGTTTTTTGTCTTTATTGGTTATTTGAACAGTTTTCCGTCCTGCTGCAACTGATGCTGTACTATTCTTTTGAGAATTTTGACTAAATATCTCATTTAATGTTTCAGCCAATTTTACTGCTTCAGCATGCTGTACTTTATAAACAATGACCCCACCACCAGCAGAGGTATTGGCTTTATCCAACCTAAACACCCAACTCCCTATATCCTGTAAATACTTAGACTGCTGAGTAATCGCTAATATGGAATTTAAGCGTTCAATAGCCATAAACTGGAAAAAACCTTGGCCAGTCGCGCCTGATTTTTGTTGAAAAACTTGCTCCAACTCTTCAATTATTTTTGCGGCATCTACATTTTGTAATGGAAATAAACCAAAAGAACGCCCTTTCATTACATCTATATCAAAGGCATTTACCATTTCCATTGCTCGCGCCAATTCTGATGCTGTCCCTGCAAGTAACATAATATTTCGGTTGCTATCCACGTGCAAAATACTTTTTTGTTGCATCAGCGGCTTAACTATTTCTGCCAACTCTTCAACGGCTACATTCTTAATCGGTACAACTTTTACCTGATAGCCAGCGGGGATTTGTTTCTTATATTTATTGTATGTACTAAAAGCACCACTTTGTATTGCATCGGCTTTGAGTTTAATTTGATAAACACCATTCTGATACACCATCGCGGCATTATTAATACCTAACAACATATCAAGTGTTGGTAACAATTCTTCTCGACTTAATGGTTGAGATGTTTGTAGTGTTACTTTTCCTGCTACTTTTGGGCTTAATAGGTAATTTTCACCTAAAATATCACTTAAGATGACCTTTGCCACTTCACCTAAGTCGGCATCATCAAAGTTTAAGCTGTATTCACCTTTTCCAGAAGGTTTTGTCTTATCTCCAATGGTTCGTTGAGAGATAAATTGCCCTGTTCCTGGATATAACTCTGCTTTTGTCTTTTCTGCATTACTGGTACTTAAGTTCTCATTACTAAGTTCTTGATATACGATATCAGTTTGTTGTTCTGTATTTTTATCTAGAACAATAGGTTCTAAAGGTAACTTTTCATGTAACTCTGGCCCGAGCAATTCACATCCTGAAACCGATAAGCTCGCAGCTAAGATATAAGGAATTTTTTGTTTACAGTTAATCATGTTGTTTCTCAGGATTTATATTTTATGGCTATTGACTAACCACTGGTTATCTTTTGGAAGTGAGGCTTTAGCCTCGCTCGATTCAAGCGAGGCTAAAGCCTCACTTCCACGCTACAAATTGATTAGGGATTTATAAACCTAATTTCGACCCAAACTGTAGTTTATCAATAGACATATTATTTTTTATCTTTTTTACGAGAGGTTCTAGTTGGTTTTACTCTTTTTGGTATTTTTGGCTTTGGTTTTCTTAACATCAAGCTTTGTTTTCTACCATGCTGTTCCATAACGACACTATCTATTTTTATTTCTATTAATTTCCATCCAGCGACATCCTCTCCTTCGGATTTTTTTAAATAGTTTTTATCTTTTCCCTTTGCTTGAAAGAGTGCAATCTTCTTACCTTGTATTGAATACAAGCCTTGTAAACTTAAATCATCTATTTTACCAACGATTTCTTCAGTTTGCGCATCTCCATCCTCCATTAAAATAGCTTTCCTACCTTGTATAAAGAGAGGGCTTTCTACCATTTGAGAATAGCTTTCAGCCGTTTGTTTTGTTATTTTCAATTTAGGTAGCTCTACCAATGAATTGTCTCTATCTGTAGAACTTGCTGAAACAGCCGTTTGCTCTGTCTGCTTTCCTAATTGCCATTCTATTAATAATACAATCAACAGCAACAAACATAGCCCTATTAAGGCTTTAATTGTATTATTCATTGCTTTTCCTCATAAACCCAGCAACTTGAAAGTTTATATTCATTTTATTGCTTGGTTCTATTTTTCGAGTCTTGCGGTTTCGCTTGCCTCGAACGGGGCGAATATCTATCTGATCTATAACCATAACCTGACTTGAAGATTCAATGTCATGTAGCACACTTCGTAATACATCTATTTCACCTGACATTCTTACTTTAACGACTACTCGATTAAAACTATTATCTGTGCTTAAGCTAGGCAAAACTTGTGTACTGGTTAATTGTCCCCCTGCTTGTGATATTGATGATTTAATGAGTTTTTGCAAATCGGCTGAGGCTAAAGCGGCTGTATTTCTGGTGCTAAAATAGTTTTGAGCCTGATAAATCTTTTTTATTTGTTCGATATTTTCTATAACACTGTCTTTTCTTGCGACTACTTGTTGTGCTTTTTGCAGTCTAAATAATAACTCTTGTTTTTTCTCATGATTTTCTAATCCTAATGAAACTACCGGTACTATTATAATAAAGATCAGCAATAAAATAACTAAGCCCAGCAAACCTAATGCTAACCATCGCTGTTGTGAAACTTCATTCATCTTCAGCTTCCTCTTTGCTATTAACATCCATACTGATTTGAAAACGTTCCATTCCCGTTTTTTTGTCTTGTGTTAAAGGTGAAACAAAGCGTGCATTACTGAATAAAGGGGATGCTTCAACCACACTGATTAAGGCTGATGCAGTGGGTGACTGTCCTTGAACTTGTATTGATTCATTATTATATTTAAAGTGCGTCACCCAGGTTTCATTAGATAATATTTGACTTAGCCTATTAAGCGTTTCAAGTAATGAGGCTGTTTTATTTTTAATACTAATTAATTGCTCAGTCTCATCTACTATCTGGTCAATCTCTAATTGGTAAGACTGCACAAGCTGTGTATCTTTTTGTAAACTCTTCAATTGTGCCGTTAATCTATCTAGTTCTTGGTTTTGCAACCAAAGTGGAAAGAGCAGTACCGCGGCCAATAAAATAATGGCTAAAAAACCTAAGCTCCAAGTAGCTATTTGCGTTATTTTATTTTTTACTGGTTGGTCTTTTTCTGGCAGTAGATTGTATGGAGCTAGGCCCTGTTCAAAATCATTAGCGGCTTCGCTATAATCAACAATTGATGGTGATATATTTGCGCTTTTCAATTGATGCAATATTCCATCTAGAATATCTTTAGGTGTGAGTACTAGCTGTACTTTTATTTTTCCTTGCTGCTCTTTATCTATTATTTTTGCAGCATAATAAACTTGTTCCACATTAAAAGGTGTCACTCTGTCCATTTCAAACCCAACAACTTGCTGTAAGTTCTCTTTAGCGGCCGCGGGTAAATATAGAATTTTATGGATAGCCTGCTCTGCTGTTAACCTTAATACAAAATCTGCTTTTTCTAATTCTGTTTTATCATTTATTAATTGCAGGTAATCTTCTGGGTTTGTTTCATTTAAACT